>Ga0265595_1000050_pt1 | contig 102878 bp, 85 predicted proteins | sample saktaG_15_FD_190148 | JGI IMG/M metagenome (GOLD analysis project Ga0265595, IMG submission 190148) | Saline water microbial communities from Sakinaw Lake, British Columbia, Canada - sak_2013_06_06_50m | ecosystem: Environmental > Aquatic > Non-marine Saline and Alkaline > Saline ... | reverse complement strand
GTGGATCCGACGATGAAACACCGTTCTTCAAGTATGTATATTCTAACCTCGGGGTATAAACCTCGGGAGACAGTATCTGATGGACAGTTTTAGTGGGGCGCTATCCTCCTAAAGAGTAACGGAGGAGCCTATTAAGTTCAGCTAGCCGCGAATGGAAACCGTGGCGATAGTGTATGGGCACAAGCTGGATTGACTGCAAGACATACGTGTCGAGCAGATGCGAAAGCAGAGCCAAGTGAACCGACCGTTCGCATTAGATGCGGCGGAAGATTATCGGACAAAAGCTACTCTAGGGATAACAGGCTAGTTCCGCCTAAGCGTTCATAGCGACGGCGGAGTTCGGCACCTCGATAGACATAGCCGTATGTTGAGGTTATAAATCAGCTCATAACGGAGAAAGCCATGATATAATTCGCGTTATATGATGGTCAACACCGTGGGAAGTTATGAAAATAAACATTGGACTAGGGAATGGTCAGTCTTTAAGAATGAAGTTGATGTCTCTGTTCTCACTCCTATCCAGCAATCAATCCTGATTGGATCAATGCTTGGTGATGGAACAATGAGAATAGGCAAAAGAGCAATTCATGCAAATTTTAAAGTTGATCATGGTCTCAAGCAGAAAGAGTATGTATTCTGGAAGTACGAGATTCTCAAGAATTTCGTGACTACTCCACCAAAACTTAGCTACCGTACCCGTGCAAACGGGGAAAAGTATGAGAAGTCGTGGTGGTTTAGGACAATACGTCATCCGTTATTAACGGATCTGTATTATGAATACTATACAACCGAAGGATACAGATGTGGAACAAAGGTTGTTCCTATCAGTCTCTATAATTCAATAGATCCGACTGCAATCGCAGTATGGATAATGGATGACGGTTCGTATAACCAAAGGAAGCTTGATATCAGCACCTACTCCTTTTCTCTACTAGAAGTTGAGTTTCTTTGCGCTATCTTGCGAAAGAGATTTAATATTCTCATGTCTTATTATAAAGACAGAGATAAAGGGTATCGTATGTATACGAATATATCCGAAACCAAAAGTCTTGTAGACCTGATCAAACCATATATCATTCCAACAATGATGTATAAAACAGGAATAATTGTAACCCCGTAACGACTGGATTCACCTACATTGAAGATGTGTGGTGATGAAGATAGAGGACTAACATTCTCTATAACACGCTGGTATTTTAGGAGGTTCCTTAAAATAAAGGTATAGTCTACTCCATTAGTAATAATGGCAATATGTACAATTTGTAACATATATAAGCAAGTGGTCGGCTCACCACATCCCGGGGGTGGAGAAGCTCCCAAGGGTTTGGCTGTTCGCCAATTAAAGTGGTACGCGAGCTGGGTTCAGACCGTCGAGCATTCAATAGAATGCGTGATGGTTGAGGAACATATCGAAAATATGTGTGAAGCAACATTGACTGCAAGATTGAATATTTGACAGTCTGAATCACTTCGAGAGAATAAAAATTTCGTTTATTGTGACAAGCGAGGAGCGTGCAAGAATTTATTCTTGCGACGTCCGAGCGAAGTCAAAATATGGGTTCATACCCATATATCAATAGAAAGGAATGAACAATCTAATCACGGCGGTCAGAATTGATTTCAATCAGTTCTGAACAAATCGATTAATATCGGTGGAATCCAACTTAAAAGGGATAATACCGAGGGAAGTGGAGAACTTGGAATCAAATTCAAGATTGAAACACCCGTAGAGACTAAACATCGATAGTCCCACTACGCTCCTTCGGAGCTACGCGGGATGAAGCTATAGTCCATTGCACGGAGTAATTCGTGGTAACAAGCGTGAGACAGGTTGGTCTCCTATCTACTGCAGGCGTTGATACTTGAGGGGATTTGACTTTAGTACGAGAGGACCGAGTTGAACGAACCTCTGGTCTACCTGCTGTCGTGCCAACGGCACCGCAGGGCAGCTAAGTTCGGATCGGATAAGCGCTGAAAGCATATAAGCGCGAAGCCGGCCCCAAGATTAGGTATCGTTCGAGACCCGTGAGAGATGATCACGTTGATAGGCTTTAGGTGTACGCACCGCAAGGTGTTGAGCCATGAAGTACTAATCCGTCGATCCCGTTAGGAACTCTGTGAGTCGCTTGCACACCGCATTATTTGCGCTTAATTTGAGATATGAGTACACAAGGGATTCTTGAATCCTGTGTTCTGGTGATTTGGCGCTGTGGCACCACCCGTTCTCATTCCGAACACGGCAGTGAAACGCAGTTGCGGCGATGATAGTCCTTCGGGGCGAAAGTAGCTTGTCGCCAGAACATAGTATTCAAGCAAAAAATATGCGATAATTGAACTGTCGCAGTTTTATTCGTATATTATCTACTAATATGGAACCAAATAACCCAATTTTACCAACAGTTCGTCTAGCTGGTCCTGTCATCTTACTTTCTTCAGCGTGGAGTTTATTCAAAGCTCATTGGAAAGTCCTAGTTTCAATAACTGTTATACCAGCTATATGTACATTGATTGCTCAGATATCAATAATCATAGGCGGTTCTTTACTCGCTATTATCTCGGTAGTACTGATCTTCATATCAATGATCTTATCTATGGCAATGCAAGGAGCTTTGGTCAGTACTATACAAAAACTCGCAACAAATTCATCGGAGATTATAGGCATAAAAGAACAATACAAATTTGGTTTTAGTCTTTTCTGGTCTTTTGTCTTCGTTGGCTTGCTTCAGGCGCTGGTCTTCATTGGCGCTAGCATATTATTCATCATTCCGGGTATTATCGTAGTTATCTATGTAAGTATGTACAGCTTTGCTCTATTTATAGAAGGTAAAAGGGGTTTTGTTGCACTTACTGAAAGTTATAGTCTCATAAAGGGTCGTTGGTGGGGTGTATTTGGGAGGAGTTTATTCATTGGCTTAGTCTCGATGATACTCTACTTTATTTTAGTCGGTATATTACTGATAATCACTTTAGTTTTCGGTTCTGGCAGTGAATCCGTTGTTTCAAATATTATTTCTACAATATTAAGTACCACATTGAGTGTTATTCTCGGCGCATTCTTGACTGTTTATATGTATAGACTCTATGAATCATTGAAAGCAACAAGGTCAGAGAATGTTTCGACAATTGCTTTCGGGCGTTGGCTCAAGTCTTTCGTGGGTATTGGTATAATAGTAATCGTTTTGTTTATTGGACTTGGTATATGGGTAGTATCTAGTCAAGGATTATCCAATTTATTGGTTCGCTAAATTATGTCTTCATGGTCTCAAAATAGGAAAATAATGTATGGTGGCACAACAACTCTTATAATTGTTGCTATTCTTGTTATATTAGGCCTCAGGCTCTTCTATACTACCCCGACATGCTTCGACGGTAAAATGAACGGTAATGAGATTGGTATCGACTGTGGTGGGTCATGTACGAAGCTGTGTCAGAATGCTTTCATGTCGCCAGTCGTGAATTGGACTCGGTTTGAGCAAGTTGCACCCCATCTCTACAATATCGCCGCTTATATAGTGAATCCGAATATTGATGGGGAGGCTCCCAATGTTCCATACCATGTTCAGATGTATGACAATCGTGGGGTTCTCATAACAGAATATGATGGCACGGTTACTTTGCCTCCGCACAGGAATGTTTTGGCTTTCCAAGGCGCTGTTAATATTCAAGAACGAATCCCGGCGAAAGTATTATTCGAGTTTACCGGAGCACCGAATTGGAAAAAACAAGGTGATCGACTGGTATCATTGCTCATAACAAATAAACAATATTCTGAAGACGAGAACGGTTCATCGCTCATTGTTACATTGAAGAACTCCAGTGTTGAGTCACTCGGTCGAACTGCTGTATATGTAGTTCTATATGATAAAAATAGCAATGCTCTAGGGTTCTCGAAAACTATAATCGATGGTATAGATGCTGGTGCTACAGCGACGGCTCCATTCACATGGCCTGTCAGTCGTCAGGGTAAGGTTATTTCTATTGAAGTTTTGCCTGTGGTGGAATAAGGTTGATTGGTATATAATTTCTTTATAGTATCTCTATAACTTATAATAATTATGAAGAAAATATTATCATGTAATAAATTGATCCTCGTTTTATTTACACTTTTCATCTGCACTCAGAATGTTGTTGCGGCAGAACCTACCTCAATAACACAAGCATCAATTGCTCCTATAGTAACACCAACTACATCTCCAGTTAATACTGGGGATGTAGTCGTGGTTGCAACTGTGAACATATTCAATGCAAAGATAATCTCTCAAGCAGGGAACACATTCAAGGTATCTTTCGATATTTCGAATAGAGTAGGGGTGCAAGCCGGAGTAAAATATGCAATATCTTTAGTTAACTTGAAAGATGGAAGCAACATTGACACAAAGATATATGATGAGACTTTGGCTTTGGGTGAGAACGAGACTATTCATAAAGAAGTCGTATACTCTGTGCCGGCTCATGTTGTGAGTGATATATACAAGGTTATTTTAGAAAGCAAGAGTATTGGCGGTTTGCCTTTAGCGAATGTGTCTTTAGGAGAGGTGGCAGCGGAGGCGGCTTCGGAGGTTTCAACGGAAGATAGTGAAAAGAGTTTAGCTTCAGACGCTTCAATGTTTAAGGACATCCTGAAAAGTAATGATATAAGTCAAAACCTTGTTTTCGATAAAGCTGTTTACAAAGCAGGAGACGTGGCACATCTGAAGATTTTTTGGACTTTTAGAGCGAATTCTTTAATAAAATCAAGTTCAACCTTCAGTACAAATTTCGATTCAGTTTTTGTTGAAGTTTCTGTTTCGAATAAGGACGGGGTTTCTTGTATCTTAAACCCTGTCTCTTTCAAATCAGATATCGGTTATGTGTCTGATCTTCCAATTCCTATAGAGTTTGATTGTGAGGGACCAGTGGTGAATGTTTCTCTGATTGAAGATATGGGTGATAATTTACGAGTTATATTGAGCACTCAGGAATACAGGGGTCAAGTTGTACCTATATCAAGGCACACTCTCGATTTTCTCGATGGCACAACATTTCTTCTGCTAGTCTTGATAGTTGTCTTATTGATATTTGCAATTTTCCTGTCATATTCAATTAAAAAGAATGGGAAAAATACTGGAGGTAGAGTTTTGAATGTGTTACTTTTTTGTATTTTTTCGTCGGTATTTATGTTTTCATTAGCGGATACAGCAAAGGCTGATACAGCGTGTTTGATAATGAGGGGTGTAAACTTTGGATATTGTGCAAATTATAGTTTTAGTAATAGAGATTATACTTATGGTGAGACTGTAGTTCTGGATTCACCCACTTCTGGGGCGGAGAATTTCAACAGCTGTAACTGGTCATTTCTGAATAAGGGCTATGTTTGGGCTGCTGTTGACCAGTCGATAAGTAGTTATTACGAAAATTTTGCTGGAGGTGAAAGAAGGTCTTGGAACAATCTTGCAATAGGAACACATAATTTAAATATTGGTGTTGCGGTTTATACTTGTATCTGGGAATGGAATGTGACAATACTTTTTGCTGCAGAACCGTTCATATCTATACCATTCAATGTTGTTCCTGTTGCTCCTATAACTCCGAAGACTCTTTCTGTGCAGATTTTTGGCACAGGTTCTGGTTCCGTAGTAAGTAGTCCGGTAGGGATCAATTGTTCATCAGCGACATGTACTAATGATTTTAATCCGAATGCAATGGTTACTCTTACAGCAAGTCCTTCAACAAATTCTAATTTCACTACTGGCTGGGGTGGAGCTTGTGCTGGTACAAATCCGACTTGCACGATTCTATTGGATATTTCTAGGTCAGTCACAGCAACGTTTACTAGAGAACCAGCCGTAACTGGAACATGTACTATCAATGGTAGTGATGAAACTACTGTAGATGTTGGGGAAACTGTGATATTTGAGGCTACTAACTTACTCAATGGTACATCTCCGTATAGTTACGTTTGGGATCCAGGTACAGACCGTGCTACTGGTGCACCAACAATATCTGTTGGGTATATAACAACGAAAGGACGATGGATACCGACATATGAGACTGGTGGTAGATATCGCAATGCTAGCGTTACTGTAACTGGTAAGAATGGTGCGACAGGAACGATTCCTTGTGGAACTGTTATTGTTTATGATCCAAATGCTATTCCACCTGAAGAGGGCGGTACCGAACCACCAGATGGAGATAGTGGGATACCTCCTGGTGGAGGAACGAATCCGCCAGGTGGGGGAAGTTCGTCTAATGTTCCATTGTTGTGGTTTGAGGGAGGGGCTGAACCTACTAATAAACTAGATACTAAGACAAAAAATGTAAGATTTGGAGAAAATGTAGTCGTAGAATTCGATACTGATGGACTAAGATGTGCTGGAGGTATTTATCCACTACCTTCTGGACCAGTTTCAGACAACAGAGGTATGTGGATGTTGGACAGGGGGTCTGGAGATGGTACATTTACATTTACTTCTCTAGGTAAAAATACATATACGGCAAATCTAATGTGTAGTCCTTTGGAAGGAGATGGTTTTGTTCAAAGTAATAATATTATAATAAACGTTACGAAAAACTCTGCTCAAGAAATATAAAAAATAGTTTTGATTCCATAAAAAATGGGGCCGACACAACTTGCTGTCGGCCCTAGTAATATTTTGACATCAGTACGGGTCACCATTCACAAGGATAACTTTGTATGATGCCATGTTATTCGTCATAGGAATGACGAACTCTCCTGATATCACATTACTCGAGTAATGTGCATAAGGAGAGATGAATGCAAAGGGACTCGAGTCAGTCCAAGACCTGTTGTTTGTGGACTGCTGCAATTTGAAACCTTGCCCGGGGTCACCACCTGAGACATACACAGCCAAAGTACTTGCGCTCCGTGCGTAATTTACTTTCACAGGCGTTTTGGGAAGAAGATTGCCGTCACCATCAAAAATTTGGAAGGTTGTTTTGGTGGTAACATACAGTTTGATCCAATATAGCCCTGTAGCTGTCGACGAATTTGTAGTCGCCCATGGCGGGAGATACATATAACCATCTGATCTGAGAATCTCCGTTTCAGGATACAGAGCTCCGTCATATATCCATCGAGGTTCAGGATTACCTTTCTCACCAACTTCCAGTCGCGCATGCTTCTGGTTTGGGATGTAATAGGGAAGTTCCGAACTCATTTGGGTTTTGAACCAAGACAAGTTGGGGACACCTAGAACACCGTTTATGTTGGTTGGGACTACACTTATATGTGAAGTGAAGAACACTGCTCGACTCCAGCTGGCATTTGTTACTAAGGCAGTTGAAATGACTACATCGAGGCCCCTCTCAACTTTCAAAGCCTTGTTCGTAGTGTTCAAAAGGCTGATAAGTTGATCGGATATTACGCTGGCTATCAAACCTTGATCAAGTTGTGTCTTATTCGTAAAAGGTTTGAGGATATAAGCAGTATTCGCATAGAAGTTGGTCAACTTATCATCTGTGTTATAGGCAGCAATGAAAAAATAGACCTGATCTACATGCGAAACTGCATTACTCTCCACAACCTGCAAGGTTCCGATGGAGAACGGAAACGAGCTGACTTGTCCTCCTGCTTTCACGGCAAAGAGGGCAACGAAAGCGACCAGTAAGATCGCTATGAGATGACGAGTCGTTTTCATACGACCCTCCTTTCATTGTTGTGCCAAGTGAGTTATCACAAGGCGGGTTAACACCAAATTGAGAATCGGCTTTGCATTCGTCTTGTCAACGAGCGAGAGCCTGTCTAGTTAATATGTATAGCATATCTAAATGGAAAAGTAAAGGGTAGCAATTAGAGTGCTAATTCACTTGTACCTGAGTTCAATATTTAATTACGATACTTTTCTATATTTCCATTCACACCCTCGTTATGGCACAATAGTGTGGTATGTCGCGTCTGAAACAAATTGATTGGTGGTTATTCTTCGCAACCGTGCCGATACTCTCGGCGGGACTAATAACGATGCATTCTTTCACAGGGGATAGTTCTTTTGCGATACATCAAGTTGTTTGGATTATTGCTTCGATCGCGGCCTTTTTCGGACTTAGCATGATCGATGTGAGGTTTTTACGATCAACATGGATATCGGTAGTATTATTTGTTGTAACTGTATCATTACTCGCACTGCTAGCTATTCTCGGTGAAGCGACTCGTGGTTCTGTGAATTGGTTTTCATTCGGTTTCTTCTCATTCCAGCCATCCGATTTCGCGAAACTCGCACTCATCATCATTCTTGCGAAATATTTTTCTAGAAGGCATATAGAGATTGCCAATGTAAAACATATATTAGTATCAGGTTTCTATGCCTTTGTATTCTTCATCTTGGTTCTCGCCAATCCAGATCTCGGTTCAGCTATGATGATATTCTTGATTTGGCTCGGCATGGTCATGGTCTCCGGTATTTCGAAAAGGCATTTGTTCGGCATGTTCGGGATCGCTCTGATCGCGCTAGCACTTCTCTGGAATTTCGGCTTCAAAGAATACCAGAAGGATCGTATACGCAATTTCATATATCCACTTTCTGATATTCACGGTGCTGGTTATAACGCATATCAGTCTACAGTTGCTATAGGTTCAGGTGGTTTGCTCGGGAAAGGTGTTGGTTATGGTACCCAGTCGCGTCTGAAATTTCTGCCAGAATATCAAACAGATTTTATTTTCGCGGCCTTTGCGGAAGAATGGGGTTTCATCGGTATTCTCATCCTTCTTTCACTCTATGGAATTATTGTTTGGCGAATTATCATAAATTCAACGCGTGGAGCGAGTAATTTTGAAATCCTTTTTGGCGTTGGCGTGGCGGTTTTCTTTGTCGTGCATATCGCCATAAATATTGGGATGAATTTGAATCTTCTGCCTGTTACCGGCACGCCGCTGCCATTCATGAGTTACGGCGGCACCCATATTCTCACGGAATTTACGCTTCTTGGCATACTTATGGCGATGCGCAAGAATGCCAGGCTGTCGCACAGGTCGGAGATGGCGAATGAGTTTATCGGACCGCAGTAGTACATAATCAACAATTCTCGTCAACCAACAAATTCATTGATTATTTGGTCAATTATTTTTCTCGTACAATGACTCAACCTCCGCGAGCATCTTTTCCAAAGAAAATTTTCGCGTAACAATTTCGCGCAAGGCGGCACCGTATTGTTTTCGCATGGCGGAATGTTCAATCATAAATGAAAGGGCATGCGCGAGTTCGCGGCTGTTTTTCGGCTGTACCAAGACGCCGGATCGCATATCTTCAACTATTTCCGGGATACCTCCAACTGTCGTGGCGACAACCGGTAAGGAAGCCGAACCAGCTTCAAGAATCGTATAAGGTAAACCTTCCTTAAGCGAAGATAAAACAAAAATATTGAAAGCTTTTAAATATTCGGAGGCATTGTCAACGTAACCCGCCAATAATACGGAACTTTCCAACCTCTTTTCTTTGATCAACAAATGAAGTGTGGCAAGATCGTCACCGCCTCCAATAATCACGCAGATCGTGTCCGGATGATCTTTTGATACTTGTTCCATGGCATTTATGAGATATGTCAACCCTTTATTTGGATGCAATTCAGCGATAGTGCCGATTACTATTTTCTTACTTATCTCAATTAGATTCATATCGATGAGTTTACCAATCATTTGTTTCGCGCCGTCAATAGACATGAAAGTCGGTGGTTTTATCCCAAGAGGTATTAGAACGATCTTATCTTTGACTCCCGGAAAACGTGAAGCTTGTAAGTATTCTCTTTCGGACAAAAGAACGGTTTTATGCGCGAGAATCATCGTAAGCCAAGAAAAGAACGCGATCATTATTTTCTGATTTATCGGTCTATCTTCATTGAATGACCAGCCGTGCACAGTAACAATAACAGATTTAACTTTAAGCAAACATCCGGCCAAAGCTCCCAATCCTGCGGCCTTGGGACTATGCAGGTGTAAAATATCTGGTCTTTCTCTTTTTATGAGTTTATATATTTCCTTGAATGAATCCGCGTCCTTCTTCGTTGAAATATCTCTTTCAAGATTCGTGACTAAATATGTCTTCACGCCAATATCTTCCAATTTTTTTTGTAATATGCCTTCACCGCCAAGCGCCACAGTCACAGAGTGGCCTTTTCCTTTCATATTTTCCGCCAAATCGAAGACATGTCTTTGCGCGCCGCCCCAGTTCGACTTTGTAATCAAATACAGTATTTTCATTAACATAACAATAACAAATGTTGAACGATTTGCCAAATTATGGTATTGTCTTATCCATGAAAATAGCCAATTCCAAGGCCACAATTATACTTATTTTGGGCGACATAATCGCTTATCTCTTTTCGCTTATTCTGACTCTTACGATTCGATATAGCTTAATACCTTCAAGAGCGCTACTTATTGATCATTTACCTTCCTTTTCGATCCTTTTCGCCTTATTCCTTTTGGTGAATTTCAGTTCAGGACTTTATAACAAGCAGTCATCTTTTGTTCGAAATCACATTCAAGGACTTCTGCTCAAAGCGCAGATCATAAATGTATTTTTTGGCATAGCATTTTTCTATCTCGTTCCCGCGGTAATTACACCTAGGGCGAATCTTGCCATATATTTCATCGTTTCAACAATACTCCTTTGGCTTTGGAGAGTCGTGATGTTTCCGGTATTCAACTTTGCCCGAAGTCAGCCAGCAATCTTGGTCGGTACGGGCGATGATATACAAGATATCCATGGGGAAATAAACAGCGGGACTAATTACGGCATCTTGTTCAAAGAAAAAATATCTCCTGAAATATCGATTGACGCGACCGTTAAAGCGATCGCGGATGCCGTAAAAAGGAATCAAGCTTCTGTTATCGTCGCGGATTTGCACAATCCGACGATTGAAAAGGCCATACCGTTTATGTATTCTCTTATATTTTCTGGCGTACAAATAATCGATGCTGGACGGCTTTATGAAAGTATTTTTGACCGTATTCCGTTGTCGATGATTAAAGAAAGATGGTTAGTCCTGAACACGAGCTCGGCAATTGGAACGAGGCTGGTATATGATTCTTTGAAAAGGTTGATGGATATTATTGTCGCTGGCATTGTCGGGGCTATTTCGCTTGTGTTTTATCCATTTATATATTTAGCGATTAAAATTGATGACGGTGGTCCGATTTTCATTTCTCAAGAGAGGATCGGCAAGAATGGTAAACTTATTCGAATCACGAAGTTTCGCAGTATGACCGCGAATGATTGTGGATCTTACAAAAATGATCACGGCAGAACCGATCTTACCGTAACGCGTGTGGGAAAATTCATTCGACTTACAAGGATTGATGAATTACCGCAGTTATGGAGTGTGATACGGGGAGATCAATCTCTTATTGGTCCGCGCCCTGAATTACCGGCGCTCGTTACCGTGTATCAAAAAGAAATTCAATATTATGATACTCGTCACCTTATCAAACCGGGACTTTCCGGTTGGGCGCAAATATATCATCGCGCGCATCCGCATCATACGGTCGCGGTCGATGATACTCGTGACAAACTTTCTTACGATTTATATTACGTGAAAAATCGCTCATTAACTCTTGATATTAGGATCGCACTACAAACCATTAAATCCATTTTATCAAGACAGGGAGTATGAATATTTTTGGTTAGACGAAGTTCAACTTCGGCATCATGTCGGGATACATGGCTGAACCTTAGATCAAGTTCGCGATATAATTGAGAGAAATATATGAATAAACGAAAGACAAAAGTGATCGTTACGGGAGGAGCCGGCTTTATCGGCAGCAATCTTGTCGATGCTCTAGTAAAAGAAGGCTACGAAGTTCACGTTATTGACAATTTAGTGGCCGGGAAACGGGAAAATATAAATAACAAGGCGAAACTTCATGTTATTGATATACGAAACAGCGAAAAACTCATCCCTATTTTCAAAAACGCAAAATATGTATTTCATCTAGCCGCGTTACCCCGCGTTCAATATTCTATTGGACATCCGGTAGAGACAAATGACGTGAACGTAACCGGCACGATTTGTGTTCTCGAAGCTGCCAGAAAAGCAAAAGTAGAAAGATTCGTGTATTCGGCGTCCAGTTCCGCGTATGGTGATCAACCGATTACGCCTCTTTGTGAAGAGATGACGCCCGCCCCGAAAAGCCCATACGGTTTGCAAAAATATATTGGGGAACTATATTGTCGCATCTGGTCAGAAATATACGGTCTCAAAACCGTGTCTCTTCGATATTTCAATGTTTACGGTCTACGTCAAAGCGAGAAGGGCGCGTATGCTCTGGTAATAGCGAAATTTTTCAAACAAAAAAGGCAAAACAAACCGATGACGATTACGGGAGATGGAAAACAGACTAGGGATTTCACGAATGTTCGCGATGTGGTACGGGCTAATATTTTGGCGGCAAGGAGCAGAAAAGTGGGAAACGGGGAAATCATAAATATTGGAGGAGGCAGGAATATTTCCATGAATAAAATCGCTGAAATAATCGGTGGTTCCGTGGCTTATATTCCCGCGCGACTTGAACCGCACGACACTTTGGCGGATATAACGCGCGCCGGGAAATTTCTCGATTGGAAACCGACGATAAATATTGAACAAGGAATTCGGGAGCTGATGAAAATGGAGAACAGTTAAAAAAAAGGCGAAATATTTGAAGTGACGCGTAAGCATTTTATATTCCATTTTCAACATGAAATACGATGTTGAACCACCAGGTAGGTTGCTTTCCTCTAAAAAATCCGTACAATACCTTTCATGTTTAAACATCGCGCCAAGGCCGTTTATCTCTTAATTATCGCAATAATTATCGGCTATTTCAGTTATGCCACGCAATTTTCGGACAATTGGCTGGGTTATCATCCATTTCGTCTCGGTCTCGATCTTTCCGGCGGTTCACATCTCGTTTACAGAGCTGATATTTCCAAACTCGCCCCGGGCGATATCAGCGCCTCTATGAACTCTCTCAGAGATGTTGTTGAGCGTCGCGTGAATGTATTTGGCGTCAGTGAACCGATCGTGCAGACGCAAGAAAATGCGGCTTTAAGCGATAAGGAAAACGCCTATCGATTGATCGTTGAATTACCCGGAGTTACGGACGTGCAGGAAGCCTCAAGAAGTATCGGCGCGACGCCAGATTTGGAATTCAGGGTTGTTACCACGAAAAAGATGGAAGATTTCCAAGCGGCAAACACACAAGAGAGTTTTGGCACGACCACCGCGGAACAAACTTTTGCTTATTTGGCATTGTTCGAAACAACCGGTTTGACGGGTCGTATGGTCGCGCGCGCCAATCTTCAATTCAATCCGACAACAAATCAGCCGGCAGTCGGTTTGAATTTTACCAATGAAGGCCGCGATTTGTTCGCGAAAATTACAAAGGAACATATCGGCGATTATGTTGGCATTTTCTTGGATGGTCAACCGATATCTGTTCCTGTTGTTCGCGAAGCAATCATTGATGGCAAAGCTGAGATCAGTGGTAGCTTCACCACGGACGAAGCCAGTAAACTTGTTCGTGATTTGAATTATGGCGCCCTACCCGTACCTCTCACTCTCATTTCCACGCAGACTATCGGCCCATCTCTCGGCGCGGCGGCTGTGGATGGCGGTATTCGTGCCGGTATTATCGCTCTTATTCTCATAAGCGTATTTCTTGTTGTTTGGTATCGTCTGCCTGGACTCGTGGCCGTTGTCGCCCTTGGCATTTACACCGCGGTTATGCTTGCTCTCTTCAAACTCATTCCAGTTACTCTGACTGCCGCGGGCATTGCCGGTTTCATCATCACTATAGGCATGGCAGTCGACGCGAATATTCTCATTTTTGAAAGAATGAAAGAAGAACTTCGCCGCGGTCGCGGTATTTGGGATGCCATGCATGAAGGCTTCGCTCGCGCCTGGACATCTATTCGTGATTCTAATATTTCCAGCATTATTACGGGCACAATCCTTTATTATTTCGGTAGTTCATCCATTGTAACCGGTTTTGCCCTAGTCTTCATTATTGGAGTTTTAGTCAGTATGTTTACGGCAATCACCGTGTCACGATTGTTCCTGTACGCGGTGGCGCCGCAAAAACAGACGAAATTATCGTTGTTTCTTGTAAGTAACGGCTTTACGCGGAATAGAATTACGAATTAAGAATTGCGAATCAAACAATAAAGCTTCATATTTCGCGATGTTATCAATAATTCTTAATTCATAATTCAACAACACCATGTGGGTAATAAATAATCGAAAAATCTTTTATACTTTCTCAATCATTCTCGTGACCGCCTCGTTGGCGTCGCTACTTGTTTGGGGTCTAAAACCCGGTGTGGACTTTTCTGGCGGAACATTGATCGAAGTTGCGTATCCCTCAGGAATTCCAGATCAGTCACGGATTATTGAAACACTCTCAAATATTGATTCAGCGGTTTCAGTCAGACGAAGCGGCGATGACGGATATATAGTCAGAATGAAAGCGATAAATGAAGATACTCACGCGCTTGTGATGGAAGCTCTTTCTTTGGGTGGTGCCGCGCAACCAGTCGAGAAAACTTTCGACTCAATCGGTCCGATTCTCGGTGCCGAAACATTACGCAAATCGTATATTTCAATCGTTCTGGTTATTCTTGGAATAGTACTCTATATCACATTCGCGTTCAGGAAAGTTTCGCAACCGGTTTCTTCCTGGAAATACGGCTTGGTCGCGATTGTCGCGCTTATTCACGATGTTATTATTCCAACTGGACTCTTTTCTATTCTCGGCCATTTCGCCGGCTATGAAGTAAATACGTTATTTATCACCGCGCTTCTGGTTATTCTCGGCTTTTCCGTTCACGACACTATTGTTGTATTCGATCGTGTTCGTGAGAACTTGAAGAATGCCGGTGGAAGAAAACCGTTCAAGGATGTCGTAGGAGAAAGTATCAGTCAAACTTTCACGCGTTCAATCAATACTTCCATGACCACGCTTATCGCCCTGATAGTCTTGTATTTTGTCGGTGGCGCAACCACACAGCATTTTTCTCTAGCTCTTATCGTCGGTATTGCCGCTGGTACATATTCTTCTATTTTCGTTGGTTCGGCATTACTAGTGACGGTTGAAGAATTACAAAAAAGAAAATAAGACATCAATTCAAAAACGTTGTTATCAAGGCTATAATCCCCTTGACTTTATTCCTGGGCCAAGTAATATGATATCCACGCTGTGAACGGCACAGTGGTACTTTGAAAATCTCATAGAGAACGTTCCTACAAAGTGTTCCAACTCTGTAGGATATAGTAGTGTCCTTCTTCGCTCCTATCGGAGCTTCGGAAGGACAGTGCAAGTTAAAAGTTATATTCAAACAATAATTCAAAACATAGAAAAGAGCTGTGTCGGATTTTTAATATAAATCGAAACATAAAATTGAAGTTCCCTCGGCAAAAGCTTTGGGATGAATTCTAAACGGAATTCAGCTTTCTATTTTGTTCCGTTCGTTTATAGTTAAGAGTTTGATCCTAGCTCAGGATGAACGCTGGCGACGTGGATAAGGCATGCAAGTCAAGGGGGCCTCGCAAGAGGCAACCGGCAGACGAGGTAGTAATAATCAAGTACTTACCGTGGAGTCGGGCATAGCTCGTCGAAAGACGGGGTAATTCCCGATAGTCCCTGAAACCGCAAGGCCGAAGGGTAAAGAATTTTGCTCCATGAGTGGCTTGATCGGTATCAGGTAGTTGGTAGGGTAATGGCCTACCAAGCCTATGACGCCTAGGGGAGCTGAGAGGCTGACCCCCACCGAGGGCACTGAGACACGGGCCCTACACCTACGGGTGGCTGCAGTCGAGAATCTTCCGCAATGGGCGAAAGCCTGACGGAGCGACGTCGCGTGGAGGAGGAAGTACTTCGGTACGTAAACTCCTTTTGCCAGGGAAAAAGTCTATTGATTGTACCTGGAGAATAAGAGGTTGCTAAACTCGTGAACTGTCTGGTTTAAGCACCAGACAAATCCTAAATTAGCATTAATAATTTGTAAATACCGTGCGCGACTAGGAACTGTAAAGCTCCTAGAAAATTCGGCTTATATGCTGGGACTCTAATAAGGGCTGCGATTCGATGAATGTCGGATTCCTTTATAGATAATCAGCAGGGAAGTCGATATAATTGAGTGATGCAATTGTCACAGAAACAGAAAGAAATAATTGTTGGGACATTGTTAGGTGATGGAAATCTGGAGTTTGATGGCCATAAAGCCAGTAGACTGCAGATAAAACAATGCGAATTCAAGAAAGAATACGTATTTTGGATTTACCACGAATTGAAAGATTTGGTAAAGACACCACCTCAACAGAGAAAAGATAATAAGCAATGGTATTTCGCGACGAGATCTATTGCTGAACTAGAGTCTTTTAGAAATATTTTCTATAAAGACCGAAGAAAAATAGTGCCAACAAATATTGAAAAATTACTAATTTTACCGTTAAGTCTTGCTATTTGGTTTATGGATGATGGCACTTTGGATTATCGAGTCAAATCACATTACTCGTATAATCTAAGTACAGATTCATTTATGTTAAACGAGGTAAGACTCCTGATAGGGATTCTGGATCGTAGGTTTGGAATAAAATCATCGATTCAAACACCTTCTTCAAGGGGTAAGAAATATGTAAAATTGTATATTGGTAAAGATGGTCGAGATAAGTTTCTCGAAATTATCAAACCACATATACTTTCTTGTTTTAATTACAAATTGCCACCTGTTATATTTGACCCCTCAGAGACTGATCTTGAGAAAGTGTAAGAAAATTATACTTTCAAAATAGTGAGATAAAGAATTGAATTAGATTTTTTATCAGACGCCGAACCCCTTCAGATATTAATATATTTAAAGGGTGATGATATAGTCCGATCCTCACAGTGATGTGAGTCAAATCAAAAAGGCCAGCAGCAGCGGTAATACGAGTGCCTCGAGCGTTATCCGGAATTATTGGGCGTAAAGGGTGTGTAGGTGGCTCTGGTTAGTCTCCCGTAAAATTCCTCGGCTCAACCGAGGGCGCGCGGGAGAAACGACAGGGCTCGAGTATGGAAAAGGTCTCTGGAACTCATGGTGTAGCGGTGAAATGCGTTGATATCATGGGGAACACCAAAAGCGAAGGCAGGAGACTGGTCCATTACTGACACTGAAACACGAAAGCGTGGGTAGCGAATGGGATTAGATAAATCCCGCCCCTGCTACATGAAAAAGGGGCGAAGGGTGTCCCTCATTCTAGCGATAGAATGACGAGCATTCAGCTGTATCGGTGAAACTCCTTACAATTATGAGATTTACTGGTCTCGTAAGGACAACCCCGAGGGAAGTTATTCAACAATTTTTTGTTGAATAATCCCGTAGAGACTATGAAGCATAGTGTGATAGAAGGAGTTAATTATGAAAAATCACGTTAACACCTTTGTCTAAAAAAATTGAATCAATCATTCTTGGTTCATTGCTCGGAGATGGTTCGTTAATCATTTCTGATAAGTATCAAAATGCTAGATTTTCATTCAGACATTCATATGTCCAAAAGGAATATTTCCAATGGAAGGCGGATGAGTTGAAGGAAATCACAAGCAATCGATCGCAATGGATTCAAGGGACTGAAAGTAAGTCCGATGGGTTGGGAACGATTAAATATCGGTTTCAGAGTGCGGCATTGCCGTCTTTGACTGAATTATATCGTCTGACTCATAAGGGTACATCAGGTCCAAAGGCAAGAGTTAGACGGGCATGGCTGAATAAGCTTACCCCGTTATCGCTTGCAGTATGGTGGCTTGATGATGGATCGTTAGTTTCTGATTCTCGCCAAGGAGTTTTATGTACAGATAGTTTTTCTTTACAAGAAGTAGAAATACTTCAAAAGTATTTAGAAAATATCTGGAATATAAAAACTGCTTTAGGGAAAGTCAGGAAGACCGAACACTATCGGTTGTGGATACGAAGTACTGAAGAACTCAAGAAATTCTTGAGCATTATTATTCCTCATATTTTCATTGAAAATATGTTGTATAAAATCCTTCTTGTATACAAAGATCCTATGCTTCAACAACGCTGGATATCTGAAGTAGTAAACTTAGGAAGTTTTTCTGAAGAAATTGTTTTACAACAATTACAAAAGAAGAAATCTAAGATGAAAAATTTCAGGTAAAGATATAGTCCGGACTTCGTGGTAACACGAAGAGTGGTATAGAAATATAATCACCAATTACCCTAAAAAGTAATATGTAACAACAATCAACCCCAGTAGTCCACGCCCTAAACGATGATCTCTCGATTTGAGGAGTATCGACCCTCCTCGAGTCCAAGCTAACGCGTTAAGAGATCCGCCTGGGTAGTACGACCGCAAGGTTGAAACTCAAAGGAATAGACGGGGACTTGCACAAGCGGTGGAACATGTGGTTCAATTCGACGATAAACGAAGAACCTTACCAGGCTTAGACATCCAGACGAAGACATTAGGAAACTAATGTCGCCGAAAGGCGGCTGGACAGGTGCTGCATGGCTGTCGTCAGTTCGTGGCTTGAGCTGTTCCCTTCAGTGGGGTAACGAACGCAACCCCTGTTGTCTGTTACAAGTATCAGACGAGACCGCCCAGCCCGTAGAATGTAAAGGACGAAGTAATTAGCGGAGAAAAGATCTTGCGCAGGCGCGAAGGCGCCGAGCAAAAGGAAAAATTCCAGCAGGAATTTATTCCGGTCTTTTCGGAGCTAGTTACTTCGGCCGTTATGTTTTGCGGGCTGGGAGGAAGGTGGGGATGACGCCAAGTCAGCATGGCCCTTTGACGGCCTGGGCTACACACGTGTTACAATCGCGACTACAACGGGACGCAATATCGCAAGATGGAGCAAACCCTTACAAAGTCGCGCCAGTTCGGATTGAGGTCTGCAACTCGACCTCATGAAGCCGGAATCGCTAGTAATCGCGGGTCAGCTATACCGCGGTGAATACGTTCTCAAGTCTTGTACTCGGGTCGCTATGCGATCGAGTACGCTAGTTGGAAAATCCAACCGAGGCAATCAACAGTGTCTTGAAGCGAAATCACAGTCTACTGTCCGCGAGGACTATAGATGAAGGGAGAAAGTAGCATTTCTTAGCTTGAATGTCAGTTATGGCATATACCATAGGTCATCCTGCGAGTACATGGAGAAACCTACTGTCGAAAAAATGTGGTATATGTATCGTGACATCGAGATGAGAAAAAACAGTGTATTCGGTTACCGTAGGAGATCTTGTATTTTACTCGTTGTGTTGTACACACCGAGAAATTGTGTTAGTAATGATACAATTATGATATGCAAGAAGTCAGCAGAGTTCGTAGTACCAAAAGGAAAGATGCTCGGTTTAACCCCAAGCTACAACTTCCGATTGGGAAGGAACAAATTCAAAGGAAAAAGTTAGATCCTCAATATATCGCAGGATTTATTGATGGAGAAGGATCTTTTTCGATCAGTATTGGAAAACACAAGACACTGCGCCGTGGTTTCGAAGTCCGTCCGGAATTTGAAATAGAATTACGGAAGGATGATCAAGAAATCTTAGAGCGTTTGCTTGTTACTATCGGAATCGGAAGAATTTATGATTGCTCGTACGAGCGATATGGATGGTATCCACATGCAAAGTACAAAATTACCAGCATATGGGACTTGAAAGAATATTTATTTCCGTTTCTCGATAAAAATCCATTGCAAGCGAAAAAGAAAAAATCCTACCTACTTTTCAAACGAATTGTTCTCATGGTTTGCGCCAAAGAACATTTGTCTCTGGAGGGATTTAACAGGATTGTAAAGCTTCGCGATGAGCTTAGGGCTCTAGGGAAGAAAGCTAAAACTTATCATGGCACGGTAAGTGAATTCGATAAAAAAATCGAATAAGCAACCTTTGAAAAACGCGAGGGTGCGGGAAAACCGCTTGCCCCGTGTTGAAGAGAATTATAATGGTAACATTATAAAACATCAAATACCGCCCGTCAACCCAAGGGAGTCGGAGGTGCCCGAAGTCTCGCTTTACGCGGGCCTACGGCAAATTCGATGACAGGGGGTAAGTCGTAACAAGGCACGGGTAGCGGAAGCTGCTCGTGGAATATTTCAAGTGAAAATCGTTCTCTCGGATTTCGATCCAAGAGAACTTATGTCGATGTTAATAATCAGAAACTAGTTTACTAGTGGCTGATTACAAAATAGGTGTATCGCTCTTCGACCGTAAACGAGAGCGCTTAGTTCCCGAAGATAGGGGACACACATGGGCAATTACAATTGGATTGCTCATGGACGAACGGAACAAAATAGAGAGCAAAAACTATAAAATATGCATAGCAAACACCGCGAAATAGAGCGGTTTTTTGCGTGCTTGACTGACTTTAGATATAAAACCTGAGAGATAATATCGATAGGATCATGGTCTGTGGAAAAGGTTGTATTGTATTCGAAAACATAAAGATGTATCATGAATAATAATATAATATATATAAAAAATATGCGTTTCTTATTTTCCATTTTTTTGGTAACAATGATATCAATTTTCAATATCGCTTGTGCCGGTTCATTGACTCCAATAGCTTCACCGGCTGCCTTGGGTTACACTGCCGCCGACCTTTTCAACAGATTAAGCGCAAATACAACGGCAGTCGCGGGCGATCACAGTTTTACTCCAACGACGACTCCGCAATCAACTTTTCAAACCTTGAGCGATATCTACACCGCTATCCCCACGATTTATCCGACCGACTTTCTGGCTAGCTCAACCTATCTCGGCATAACCGGTACTATCGCTGTCAAAACCGGTGATAACGCGATTACAACTAGCGCGACTTCAACGAATAAACTTCTTCTTACTGTTCCCGGCGGCTTCTATGACGGCACAGTCACGGTTTCCACGACAAGTACGGCATTCACGGCCGCCAATATAAAAATTGGCGCGTATCTTTTCGGCATCGTCGGTTCTCTCCTTGAAGCCTTGGGCGACGCCAGCGCCGGTGACGTACTTTCGGGAAAAACATTTAGCAATAGTACGGCTTCGAATATAACAGGCACCATTCCTGTAAAAACCGGTGATGACACTGCCTCGTCCACCGCTACAAGCACGCAAAAGATTTTGCTGGCCCCAGCCCCGGGTTACTATGACGGCGTGGCCACGGTCTCCACTACCAGCGTTGGTTTTGACCCGACCAATATCAAAAACGGCACATATCTTCTAGGCATGACAGGAACATATTCCGGCTATCCCGGTTCGGGTTGGACGGCGAACGCCGGCACGGTCGGTGTTGATCCGGGTACGACTCCCTTGAATCAGACGACTTGTGACGCACAAACGACCGCCAACTGGGCTTGGTTTGCTGATATGAATAACGATGGCGATACGACGGATGCCGAAGACGGCGTTTGCGTGCAAACAAAAGCCAATCAATCGGCTCTGCCGAATGTGACCTGGAATGGCGCGATTTTGATAGGCGCGGCACGTGCGTCAACCACGGCCAGCGGTGGAACATACAATACTATCACGACAGCCACCACTCTGACGGCCAATATTTATGCCAGCACAACCGTGAGATTTGCTTCGGCTACGAATTCCTGTTTCGGAATAGGGAGAAGTAATACGACGGGTTCAATAACGATTTACGGACAATGGCTTAAGGATGATTATAGCGACTGTCCCGCGGTCCCGGCGAATGGAGATACATTCCAAATATATCAAGACGGCAAATACGATAATTCATGGATAGGAGATTATACTTGCGCGGGCAATTTTCCGGGGGGCACGGTTGTGGCCGGAAGTAATCCATCCTCCGACGATACCGGCGCTCTGGCAAGCGCGGACTGTTTTGACGGCAAGAGAGATCTTCTGCCGAATGAAACCGATAGGGCCGTTATGGGTGGTACGATTACGGCCATTGTGAATGATGCTGTAACGGGCACAAGCACCATTACCGATAGCAATTTGACGGGCAGTTTTGATGATAACGCGTATGTTGGTCAAAAATTACTGATTACAGCCGGTACGGGCGCGGGTTCGTGGGGAATAATTGAAAGGAATACAAGCATCTCCAGTTCAACAAATGTGACGGCGTGGAGCGCTACGACGCCTGAAGTCGGTTCAAGTTACCAGATTATTTATATTATTCCTAGAGGTTATCTGTATGGATCGTTCGATGCCAAACAAAACAACGGTCCTCTGACTACTGAAGCGTTGAAATCATGGAAGGGTACTAGATTACCGACATCCATGGATTGGTTCGGTTATTGCGGCAAAAGCAGTGCCACAACAGCCGCTGGCAATGGCGCGTATGTGGTCAATTCAGCTGATCCTTATTCATTAAGCAAAACTTATGGCAACTATGGCGGCCAGTTGGGTCGAACAAATCAGCTTTTGAACTTGGCAAACTCTGGTAATTATGAGTGGCTTTCCGAGCCGAGCAACATCTATAATGCGAGGGTAGCCGGTATTTACGCTTGCTCGTACATCAATCACTATAGTGTCAACAATAGTCACCGTTTCCGAGCCGTGTTTCGCCCCTAGTCGTCTTGTGTGATTTGATTATTTTGTTATTCTGCGATTCGGGAGGTGATTAGTTGACTTGATTTTTTTGTTTAGTCATGTAATATATAAATATGAAACATATTATTCAGTTTCAAATTTCTAGAGGAGATACACAGTATATTGCTCAAGGTATTGAGCTTGCTATTGTAACTCAAGCCAAGACCTTGGATGAGTTGGCTAAGAATATTCTCGAAGCTACCGCTTTGCATCTCGAGGATGAAAATCCTGCAGATTTTGGGTTATTCCCCTCACCTTCAGTTTTTGTAAATTTCGAATTACCACAAGTCCAATATGCTTAGATTGAAAGTCCTTAGTGGTTCCGATATAGTCAAAATTTTAGAATGTTTTAGTTTTTTTGTGGTTAAACAACGGGGTAGTCATATCAAGTTGAAAAGATTACTTGGTGATGGGACAAAACAGGTTCTAACGGTCCCCAATCATAGAGAAATTGATAGGGGAACATTGAATGGGATTATTCAGCAATCCTCTCAATACATTCCTGAAACTGAATTACGAAAACATTTTTACAATTAATTTTTTGGGATATGTCAGGAGACTTCGCCTCCCGAAAGATGCTGTATTCAACTATATGGCTCGATACGATCATTTACCCATCTTCAAAAGTGTTTATGCGCTTTGTTTGTTGGCATACAAACTGACACACAATTTTGGTAAAGATTACAGATACACCCTTGCCGAGAGGATGAAGGAAATCGCTCACGATATGCTGGATCTATTGATTGAGACCAATTCCGCAATTAATTCAGAGAAGGCAAAATTGCTGGATTCACTTTCTCTGAAGATGGAAAAATACAAAATGTATACGCGCATATCATGCGATCTTAAACTCATTTCTCCTGAATCATTAGGGAAAGTGACTGAAACGCTGGAAGAGATAGAGAAACAGACAACTGGATGGAAAAAATGGGCGCAAAACACATAGGTCAAACTTATGTAGTATGCTATTATATATTAGCCAGAGTCCTCGTTTGCTACGGCGGCGGGGAGCGTGCAAAGAGATGACAGCTTTCATCGCCGGATATAACAGGAGGTGTCACCTCCCGAGAAAATATTCGGAATATATGAGAAATAGGTGTCCTCGTCTTCGGGCGAACCCGCTTATGGACTATTCTTAGAATGAAAGCAATATTTTGGGAGTGGCTTTCCGAGCCGAACAACAACAATAATGCGAGGATAGCCGGTAATAACGCTTGCTCGAACATCAATAACAATAATGTCAACAATAGTTACCGTTTCCGAGCCGTGTTTCGCCCCTAGTCGTCTCACAAAATGGTGTTATTTCTTTTCCGGGAATACGCCATTTTTGATTATAAAATGATTTCTGGTAAGTTTCGATAGTTCTAGATATTTCTTAAGTTCGTCAAAATGTTTTTCATATAACTTTTCTTTCAACTTGCCACAATTTGCATGCTTGAAGTGCCCCCAATATGAATTTATGACGGCTTGGGCGTTCCTGACTACCTGTTCTATTTCCTCGTTCCGGGAGGTGACACCTCCTTGAATTTTAGAAAGTTGCTTGTTGAAATACGCTAACTTTTTTCTGACATTTCCCACAACTCTTTTTCTGGAAAGTGAATACTCCGGGTGAATAACATATCCGAGAAAATCTATGCCAGTATCGGCTCTCTGTAAAATCGTTTTCTTCGGATGAAGCTCGATTTTCAATTTCTCATGCAGGAATAAATTGATTTGTTTTGCAAGCATACACAGATGATTTTGATTGCGATCAATGATCAGGACATCATCCATATAACGAAAATAATGACGGCATTTCAATATTCGCTTTGCGTATTGATCGAGTTCATTCAAGTAAACATTAGCGAAGAATTGAGAGGTGTAATTTCCTATGGGCAAGCCTTTGCCGTTGGGCACTTTGAACAGAGATTTATGCGCGGGTATATCGTGAAGAAGTCTTTCGTTTCCCCTAATTACATAATTACTTTTCGGATCGTGGAATATGATGAGTTTCATCAAATACACAAGGTCCGGGTGTTTGATCTTTTTTGAGAGAATAGCGAAAAGTATATCCTTATCAATACTAGTGAAAAAGCCGCGAATATCGACATGTAGATATAACATTCCAGGAGGTGTCACCTCCCGTTTAATCTTCCTAACGGCTTTATGCGCTCCTTTCTCCGTTCTGCAGGCATATGAATCATATATGAAGACTTTCTCCCATCTAGCTTCAATTTGTGATACAAACAAATGATGGATAATCCTATCTCTGAAATCAGCCGCCCAGACTTCGCGCAATTTCGGATCGGTGATGGGAAAACAAGTGAATTGTCCAACTTTATAGGTGCGATTCGCGAGATCCCTCGTCATAACAAGCAAATTTCTTTCCAGATGTTCCGTAAATTCCGAAGCGGATTGCGCGTTCACTTTGCCTTCTAGACACGATTTATAAGCGTTATGGAGATTCTTAAAAGTAAATATTCCGCATCCGTGTGTGTGTGTGTGTGTGTGTGTGTGTGGAACAAACTTCATTGGGATTTGGAATATGACTAAGTTCATATAACTAGTATAGTTATGCACATTTACAATCTAGATAACGATCCAATATCAGTGTAACATATACAGCATGTGTTTCTCCGCTATTCGGTTTGGAAGATGTTGGAGACCAAACATGATTGCCTTGACATCAAAAGCAATGATGGTTTTTTTGTGTCTCATTATTTCAATATTCGTACGCGTGAATCCGTCATACGCTTCAGAAACCGACGGCGTAATAGACACGACCAGTCACTATGCTTATATGGAAATTGGTAGCTGGCTCGATTTCGGCAGAACCCAAGGTAATGTCCATGTTACGGATTCGGCGCTCTCAGGCTATGCCTGGAGTCCGGAACTCGGCTGGATATCCCTTAATTGCGCCAATAATAATACTTGCGGTGACGTCAATTATAAAGTAACGAACAATTCTGAAGGCGTCCTGTCCGGTTATGCTTACGGCGAAATAACCGGTTGGATTAATTTCGCTCCAATTTATGGCGGCGTCGTTATCGATCAGAATGGAGTATTCACCGGTTATGCTTACGGCGACGAGGTCGGTTGGATTGTTTTCAATTGTCTGACCACATCGTCATGCGCGACTGTGTCATACGCCGTGAAAACGGATTGGCGACCGGAAAGCTCCAGATCATCCGCAGTGTCTAATATCGTTTCAAGTAGTGGTTCTTTCAGGCGCTATATATTGCCGATAATCGAACAAAACGCGAACATTATTGACACTGTCAAAAATATCTTACCTGATTGGCTGAAAAAAGGGTCGGTTACAACGCCATCTTTGCCTTCTGTGGAAAAAAGCGTGACCAAGCAGGCGCCAATAGCTCTCTCGGGGAAATGGCAACTAATACCTTCCACGGCAATTTCAGGATTTGTTTTGGCGCCATTACCGAAAGAAGTGCAAACATTACTTTCAAAGTTTCCCGATCTCAAGAAAACCTTCATTCAAATTGGCATCAATAAAATGAGTGATTTGAACAAATTGAAGAATACGACCTTCTTTCTGCCGGGCATAGCTAAAGAAACCGGAATCGCTGGAGGCGTAAGCGTGCCGCTCTCAACTCTGTCAAATAAGCAAAAATTGAATTTGCCGTCAAATGTAGTTTTTGTGAAAGCGGGAGATTTTCTGGATTACAATATTTCTCTAACTATTTCCGATGATGGGACGCCCGAACAAAAAATTACGACAGTCGTTGGCAAACCGATAGATTTGGCGATCAAAGTAGATAAGCCCGCAAAGAGCATTCGAGGATATTTGACAGTTATGGATCTGGGACGAGAACAAGCCAAACGGTCCGTGCCGGCGAATTCTCAATTGGCCGCGCCTATTATGGCCGTAATGAATCTATCACCGATTTCCCCAGAAAATGTTACCGTGGAACAAAAGATAGTTCTGGACAGTTTCGAATACGCCGATCCTGACAATGATGGCATATACACGGCGCATATAAACGCGCCCTTGGTTCACGGCCAATACGAAATCATCTCAATAGTTGAATACAAAGATTCAGTTTTGGCCAAAAAAGAACTACGATTGACAGCGGTCATAGATCCTGAAGGATACGTTTACGAGGAGAAGGGTAACAAGGAATTGCGCATTCCAGATGCGATCGTAACATTATTATGGCAAAATCCCGATGGCAAAACATTTGAACGTTGGCCGGCAAAGGATTTCCAACAAGCAAATCCCCAGAAAACGGACAAAAGCGGCAGTTATTCATTCCTGGTGCCGGAAGGAGAGTACAAATTGACCGTTTCGGCGCCTGATTATTATAGTTTTGAAAGCTTCGTATTTACCGTTGAGGAAGGTCGAATCGTCCATGAGAATATCGCGCTCAAACCCAAGAGGTGGTGGAGAACATTATTTGGTTTGCATTGACGCGAACAAAGTTGGATTATTTGTGTCATCAATATTGCTTGTGATTAATAAAATTATTAAAATATAAACGAATACCATGAATAAGCGCTTAATACTTATCATTGTTATAGGAATTCTCGCCATAGGGAACGCGTATTTCATTTCACGGAATTATATTCTCTCAAGAAATCTGACGGCGGTCTCGAGTGAAGCTAGTTCATTTGAGACAAATAAGAAGGTATTGAACTTCTCGCAACTCTTCGTCGATTTAGTCTTGAATTCAAAATCCGAAATTGATTTTGACACGCGTCTTCGACTCGAGAATGCCGTGAGAGATATCAAGGATTCGGAAATCCTGAATCAATGGAATAAATTCGTAAATAGTGCCACGGAATCGCAAGCTCAAGAGGAAGTGAAAAGCCTGCTTACTCTACTCATAAAAAAGATTCAATGATTTTGAGACAGGATAAAGATGTTTAAGGGATATTTCTCATGACTATGTTAAATAGCAGAACACCGCGAAATAGAGCGGTTTTTTGCGTGCTTGACTTTGTATCTACAATGTGATACGATTATCACGAATAGTTACGCGGCCAAACATGGTTGCGAAAAAAAGTAAGAAAATGAAAACAAATACGGAAACCAACACAAATGGTTGGAATGAGATGGTCGATAGGGTTTCATGTCCGCCGGCCAAAATCCCGGCGCAGGGGTTTGAGCAATGGTTAGCCGACATGAAGGTCATAGTCGGCCAAAATCAAACCATCCTCATGTGGGTGGCCGGGATCTTATTCTTGCTGTTTGTGTTCGGTCCGGCTGTAGACTGGCACTACGTCAATAAGTAAGATTTTCCGGGTCCGTTCGAGCGCCAGTGGGTTCATTCCTCTGGCGCTATTTTCATTTTCTAATTTGCCATTCAAAGGAAACTATCATAGCATTGGATCACGGGCGCGTGGCGGAACTGGCATACGCGTACGCTTCAGGAGCGTATGGAGCAATCCTTGGAGGTTCAAATCCTCTCGCGCCCACGAGTATTAAATATTTTCAATACTCTGAATATTTACTGGCAATTCTCTGATTTTTTTGCTACATTTCTCCTATGCGGCGCGCATAGCTCAGTTGGTAGAGCATTCGACTGATACTCGAAAGGTCCTAGGTTCGAACCCTAGTGCGCGCACACGATAAAAATCCGCGAAAGCGGATTTTTGAGTGGGCGCGCAAGCAAGCACCCTTCGGTGCTTGCGTCTAGGATTCGAAAAGGCTGAACATATTCCGACATATGTCGGAATGTGAAGCCTGTACCGTTCCCGTAGGGAAAGAACCCTAGTGCGCGCACACGATAAAATTGAGAGATTCTGGATTATTCGCGTTATTTTGTCTAAACTCAGAATGTATCATTTCCTGTCAAGAATGCTACAATATCATCATATCAGCAATATTAAACATCAATAATATTTTATGAACACAAGGATGACTCCGAAGGATTTTTTTCTTCATCTTGGCGCCACGATCGTGCTTTATGCGACCGCTATCGCGCTTATCAATTTAGTTTTCAGTGTTATCAATTATTTCGTACCCGATCAATTGGCCGGGTATTTCCACGTAAATTCAGTTATCTGGCCAATTTCCATGCTTATAGTTCTGATTCCTCTCCTCTATGTTCTTGAATGGTTGACAAATCGCGATATTGGATTTGTGCCCGAAAAAAGAGAGATTTGGATTCGGCGTTGGAGAATATATTTGACTCTATTTTTGGCCGGTGCCGCTATTGTCGGCGATCTTATAACACTTATCAACACATACTTGAATGGGGAAATTTCCGGCAGATTCGTTTATAAAGTTCTGGCGGTATTCATTATCTCTGTTGTAATCTTTATATTCTATTTACTTGAATTGTCCGCTGAACCGAAGAGAAATACTCGCAAAACTATTGCCACAATTGGAATCATTGTGGCTATCGCGGCCATATTTGCCGGATTCGTCACGGTTGGTTCTCCAGCCAAACAACGAGCGTTCAGATTTGACGATCAACGCGTAAATGACTTGACCAACATTCAATGGCAGATCATAAATTATTGGCAAAAGAAAGGAACAATACCGAAAGTTTTGTCAGAATTAAATAATGATATTGCGAATTATTCCGTGCCGAAAGACCCAGTGACTAAAACCGATTATGAGTACTCAACTACCGGTAAAACAACTTTCCAATTGTGTGCCAGTTTTGCCCTAGAATCACAGGATTTGGCGAATAGGGGGGCAAATAGGAGTGGTGAAATCGTAAGTGTCGCGCAAGATTATTATGTTCCCGGAAATTCGAATGACAGTTGGAATCATAAAGCCGGAAAAAACTGCTTTGAAAGAACTATTGACCCTGAAAGGTATCCAGTAAAACCGAATGCCGTTTACTAATATGAATACAGAAAGGAGGACAAAGATCGTCTGTACTATTGGACCCGTAAGCGAGGGCCAAGATAAAACAATTGAGCTTATAAGCGCCGGCATGGATATCATGCGTCTTAATTTCTCACATGGTGATTTTGAAGTACATCAAAAGCGAATTGATAACCTTCGAAATGTGCTGGAAAAAAATGGAAAAAAAGTTATGATTATGCAAGATTTGAGCGGTCCTAAGATTCGTATCGGATCGTTTAGGAATAATATGGTTGCGCTGAAGAAAGACCGGGATTTTATACTGACGACGGACGATTGCGTGGGCGATGAAAGTCGGGTTCATATCAGTTATTCCGATCTGCCGAATGAAGTGAAGATTGGAGGCGTTATTTTTCTTCAAGACGGTACAAAGAAGCTGCAAATAATCAATATCAAAAATCACGATATCATTACAAAAGTCACAACCGGGGGTACTTTGGCGGATCACGCCGGCGTGAATGTTCCGGGAGCGAATCTATCCGTGAAAGCGCTTACTGAAAAGGATAAAATTGATGTTGAATTCGGAATAAAAAATAATGTTGATTTCGTGGCGCTATCTTTCGTCCATACGGCGCATGATGTGGAAGAACTTCGGCGTATTTTAGAGTCAAAAAATTCTAAAGCGCAAATTATAGCGAAAATTGAGACGCCGAAAGCGGTAAAAAATATTGATGAGATCATTCAAGTATCTGATGGAATAATGATCGCGCGCGGCGATCTCGGCATTGAAATTCCAGCCGAAGAAGTGCCTTTGGTTCAAAAAATGATAATCAAAAAATGCAATGAGGCGAGCAAGTTCGTGATAACGGCAACGCAAATGCTTGAATCAATGATGAAAAATCCTGTACCGACGCGAGCTGAGGTTTCCGACGTTGCTAACGCGATTATTGATGGCACTGACGCCGTCATGCTTTCTGAAGAGACGGCTCTAGGCGATTATCCCGTGGAATCGTTAAAAGAGATGGTGAATATCATTTTAAGCACTGAAGGAGGATTACGGACAGGAAAAGTAGATCTGAAATATGATTAAAAACCTTGCAATTTTCGCGTATCTTTGTTAGTCTGCTCCGTATGTTAGCAATCCGATTACAGAGGACAGGACGCAAGCACGAACCGACTTTTCGTGTGGTTTTGACCGATTCCAAGAATGGTCCGAAAAGCGGCAAATATCTGGAAAATCTCGGTTGGTACGATACTCGCCTCAAGAATAAGCCAGAGCAATTGAAGATAGAAGAGATCAAGTCTTGGATGTCAAAAGGTGCCAAACTTTCATTGACTTTGCATAATTATCTGGTTTCTCAAAAAATAATTGAAGGTAAGAAGCTGAACGCCTTGCCGAAGAAGTCTCCGATCAAGAAAGACGAGTCAAAAGATGGTGTCAAAGAAGCCGCCAAAGAAGTAGTGAAGGAAACTGTTATAGAAACTCCAGTGGAAACAAAAGAAACCGTTGTTACTCCAGTCGCAGAAACACCTGCTACAACTTCTGAAGCATAATATCGATTGACGCGTTTCCGTCATCTGATACAATACTTCGTAGTACAGCGAACTGTACGATTATTAGTTAGCAATCTGAATAAAATGAACGCAGATCAGACCTTCTTAGAGTATGTTATCAAAGCGTTAGTTGACAATCCGGATCAAGTCAAAGTTGCTCGTAGTGTGGATGAGATGGGCGTTCTGCTCACTCTTGAAGTTTCCGCCGCTGATATGGGTAAAATTATCGGTCGTCAAGGCAATACCGCGAAATCTATCAGAACTCTGCTTCGCGTGGTCGGTATGAAGAATAATTCTCGCGTCAATCTGAAAATCAATGAACCAGTCGGCGGACTTCGTTCGGCTGAGATGATGAATGCCACAGTTGGAGATATGAAAGCGGCCGAAAAAGCGTCAAAGAGCGTTGATGAAGCGATGGCGGATTTGAAGTTATAGTTGAAGGGAATTACGAATTAAGAATTAGGAATTACGAATATGAAAAACGATCTGCGTTTCAGATCGTTTTTCATTTGTAGATTTAGAAATTGTGTGGTATAGTGGACAGCACCCAATTATTTATCATTATGACAATATTTCATATTATTAGTCTTTTTCCAGAAAGTCTAGAATCATATCTTGCGTCGTCTATTGTTAAACGCGCCCAGAAAGACGGGTATATTTCCATTAAGTATTATAATCCCAGAGATTTTGCCGTAGCCGAAAGGAAGAATCGGAAAATGACGTATGCGGAGAGACGAGTAGACGATAGACCATATGGAGGTGGTCCGGGAATGGTAATGGAGGCATTGCCAGTGATCCGGGCGATTGAAAAGGCGGTTGGAAAAAAAGTGAAAAGTGCAAAGTACGCGAGCACGCGAGCACGCAAGATGCGAGTGCAAAGATCGCGAGTAAAGATTATTTTTTTCAATCTAGCAGGGAAACAATTCACGAATGAAGTCGCGGACACGTTAAAAAAATATACCGACATTGTATTAATTTGCGGAAGGTATGAAGGTGTAGACGCTAGGGTAAAAAAAGTATTTCCGATGGCTGATATTTCGGTTGGTCCATACACGTTAACCGGTGGTGAATTACCGGCTATGATTGTTATTGACGCTGTTACTAGGCGGATAAAGGGAGTTTTGGGTGACGATTTATCCATTGAAGAAATGAGAATTGCCAGTCCGGATGTTTACACACGCCCCGAAGTCATTGAGTACAAGAAAAAGAAATACCGTGTGCCGAAAGTGCTATTGTCTGGACATCAGAAGATGATAGATGAGTGGAAAAAAGAAAAAATAGGAGAATAAATAAATATACAGGAAATATAGGGGGAAATGAGAATAAATGAAAAATAGAGAAGTAATCATATTAGCTGAACGAATAATCAGTTATCCCCTTGACAGAAAAACAGAGTTTTGCTAGCCTTGACGCAACTTCGCAGATTGAGTTCTGCTTATAAGCGGAGGATTGCCACGGTTCGGTTTCCAGTCCTACCCATGCATATCACATACTAATCATGTGAATCAAGACCGTCATGAAGTACGGGGCTTTTTTGTGTGTTAATTAATAGTAACGTAAGAATAAAAATCAAAATGAAAAACGATAATGTGAAATTTGAAATTGATTTACGGCAAAGTCCAATTTAATCATTTTATTTGTCATTTTTCATTCTAATTTTTAATTTAAAAAACATGCCAACCACACACACCGCTCTTCCCAAAAAATATTTCACGCGCTATCAAGCGCCGCTCGCAGAAATTCCAAACCTGGTGGAATCACAAATACAATCCTTCAAAACGCTTATAGATCACGGTATCACAAATCTTCTCACGGAATTTTCGCCAATCAAAGACTATGCTGAAAAGAAGTTTGAACTATCGATCGGCGGCGCGGAAATCCTGCAACCCAAATTTGATGAACATTATGCCAAGGTCAATAAGCTCAATTTTGAAGGACAACTTAAAGTTAAAGTAACTTTGAAAAACAAGTCATTGAATGTTGTCAAAGAACAGGAAATGTTTCTGGCGGATTTTCCGCTTATGACCGATCATGGCACATTCATAATTAACGGTGTTGAAAGAGTTATTGTGCCACAACTTGCCAGATCGTTCGGTGTTTTCTTCACAGCCAACGATGTTCGCGGTAAGAGCTATTTTGGCGCGAAAATTATTCCGGCGCGTGGCGTTTGGATGGAAATAGAAACCGATATAGACAATACGGTGTATTGCCGTATTGATCGCAAGAGAAAATTCCCCATAACATCTCTTTTACGTATTTTAGGAGCGGAAACAAACGAAAAAATTCTAGAATTATTCAAAGATAACCCGGATGCGGTCAAATCTATGCAAGAGACTCTGTCAAAAGATCATGCCAAGACCGTGGATGAAGCGTACATGGAAATACACAAACGTTTGCGTGATGGTGACTTGGCCACGGCGGATAATGCGCGAACATTCATAAAAGGGGTTTTGAGTCCGGAAAGGTATGATCTCTCCAGAGTCGGAAGGTTCCGTTTCAATAAACGTTTTGATAAATCCATGGACGAAAAGGCACTTAAGGTCCATATCATCGCTCTTGATGATATTGTAACGACGGTGAATCACGTTGTTTTGCTTAGCGTTACGCCAGATATGCAACCTGATGATATTGATCATTTGGGTTCTAGGCGCGTGCGTTATGTTGGCGAGCTTATTGAACAAAGGATTCGTTTGGGACTCACTCAGATGAAAAGAAATATTCAAGACAAAATGTCCACAATGGAGCCGGACATAACCTTACCCGTCTCTTTCATATATCCGAGACCGCTCCAAGCCAGGATAAAAGAATTCTTCTCAACAAATCAATTGTCTCAGTTCATGGGACAGACGAATACTTTGGACGAGATTGAACATTTGCGTCTTCTTTCCGCTCTTGGTCCCGGTGGTTTGTCCCGGGAACGCGCGGGTTTCGAAGTGCGAGACGTGCATCCATCCCATTATGGTCGTCTTTGTCCCGTGCATACCCCTGAAGGACCGAATATCGGACTTGTTTTGCACTTGACTATGTACGCGCGTATCAATGATTTCGGTATGATTGAAACTCCGTATGTCAAAGTCAAGAATAGTAAAATCACAAACGAGGTCGCGTATTACAACGCTTTGGAAGAAGAAAATTTTCGCATCGCTCATGCCGCCACGCCGCGCGATGCTGAAGGCAACATTACCATCCCTGAAGTCGAAGTCCGCATCAACGGTAAGCCGACTGTCGTGAAAAAAGAGGATGTTGATCTTATTGATGTTTCCGCCAATCAAGCGTTTTCCATTGCCACGTCTTTGATCCCATTTTTGAATCATGACGATGCTAATCGCGCGCTTATGGGATCTAACATGCAAAAACAAGCGACGCCTTGTTTGGTGCCTGAGGCTCCGGTCGTGGCGACAGGCATGGAAGGCAAAGCGATTCTCGATACTGGACGCTTAATCATTGCTCCGGAAGACGGTGAAATAACATTTGTTGACGCCAAGAGAATAGTTTTGAAAGACAAAAAAGGGAAAAGTCATGAATTCAATCTTGTCTTATTTTCCAGGACAAACGGATTCACCGCGTTCCATCAGCGTCCAATTGTCTCCGTTGGTGACAAAGTCAAGACAGGGCATATTCTAGCCGATACCTCCACATCCGATCACGGTGAAATCGCGCTTGGTCACAATGCCTTGGTTGCGTTCATGTCATGGTCCGGTTCAAATTACGAAGATGCCATTATCCTATCTGAACGCGTGGTCAAGAACGCGAAATGGAGCTCGGTTCACATAGAAGAATTCGTCGTGAATGTTCGTGACACCAAGCTTGGTCCCGAAGTTACGACTTGCGATATTCCGAATGTCGGCGAAACCAAGCTCAAAAATCTGACCGAAGAAGGAATCGTCCGTATCGGCGCTGAAGTTCGTCCGAATGATATTCTTGTTGGCAAAATCAGTCCGAAAGGTGAGACGCAATTGACGCCTGAAGAGCGCCTTCTCCGCTCTATTTTCGGTGAAAAAGCTCGCGATGTGAAAGACACTTCCAAGAGAATGGAAAATGGCAAACGCGGGCGCGTTATTTCCGTGAAAGTATTTTCTCGTGAAAAAGGCGACAAGCTTGAATCTGGAATCATAAAGAAAATTTACATAGAAGTCGCGCAGGTGCGTAGCATTTCCGTCGGCGACAAAATGGCTGGACGTCATGGTAATAAAGGCGTTATTTCCAAAATTCTTCCGGAAGAAGATATGCCTTACATGGATGATGGAATGCCGATTGATGTTATTTTGACTCCACTCGGCGTACCATCTCGTATGAATTTGGGTCAAATTCTAGAATTACATCTTGGTCTTGCCGCCAACACGCTTGGCTATCAAGCGATAGTTCCGCCATTTATGGGTGCGACAGATGCGGAAATCAAACAAGAACTCATCAAAGCCGGTTTCGATGCTTCGGGGAAGATGAAACTTCGTGATGGCAGAAATGGTGAATATTTCCAGCAGCCGATTGCCGTTGGATATATGTACATTATGAAATTACATCATATGGTTGAAGACAAAATCCATATGCGTTCTATCGGTCCATATTCTCTTATCACTCAGCAACCTCTCGGTGGTAAGGCGCAAGGTGGGGGCCAGCGCTTCGGAGAAATGGAAGTCTGGGCGCTCTTGGGTCACGGCGCGGCGCATACTCTTCGCGAAATCTTAACGGTCAAATCTGACGATATTATGGGTCGATCGCAGACTTACGATTCCATCGTGAAGGGTGAGCGCATGAAGCTACCGAACATTCCCGCGTCATTCAACGTGCTTTTGAAAACTCTTCGCGGTTTGGCGCTGAACGTGGAACTGGTCAAGAGACCATCGGTAAGTGAAGAATAATTCATCCCCTTTAAATATTACAAACTAAATAATTCCCATGCAAACAACCACAACAAAAAAACAGTTTGAGCCGCAGGATTTCGATATGATACGACTGACTTTGGCGTCGCCGGAGAAGATCATGGAATGGTCGCATGGAGAAGTGACGAAACCGGAGACGATCAACTATAGAACGCAAAGAAGCGAAAAAAGCGGACTTTTTGACGAGCGCATTTTCGGCCCAGACCGAGACTATGAGTGTTATTGCGGGAAATATCGGGGTATTCGTTATAAGGGAATAATCTGCGAAAAATGCGGAGTTGAAATCACTCGTTCAATAGTGCGTCGTGAAAGAATGGGGCACATAGAACTCGCTTCGCCCGTCTCTCATATTTGGTTTTTGCGTTCAGTTCCTTCTAGAATTGGACTTATCCTGGGTATGACTTCATCCGACTTGGAAAAAGTTGTTTATTTTGCTGGCTACTTCGTCACGAAGGTTCATGAAGCTGAAAAAGATAAATTCATGAAGGAACTCGACACTGAATATAAAAATAAGGTAAAAATAGCGCAAGATGACAAAACAAAAGAGGTTTTGAAGGAACTTGTATTGAACGCGCGCCGTGAAATAGACGAAATCACTCTTGGTTTCGTCATGGATGAAGTCACTTATCATAGATATGCCATGAGATACGGTTCACTTTTCGAGGCTGGAATAGGGGCTGAAGCCATATTTGATATGTTGAAGAAGGTTGATCTTGTCAAGCTCAAGGAAAATCTTGAGAAAGAGTATGATATTGCCGGCACAGCCGATCGAGATAGAGTCGCCAAACGTCTTTCACTCACGAAACAGATGCTTAAAGCCAATGTTCGACCAGAATGGATGTTTCTTACGCGAATTCCCGTCATTCCGCCGGGACTTCGTCCAATGGTCGCTCTGGATGGTGGAAGATTCGCTACTTCGGACGCGAACGATTTGTATCGTCGCGTCATCAATCGAAATAACCGCCTTCTCAAATTGAAAGAGATAAACGCTCCTGAAGTTATTCTTCGCAATGAAAAAAGAATACTTCAGGAAGCCGTTGACGCGCTCATTGATAACTCTATTCGTCATAGTTCATCGGCTGGCGCTGCCGCTATTGCCGCTCAGAAACGCGCTTTGAAATCGCTTTCTGACGGTCTGAAGTCAAAGAGAGGTCTTTTCCGACAGAATTTACTCGGTAAACGAGTTGACTATTCAGGTCGTTCGGTTATCGTCGTTGGACCAGAACTCAAACTCAATGAATGCGGATTGCCGAAACAAATGGCACTTGAATTATTCCGTCCTTTTGTTATTTCTGGAATCTTGAAGAGGGAACTCGCCTACAATATTCGTGGTGCTAATCGTTTGATTGACGATGGCGCTAAAGAAGTATGGGAGATTCTCGAAGAAGTTATCGCCGGTAAATACGTGCTTTTGAATCGCGCGCCAACTTTGCATCGCTTGGGTATTCAAGCCTTTAGGCCGATACTTATAGAAGGTAACGCCATTCAAGTACATCCTCTAGTCTGTTCGGCTTTCAACGCCGACTTTGATGGCGACCAAATGGCTGTGCATGTGCCGCTTTCCGAAGAAGCGCAGATGGAAGCCAAGGAAATTATGGCTTCAGACAAAAATATTTTGAAACCAGGGAATAATGATCCAACTGTTGTCGCGAAAATGCTTGACATCGTGCTCGGTTGTTTCTGGGTGACGAAACTTATGGACAAGATGAAGGGTGAAGGTAAAATCTTCGAATCCCCTGAAGCGGCGGTGCTCGCGAACAGTTTCGGTGAAGTCGATTTACGTGCCAAAATAAAAGTCTTGGTACCGAATAACGCGAAATATGCCAAATTCAATGATACGTTGCTTGATACAAGTGTTGGACGCATTCTTTTCAATAATATCTTGTCTCCTGAATATCCGTTCATCAATGAAGAGATTGCCACTAAACGCCTTCGAACCGTCTTTGATGACATGATCACGGCTCATGGTGCCGAGAATGTTGCGCCGATTTTGGATCGTATCAAAGCTTTTGGTTTCAATTACGCGACGATTTCGGGGACGACTTGGGGCATAGATGACATCATGGTTCCGACTTCCAAAGGGGAAATCGTTGGCAAAGCCAAAAAAAGCGCGAAGATTGTCACGGAACAATTCAATGAAGGGTTGCTCACGGAAGAAGAGCGTATCAGGAAACACACCGAAGTTTGGCAAAAAGCAAAGAGTGATGTGGAAAAGATAATTCCGCAATCTCTCGACAAAAATGGTTCGGTTTATGACATGTTCACGTCCGGCGCTCGCGGTTCACTTTCCCAAATAACTCAAATGGTTGGTATGAAAGGTCTCATCTCATCTGTTTCCGGTATCGTTGAATTCCCCATCCTTTCTTGTTCCAAGGAAGGTCTGACGCCTATCGAATATTTCATTACAACTCACGGTTCTCGCAAAGGACTTTCTGATACCGCTTTGAATACCGCCAAAGCCGGGTATCTTACTCGGAAGCTATTTGTCGTTGCTCAAGATGTAGTTATTTCTGAAGAAGATTGCGGCACGAAGGATTCTATTATCATAAAAAAACAGACCGCGTCCGGTATGAATATTGCTCTTTCAAAAAATATTCGCGGTCGCATTTCGGCCGGAGACGTGAAAAATGCCGATGACAAAGTCATATTCAAGAAAGGACATCTGATCTCAAAAACTGATGCCGTCGCGATCGAAGAACAGGGCGTTACCGAGGTCAGAGTTCGTTCTCCACTTTCCTGCAAAACGACTCGAGGTGTTTGCGCGCAATGCTACGGTTTGGATCTAGGTAGAAACGATCTGGTTACTTTAGGAGAAGCCGTCGGTACCGTCGCGGCCCAAGCCATTGGCGAGCCTGGAACCCAGCTTACGATGAGAACATTCCACGCCGGCGGCGCGGCGGCTCTCGGTGGTGATATCACGGCCGGTTTGCCTCGTGTTGAAGAAATATTCGAAAAACGCTGTCCCAAAAATCCGGCGGTTGTTGCGACGGTGAATGGTGTTGTCGTTGAAGTCAAAGATTCCGGAAAGGAGAAATCCATTAAGATACTTCCCGAACTTGAGGATAAGGGTAAAAAGAAGGCATGTGAAGTTGATTATGTTTTTTCTCCTCGTCGTACTAGTTTTGTCAAAGTTGGCGATTACGTGAAGAAGGGTGATCTGCTTACCGATGGTTCGGCTGACATTGAGGAAGTTTTCGAATTTGGCGGTGAAGAGCGTGCCAAGGATTATGTCATTACTGAAGTCGGCAAAATCTATGAACTTCAAGGAGAAACTGTTTCTAGAAAACATATTGAAATCATCGTGAAGCAAATGTTTTCCCGCCGCCGTGTGACTGATGGCGGTGACACGAATCTAACCGAAGGCATGATTATAGACGATATTCAGTTGGCCGAGGAAAATGCCATGGTGAGATCGGGAAATGGCGCTCATGCCAAAGTGTCAAAAATTGTGATGGGTATTACCGATACGTCTTTGACTCGCAAAAGCTTTCTTTCAGCGGCTTCATTCCAGCATACGACTCGCGTGCTTATTTCAAACGCGGTTCGTGGCGCCGAAGACGATCTCACGGGTCTCATGGAAAATGTTATCATTGGTCGCCTAGTGCCGGCTGGTTCCGGATTCAAGGGATCGCCGAAAAAGGCGATGGTGGATATGGTGGGGATGAGGGAGGTAGTTGAAGAGTAAAGTACACAAGTGCGCAAGATTCATGTAATACATAGATCAGGCTTATGTACTCGTTCAGATTTGACTTACATACAGACATATGTTAGTCTGTTTTCAGATAGCCGGTTATGATAGTATTTATCATTTTGTGCGATTACCAGCCCTGTGTGGATGCAAATCCACACTGAATTTTGCGGAGAAATCCGCCTGCGAGGGGGTTTATAGAAAGTCTATTCTTATTTGACTTATAATCTTCTCGCAGAATTTAGGTGAAAATGTTTTGATTTGAAGATGGCTGGTACTAAAACTCGTTTACCAAAATATTTTCACCGACTATAGTGGGGTGGTTCGGTTATTACTAGGCTGATTCTTGGCTGCCGGTACCAAACTATCCCCACTTCAATTTACGGAAGAAATTCCGTGGTGAGGTTAAACAGAAATTGTTTCTAGCAGAAGGGTACCTCACCGAATTTGCTGGAAGATGATTTTGCACTGGGCTGCTTCTAGGAAAAGTTTAATCATTTTTCAGTAAGGGCAAGGATAGAAACGAAATGCCTCTAGAGGACCCGTTCCTTGCCCATCCCTTTAAGTTGATGTAGGCTTCTTCAGAGTTGACGGAAACGCAGACATATGTTAGTCTGTTTCCAGATGGCTGGTTAGGAATAGATTGTTTCTAAAATGCGGATACCAGCCCTGTGTGGACGCAAATCCACACTCAATTTTGCAGAGAAATCCGCTTGCGAGATGGTTTTGGCGAAGATGTTTCAACGAAACGCTTACCATCTCGCATAATTTTGTTCTTTGAATTTAGGTGAAGATATTATTGGTTTTCAGTTAGGTGATTCTAGGAGGACAATACCAAAATATTTTCACCGACTTTAAGTGGGGTGGTTTGGTTAGAGATGTGGTGATTCTAACGAGCAGATACCAAACCATTCCCACTTTGATTTACGGAAGAAATTCCGTGGTGAGGTTAGTGTAGTGGTGTTCCTTCGGGCTAATTACCTCACCGAATTTGCTGGAAGATGATTTAGCGGGAATCTGTTTTTAACTCACCGGTAATCATCTTTTAGCTGGGGCAAGGATATATGGAACATGATTCTATCATGAGTTTTCCTTGCCCATCCCTCAAAGTAAATAACCTTAATTTGCCTGATGCTCAAGATTGGTATGAGAGATTCATTAGACAAAGCATTTTAGGTTTTCTATTTTGAGGGGTGAATTGATTTTCGCCTCCGGTTGGTTATCCTAAGTTTGCTATACTAATATGAAAATACCAACTGCTTCTTTGATAATAGAATAATCCTCTTTTGTGTTAAAACTTGGAGGGTAAACAAAAATACCTGTCTGGCGCGCTTTGCGACGCTGGCTGGTTAAAAAGAGAAAGGGAAAGAGAATGCAGACGAAAGAACAATGGATGGCGCAGTTGGCTATGGCCAGGCGCATTATCGGTATAGTCCCGCGGGTGAAAGCGAAGGCTGATCTCGCGCCCAGTCCGACAACTCTCGCGATCTTCGATTGTGGGGAATCGGTATTTCGACCCAAACTCGCGCTCGCTGATGAACAGTCCGAATTGGACTTTGTCCTCGGTTGTATGCCGATTCGGTGGAGGAAGGTAACTCCTGGGGAAGACTTGTCGGGTTTCAAGGGGCATCACATTCATATGAAAAAGGATCCTGAAAACGAAAAGAAATTCATCCCGGATGAAGTGCCTGCCGTCTATGAAGGTCTCCAGCAAGGTGATGTGATTGCGATGTCGCTCGGCGGTTCGGGGGATAATTTCGCATTCGCGCTTTCACGACAAGCGGAGGAAGTCGGGGCACTCGTGCTCCGCTGTCCGCCGTTTCGTATGAAGGCATATCGCGAAGAGTTGGTGAAGGCCAATCCGGAAGATGAGAAGCTGGATGACAGTTTCATTCTGGTTCAAATGGTCAAAGCGAAGCCCGATTGGTTCTATCCTGTCTTTATCCGTGAGCGTAAGCTCACTTGGATGCGGGAATGCTATCGTCGGCGCATCGACTGTATGAAGGCACGTATCGGTTGTGAACAGAGACTTCGTCATCGATTCATCGGGCTTATCTTCTGCAGTGCCGAAGGGAAGTATCCTGAAGGTGCTATTGAGAAAACGTTCGATAAGACGAAGGCAAGTGATATTGTATTGAATACGCTTGCTGCCGAAGAAGCTGCGGCCGATGCGGCGCTTCTCAAGGCGTGCAAAGCGCTCCCTATCTATACGGAGGTGTTCGGACAAGTTATTGGAGCGGGTCCGAGCATAGCCTCTCGTTTGATCGCGTCTATCCAAGACATTCGTCGTTTTGAGACGAAGTGGAAACTCCGTAAATTCTGTGGAGTGCACTGTTTGGTTGATGGCAGTTTCCCTCGCCGCAGGGCCAAGGAAGTGTCGAACTGGAACCCCGACTGTCGACAGGCGCTGTTCCTTCTCGGAGATCAGTTCAATCGTCGTCCCGGTACAATCTGGGGTGACAAACTTCGTGAGAACAAGCTGTTCTATCGGACCAAATATCCGACGCCTGTGGAAGTGAAAAACGGCGGAGGAAAAATGGTGAAGAAGTACACTGATGGCCATATTCAAAAGATGGCCCTCTGGAAGACTCTCGGTGAGTTCGTGGAGTGGCTCTTCGATGAATGGTGGAAGTTGAAAAAAGCTCATTCCCAGGAATAACGGTTTTGTGTGGCTGGATTTGTTGAGGGATAGAATGGAGTTGTTCCTTTCACTTGCATTCCTCCATGATTTCAGTCACACATCTTTTTGTGGGGTTAGCATAAGTATGATTCTATGCGGGGACTACCCCACATCGCGCCGCATGATGCAAAGTCAAGTGACAATGCATTATGCGGTTTTCTTTTATCTGGAAAGCCATGAATGTGCTGGGTGAATTCAGACGATTGACAAAATAATTATCTAGACTAACATATGTAATGTTATGGTAATCATTTCTCAAAAAAGAATTGACGCGATTCGTAGTATTTTAGGTGATGCGGGCCAAGTCTTTTTTGCTTCCATACTTGTCGATCCAATCATTGGGAAAAATGCTAATGGGTTTTTGATTATCTCTGGAGTGGTATTGTCACTTGTTTGTTGGTCATTAATAATTTACTTAACAAAATAAAATTATGGACAATGTTACACTAGCGATGACAGGCTTCTATATTCTCGGCGCTTTGTTGGTAATTGCAGTTACACTTGTAATTCTTGTTGCAAAGAGAGAGGGATAGACTTGAATGTTTTTGGAAATGGGCAGTAACCTTACTGTCGGCATTTTTTCGTTATTTTCGCTATAATACCCTCATGAATCGCAGTAATGTCGAAGAAATCAAAGCCCGTCTCGCAATCGATGATGTCATCGGTGGTTATGTCAAACTTGAAAAAGCCGGCAAATCATTCAAGGCAAAGTGCCCGTTCCACAATGAAAAAACGGCGTCTTTTTTCATATCTCCGGAAAGAGGCGGATATTATTGCTTCGGTTGCGGCGCCAAGGGCGATATATTCACTTTCGTGGAGCAATTTGAAGGATTGGATTTTCGTGGAGCTTTGAAAATCCTCGCTGATAAGGCGGGTGTGCAATTAACATTCGATAAAAATGCCGATGGCGAAAGCGACAAAATGCATGCGATTATGGAAGAAGCGACAAAATATTTTGAGATTCAATTCGAAAAATCCAAAGAAGCGCGAGAATATATTAAGGGGCGTGGCATAACAGAAGAAACACGCAAGTCTTTTCGCGTAGGTTGGGCACCCGAAGGTTGGACAAATCTTTCCACTTATTTGAAAGGCAGAGGGTATAGTGAGGCGATTATTGAGAAAGTTGGATTGATAAAGCAAAAGGAATCCAGTGATTCATTCGCCCCAACCCATTCGACACTTATCTACACGAGCCTTAGCGGAGCGGAGCGATTGATGGCTCGTGGGGAGAATGCGCCGAATGGGTCAGGGGAAAATTCTAATGGTGTGACTAATTCAAGTATTCGTCGTTACGACCGTTTCCGCGGGCGAATCATGTTTCCGATTATGGATTCCAGCAGTCGTGTCATTGCTTTTTCCGGCCGAATTTTGAAAGATGATAGTAAGTCGGCAAAATATTTGAATAGTCCCGATACGCCGCTTTACGACAAGTCCCTTGTTTTGTACGGTCTTGATAAGGCCAAAAGCGAAATTCGTCGCTTGAATTATTCTGTCTTGGTTGAAGGTCAAATGGATCTAGTAATGTCGCATCAAGCGGGAATAAAAAATACCGTCGCGTCTTCGGGTACGGCTCTGACCGACGAAATTGTAAATGAAACTGGATCAGTCAGTAATCTCGGTCTGGTCCGTCGCTTATCGCCGAATATAATAATTGCTTTTGATTCTGATTCCGCCGGCAGGAAAGCGGCTATGCGCGCGTCGGGAATCGCGCTTGGCATGGGAATGGAGGTGAAGATTGCCGATATTATCGGCGGCAAGGATCCGGCCGATCTCGTAAAGGATGATATTGAAAAATGGCGTAACACGTTGAAAAATGCCAAACCGGTAATAGAATTTGAGCTCGATAATATTATTTGTGAAGTTACGGATCAGAGAAAATTGACGAAAGCGATTCAAGAGCGTGTCTTACCATTAATGGCAAAAATGGAAAGCGCAAGCGATCAATCGCATTTTGTTCAGATGGTTGCTGATCGGGCGAAGATGACCGCTGATATTGTCTGGCAGGATTTGAAAATTGTTCAAAAGAGATTGAAAGATGTGGCGCTTTCGGCAAATACGAGTGCGAGTATAACAAATTCAAACAATGTCGCGATGCCGAAGATGGGGAATCGTCCGGAGGCAAATGTCCGCACGAGTTCAGAACAAACAAAAAGAATTGATATTGTCGAACGCCGCCTTTTCGGGCTTTTATATTTGATGGAAAAGGAGGGTGGAGAACAAGCGCAAAAATATTTGGATCAATTGAAAAAGATGGCCGGTGATTCATATTCGGAACGTGAGAAAAGAGTTCAGGTGATGAAAGGTGATCTATTATTCGAGGCTGAAGAATTTTTCGGTTCTGTTCGAGATAATTGGAGCAAACAAGCGGAGATTTTACTTTCGAATTTTGAAGAAGATTTGGTGAATGAAGAAATCATTAAAACTATGCAGGAATTGAAAATCGCTGAAAAGGATCAGAATAAGGATTTGCTTCGCGATTTAGTCAATAAATGTCAGGCGCTTTCTATGAGAAAAGCGGAGATTGGGAAAAGGCGGAAGGGGTAGTTTGAATGATGATATAAATCGGAAAAGTTAATCTGTTATACTTAATATATGATAAAAAAGATTTATAGAGATCCATAATCTTGGCTGGTAATTGGATTTATTGTATTAGTCTTTATGAATTTCAACAATATATTTTTGGCAAATAGTTGGAATTACATTCGCTATATTATTGTTAGTTAAATTGGAAAGATGATTAATATATTTTTTTTTGCAGTAAATTCCGAATATTTGTGTATTTTACTAAAGTTTGCTATATTGTTTCTGTGCCTGTGGGCGCAAGCCCCGTTCAGCTAAGGAATTCCTAAGCCGAAGGCAGGCATAACAAAGATACTGCCCAAAAGGCGGTATTTTTGTACCTATGAATCCTCTATGCCCTGATCAAAGATTTTCTGGTGACCATGTTTGATCTTCGAATTTAACATCACGCTCCAAAAAGTAATATTTCCATCGCCAACTTTTCTGAGAATAGTTCTCATCTTTATTTTATTATCCCAAACAATAGCAACAAGTCCCCAATATTCAACTTCTTTCATAGGTATAGAACCATTCAGTGGTGAAGGTTTACCAATAGGTGTCAGCAACCTCCTATATTCTTGGATCGTTCCTGATTTTCTGATTATTTCTAATCCAAGTGGAAGCAGGTTAAACTTTAATAGTTGTTCATTTTGATTTCTCTCTGTACGGTTGGAAAATTGAAGATGATGAAATCCATCCGAATTCAAAATGATTTCAGTCTTGAAATAAGGACTGTATATAGTTTTCTGTGCAGAAAAAATCTCCCGCGCTTTCTCCTTTCGTTTATTGAAATAATCGATGTTATTTTCCATATTGTCCAACATAATATGCTTTTGCATGGAAATGTAAAGTGGTAGATTTGACTTTCCATATTTTATGCTAGAATGGTCTTGATGCAGAGTTATGCCATAAAAAGTAATGTGATGTTTCTCGACCGACCCGCCGTCCGTGACTATATCTTGACGATTGGGGATCTGCCAACGGAAGGGAAACCGCGCGAGAAGATGATAAAACAAGGACCTGAGGCGTTGAGCTTGCGGGAACTTTTATCAGTTGTCTTGATTACGGGTTCAACCAAAGAAGGCGTTCTCGAAATGACGGATCGCATCATACGCGATTATGGCGAAAAGAGCATATTGGCCGAAAAAGACGTCGGCAAACTTTCTAAAGATATGAATATCCCGATTGTGAAAGCCTGCCAAATCGTCGCGGTCGGAGAGCTTGGTCGTCGAATTTATGATAAGAATCAAAATGGCTTTACGACGATCAGGAATGCCAAGGACGCTTTTGAATATCTGCAGGATATGCGCAATCTACCGAAAGAGCATTTACGCGGACTTTATCTGAATAGTCACAATCATATTATTCGTGACGAAGTCATCTCTATAGGCACGATCAATTCAAATATGATACATCCGCGCGAAGTTTTTCGGCCGGCCATAGAGTCTAACGCGGCGGCGGTAGTTCTGGCGCATAATCATCCATCAGGTGAGGCGACGCCGTCGGAAGAAGATATTGAGATTACAAAACAACTTGTTCAGGCTGGGAAGATCCTGGGCATTTCACTTCTGGACCATGTAGTTATCACAAAAGGCGCATTCGCCAGCATTCAGGCGAATTACTAATCTGAATTATTAATTAAGAATTAAAAATACCGACCGGTCGGTTGATTCATAATTCATAATTTTTCAACTATGATACGAGACTATCAAATCGTCTCCCCGTCTCTTGATGGGATTTTGAGACATGATTGTGTTTATTATAATGGGTTAAAAAGACCGTTAGAGATTGCAAAACTATTTGATCGGTCAAGAAATTGTCGAGCATTCAATCAGCATGATATTGGAGTGTTGGAGTGGAAAAGAATCGGGGATTATTATCATGATTTATATGAAATATTTGTAAAAAAGGTATCGGAATTTGTCGTGAAATCAAACTCGGCTCAGGATGAGGCGGTGAAATTACAGGCAATGTTACAGGAACTTATTAAAGTAAAGAAATTACTTTCAAATAGGGAATAATGAGATCAAAAGAAATGTTGCCAAAAATAGTTGGCGTTTTTCTTATTGCGCTGTAAACTGTTCGTATGATCTCAAGAGACTATTTCAGAAATAAAAGGATAGCGCTTATAGGATTGGGACCACATGGCGAAATGGTGGAAGATGCCAAGTTTATGATAAAACAAGGAGCACTTCTTTCGATCTATGATTTGCGTAGCGAAACGAGATTGAAGAATCATTTGGTTTTTTTACGGTCCATGGGTTTGGCTAATTATGTTTGTGGCGCAATTCCGGCCGATGACCTTCTCGATATGGATATGGTAATTTTGTCGCACGAATATCCACGCGATTCAAATTTTCTAATTGACGCGAAAGAAAGGAAAATCCCGATTGAATATCCTGAAACATTATTTTTCAGGCTAGCGCCACCCCTTACCTTGGTCGGTGTCATGGGTTCTTGCGGCAAGGCGACGGTTGTGTCCATGCTTTCGCCAATGATTGAAGAGGCGTGTGAGAATGCCATGCGCAAAAATAGCGAAGGCAACCAGCAATGCTTCATTGCCGATCCGGAATCAAGTCGGGGAGTTCTGGCACACCTAAAAAAACTCAAAAATGGCGATATCCTCATTATGCGAATAGAGGAAAATTTGATGCGAGAATTGGAAAAAGTGCGAATAAGTCCGCATGTGGCTATATATACTTCTCGCCTGTCGAAATCATCGTATGAGGATTCCCCCTTCGATATTCTGAAATATCAAACATACAATAATTTTATTATTGCCAGCGACGAGATCATAGATTCTACGCGTTTGTACAAATTCCAATCAAAGGCGAAAATGCTTCGGACAAAGACAGTGTTGATTCCGGATGCATGGCAATTTACTGGTAGATTACATGATCGCGAAAATGCCGCGTTGGCTCTACAGGCGGCAAGATTGTTCAGAGTCGAGGATGAGATAGCTGAGAACACGCTTCGAAGTTGGAAACCACTGAAAGGTCGTCTGGAATTCGTGAAGAAGGTGAAAAACATTGATTTCTATAATGATTCGGCCTCTATTTCGCCCAATTCAACGATCGCGGGTATAATCTCATTATCGGAAAATCGTAATATAGTCCTTATCCTGGGAGGTATTGATAGCGGTTTGGATTACCGTGAATTGTATGCGGTCTTGCCACAACACGCGCATACGGTTGTTTTGTTTCCAGGTAGTGGGACGATGAAAGAGAGAAAAATTTTGGAGAAAATTGATCATTTGAAAGTACTATCGGCACCATCCATCGAAGAAGCAATAAGATTGGCGCGCGAAGAGGCGCGGATAAATGATAAAGTATTATTTAGCCCTGGTTTTGACGCTGGGGGTCTGGATGTTTCAAGAAAGGAAAGAGGGGAGCGATTTGTTCGGGCCGTAAGGGGGCTGTAATATGCGGTGAATAAATGAAATTTATTCACCGCATATCATGCAAACTACGGCGCCTTTTATTTCATACCCTAAATAGGCGGCTTGCATAGTGCCGACCACTGACAGGGCGCTGTTGGTTGATATTTTATGTTTGATATTTTTCATAACCAATTCTTGCGCGCTCTGAATACTCTCATTTGTCGCCAGCCAGCCGCGACCGCCGGTTTTGCGGATCAATTGAACTAGATTTTCTTTGCGAAAGGCGGTTTGATCAACAATCGCGTCTGCCAATGATCTTTCTTTGGGAATATCAAATGTTTCAAATGCGTCAATAATGGGGTGGCAGGATGATGTCTGTACGACATGGATTTGAATCGGCAGTTTATTTTTCAGAAAATATTCTGCTAACGCTTGCGCGGTTGTGCCCGAAGAAGTGCCGATAAAGACGGCACCGATATCTCTTATTTCCGCCAATTCTCGCGCTAACGGTTCATAGCCGATAAGGGCGACATCATCAGTACTTTGTCTCAAACTTATTTTACCTTCTTGTACTGATCGCATGAGAGCTTGAAGTGGACGCTCTTTTGTGAGGATTCTGATATTCTCATCGGTAAGTTTTTTTAATTTCTCAAATTTATGAGTTGAGATATTATTGCCCAAATAAATATCTAAATTGATCGGTTCTGTATTCTTCCCATTCAACTCTTCTACATATAACGCTGCTGCTAACGCGGCGTTTCCTGAAGAAGATATGGCGAAATCACGATCACCTTTTTCATAATAGTAATCGATCATAAACGGTATAGATCGACCTTTGTGCGAGCCATACGGATGCGTATCTTCGCGTTTGAAATACAGATCGGTGAGTCCGATCGCTTTTGCCAATTTAGGATAGTTTTCTATAGGCGTGATCATATTCATGTTTACATGAGGTCGAACCCACATTGCCATATTACACTTTTTCCGATAGTATTGAAAGCGAAGATATTTCAAGATTTCTTCGAGAAAAATATGATTCAACAAAATATGAAAAGCGAAAATAGTTTATGTGTTTGCCCAGAATGCAAAAATACCGTAGATTTGTCGCGATATCCGACGCTTGCGCCGGGCATGGTCGTTGAATGCAATCATTGTGGCATGACTTTACTGGTGAAGGAGATTCCAACAGATGGGAATATTAAGACGGAAATCGTTGATGAGGGGAAATAGGAATAATCAATTATTACCATCTAATGCTACTAATCTAATTTGTTAGTATGTTTATTATCTGTTCTATCATTCCACGAAATCCGTGCGAGCCAAGAAAAACGATAATATCACCCCTCTTTGTCTCGGTTGTCAGAAATGCGACTAAACTTTCATCATTGTCAATATACCGAACATTCGGATGCGTTTTTCCAATCGTCCTTGTCAATCCATCACCTTCTATTGGTTGTTCGAACTCATTCTCGGAAACTTTGAGTTTTGTAAGACGAGGAATTATAACCATATCCGCATCCTTGAAAGCGTTGTCATATTTGGCGACTGATTCACGACTTCTGCCGCCGATATTCGGTTCGAAGACGGCGATAACTTTGCCATTGTGGATTTCTCTCAAATTTTTAAGAACAGAAGACGCTTTTTCCGGAGAATGGGCAATGTCGTCGAAAACTGTTATCCCAATCGACTTGAGGTTCGATCCCGTATTATGAGATTGAATCTTGGAAATCATTTCACCGTCAAGCCTTTTTTCAAGTCGACGTTTTAAGCCTTGGAATTCGCCAATAGCTTTGACTATCACATCTGAAGAAATCCCGACACTATGTGCCATGGCAAAACAACCGCAAATATTTTCCGCCTGGAATGCGCCTATCATCGGTGAATGAATCTTTTTCGGGAGGTGACACCTCCCGGTAATGGTGAAATCGAGCCCGTTTTTTGTTTGTCGGACGCTTTCATATGTGTAATCTGCGTTTTTTTTACCATATGAGATAATTTTACCCTTGAATTTCGGAATGAGTTTCATTACGCCATTATGATCGGTATTGGCGACGATGAAACCGGTTTCCGGTAAAGAAGAAATCAATTTTTCAAATACATTGAAATAATTTTTTTCCGTGGGGTATAGGTCGGCATGGTCCCAGGAAATAGCGGTAAGCAATAAATGGGTCGGCTTGTAGTAAAAAAACTTCGCGGTCGGATCTGTCGGCGAACTCTTGTACTCATCACCTTCGAAAACACTCCATTTACTATCAGTCAATTTTGCCGATGATTTATGCGAAAGAGAAACGCCACCGAACATATAACTCGGGTCAAAATCAGCTCTTTCTAGAATAAATGAAAGCATAGCGGAAGATGAAGTTTTCCCCCAGGTTCCGACACAGACAAGTGATTTCTCTTTTGCAAAGTATTTTCCAATGGCTTCGGCGAATGAATACATCGGAATATTATTCGATTTCGCGTACGCGGTCTCCGGATTTTGGCTTCCTGAAGCGGTACCAACGACGATAACATCCGGCTTGCCATCTTCTATCATCTTTTCCGGATGCCAGCCGGCGTAAAAGGACACTCCATGTTTTTCAAGTTCAGTAGAAATAGGAGGAAAGAAGCCTTTGTCGCTTCCCGTAACTTTGACCCCTTTCTCATAAAAGGCAATAGCTAAAGCGCTTGTCGCCACGCCGCAAACGCCTATAACATGGATTTTTTTAGGAAGTTGCATTATTCTATTATACAGAAAAGAACTTGAAATAAAAGGTGAAATGATTAGAAACTACTCGTGATCTCATGCGGAAATTGATTATTTATCTGCTTGGTTCAGAATCTTTTTGACCTTCTCAATATCATCCGACCACGCCTTACCATCAAACCATTCAAGACCTTCAAATTGAAGTTTATAAGTATCTGTTGGACGCTGGAGAGAGCCGAGATAAACATATGAAAGTCCGCGCGACTTGGCGTCCACGATAACTTTGTTCATCATTATAAGTCCCATGTCTTTTGGTGCTTGTTCCAGATCATAAAAAGGATATGAATAGTGGATCATTGAAGGATTTTCATAGGAGATCGCATAACCGTGGGGAATATTATTGGTAAAATTCATATTTGCGAAACCATTTTTATCTTCGCCCTTTTCCACTTTTTCATTTGAATAATTTCCTTCTTTGAATATTAAAAGAGTATTGAAACCCTGATCCGAAGCGATAAGTTCCTTGATCTTATTCGCAGAAAAAGAACTGCCTACTTTTTTCTCATAAAAAGACTTCGCCATTTTCGCGATCTTCCAATTATAATTTTCGTAAGGAATAGGTGACTTTTCAATGACGACGGACTCACCTTTTCGAATAATTCGGCGGTTTTCACTGCTCAGTCTGAATTTTTTCAAATCAATCCTGAGGCTGCGAGTCTGATGCATTACGCCCTTACCGAGACGATTGAATACATATCCGCACGAATACATATCCGAGACATTCCTGTCGGAAAAATCAGTTACGATTTTTTCATTCCAGTGTAAATATTTCATAAAATCCTAGATTCCCGCTTCCGCGGGAATGATATATGATTAGTGTAACGCCAGCCAAAATCCGAACACGACGAAAACAAAATGTACCATCCAAAACCGCATAACCGTTTTTTCCTCGCTCCAGCCCTTGAGCTCAAAGTGATGATGCAATGGCGCCATCCTGAATACGCGTCGGCCGAATAAATATTTTGAAAAGACTTGAATGATAACGGAAAACGCTTCAACGTAAAAGATAAAGCCCAAGAAAAATAAAGCGCTGAGTTCTCCGATCGCCATCGCGTTCACCGCCAAAAGTGCGCCTAGACCCAACGACCCCACATCGCCCATCATGAACCTGGCAGGTTTAATATTGAAATACGTATAAGAGGCAAGCGCGCCGACTGTCGTGGCGTTCAGAACCGCGATCTCACCAAAACCATTAATCCAACTCAAAATAGTCAAAGCGCTAAATGTTGTGATAAGCATACCGCCGGCCAAACCATCCATGCCGTCGGCGATATTGACCGCGTTAGCTGTGAACATAACTATGAATATCGTAATCGGAAAAATGAGCCAACCGGCATTCCAGCCATAATCAAGAGGGAAATAAATATAATGCCATGCCGGACCCAATTTCACATAAATCCAGTAAGCGGTAATCAGGCCGGCAATAAACTGTAGGATTAATTTTTCATGCACGAAAACACCACGGCTTGTTCGCGAGCCAAACCAAACGGATAACCTTTTGAACGCCGTCCAAGGGAGCGTGATGATATACCACAGGCGTATTTTCCAATCATGATGCACGAAGATAAGATTCCAAATATGACTCATCTTGCGCGAACGTCTTTCTGTTCCGAATACATTCATGAGATCGTCGAGAGCTCCCAAAAGCGCGGAAATAAGCATTACGCCAATCGGTACCCATGTAAAGCTTCGAGACCAATTGAAGATATACGTAAGAAGAGCGACTGTAACAACGACGAGTAATCCACCCATTACGGGAGTTTGTGCCTTATAGGCATGCGAACCAAGTGAGACGAGCTCAGATTTGGCTCCCTTAATAATATTGTAATGATAGAGGATTTTGGTCAAAAATGGCGCCCAAGCGAAGGCAAAAAGGGCTCCAATTAGCGTAAAACTGAGGATATAGGCGAGATCGGCGGTGCCCTGCAGTATTGTTATCATTCACACAGAATAACACGCCACGGGGCTCTTATTCAAGCTGTGTTAAATAGATGGTTTTGAGCTCAATAACGCTTCATTTCGCAAGCCCTTAATCACTCCGTTCCGCTAAGACTCGCTTCATGAAGTGTTACCAAACTCAAAACTAACATTTATTGTTTACGGGAAATTAAAACCATCTCAATCTTCTGATTTCAGTCTTTGATTTTTGCGCGCGTAGAAAAAGTTGATCCGAATTATCTTCATAACCACTTTCAATCCACTTCTGTTCCGAAATATCTTTTGATGGATCAACAATCTCGATCATTCCTTGACGGATGCCGTTGCCATAAAGACCATCCTCCGGATAGGCGATGGAATGCGAGTAATGTATTTCAGTTGGAATGAAGTTCTGATATTGAATCTGATGTATCACAAGAATATGATCGCGCTCGCTATTTTCTTCTTGGATAGTAATCATGTCCCCCGGCTGTGCTTCTTTGACTGAAACCACCTTGCTGTTTTTATCGTTTGTGAAAGTAGCGACATCGCAATTTTCAACCGGGCGCAGAGAGCAGCGGATTTTGCCGAGAAGCCCATGACAAGAAGTGAATGAAATATGTTTATCGAGATGACCTTTCTTGATTTCTTCACTTTCCGAATTCAAAACATAATAAACAAAAGCGGAGCAGTCTATGCCGATATTATTATCAACAAGCAATTTCTTCAGCGAGTCAGCGGTGAATGTGTTTACAGAAATATGACTCTTAACGGCGATATCCTGAATTTCATCAAATATTTCCTGCGGACTACCTTTGCCGATTTGCACGCGCAAACCGCCGCGTTTTCTCGCGGTTTTATTATTGAAATAGGGAACGGAACAAATAGCATTACCGACTTTGAAATTCAGATATTGATCGATGACAGATAGCGCGCGATTTGAGATAGTTTTTGTGTTCATTGTTTTTCAGTTCTAATTCCGAGAGATAATTTCCAATATTTCTTTTCCTCTCGTATTCAATTTCCCATGTGCCTCCATTATTCCTTTTTTACTCTGAATTCGTATTTGGTCGGAATTGATGGTGATGTTGGAATATTTTATTACATTGTATTCCGATGATTCAAGTGATGTGAGATCAGCCGAAGATATTTCAATATCATCTTTACTCAGGCGTTTTATTATCTGCGCGCCATCATTGATATGAACAAGTTTCCTATTGATTTCTCTTTCATGTAGAGCCAAAATATGCGCTTCAAAAGTCGTTAATCCATCATTACCAGGTGCACGCAATATTTTTTGAAGTTCTGATTCAAATGTCGTAGAAGCCGGTTGGCGCGCGTTTATTTCTATGAGGAAAATCTGATTGCGTTCATCATCACGCATAACATCAATGCCGAAAAGCCCTTTCCAACCATCGGCGCGCATTTTCCCGCCAATTTCCCGCGCCATATTTTCCACATGCGCTATTTCAGAATCACTCAAGAGATTATGAGTCAAACTCCAATCATTACCCACCGTGCTGAACAGATTGTCGGTAAAAGATGGAAGTCCGGTGATCTGATAACTAATATTTCCAACAAGAATATCATTCGGCGCCACGACAATATTTACCGTGAATGAAGGACCGTTCACGAAAACCGTGGCACGAGCCACTCTGTCGGGAAACTTTTCTTGAATAGTACGAAGCTCTTCCGGAGAGTTTATTAGAATAGTTCCATCACCAGTATGTCCATGAGCCCATTGAACGACAAACGGTTCCTTTTTCCATTTTATTTCCTTGGTTGTCCCAATAGAATATGACGGTAAATATTTCGTGAGCTCACCGAGCCATTCTACTTGCGTTATTTTATTTTCGTATTTTTCAGATAAAGCAGAAGGAGGATTGAGTAAGTTCCAGCCATTCTGTTCGCAGATATCTTCGATGCGTGAAGTGTTCTTGAAAACCATAATCGAGACTTTTCTATCTGAGATATTCTCGGAATTATTTCTCGCATTATTCCTTGAAATGAATTCAATGGTCTTTCCATTTTCTAATAATTCGGCGGTGTCGAGAATATTCAGGCTCTCAATTAGTAAGATGTTTTGAATGGCTCGATGTTCATTGGTCTTGCCATCATTTATATTCATGCCACTTTCCAATTCTCGCAACACTTTCACTGCGCATGGAGTCTTATTCGAAACAATCGAATAATTCTCATTCGGCCACATGCCCAATGCGCGCTCAATGTCACGGGTTATATAGATGATTTTCGTATTTTCCGCGGTCATAATAGAAGTCTATTATAGTTTTCACCTTCCGACAATCATGGTAATGTGTGATTATGAATCATTTATATATAGTTGGCACCCCGATAGGCAATCTCGGAGATATAACGCTTAGAGCCTTGGAAGTGTTGAAAAGCGTTAACTTCATACTTTGCGAAGACACGCGCACGGCGAAAAAATTACTTACGAAATACGATATTGGCACAAAGACGATATCGTATCATATGTATAGCAAGATTTCTAAGGTCGCAGAGATTATCGGACTCTTGAAGGAAGAAAAAAATCTAGCTTTGGTCTCTGATGCCGGTACGCCGGGGATCTCGGATCCGGGAGCAGAATTGGTGGCGACGATTCGAAAAAAATGTATACAGGAATTGGAAAAAGGGGAATTGAAGATTGAATCTGTGCCTGGGCCGTCAGCTCTGATCGCGGCGCTTTCAATAGCGGGAGTTCCTTGCGCCAGTTTCACATTTCTGGGATTTTTGCCGCGCAAAAAAGGCAGGAAAACTTTGTTCGAAGAAATCGCTGTTTCGGATAAGACTATAGTCTTCTACGAATCGCCGCACCGAATAATGAAAACATTTGAATCTTTGGCTGAATGTTCGACATTGAATGAAATCTCGATAAAATCGGGATTAAAAAGAATAACCGTTTGCCGAGAACTGACAAAAGTATTTGAGGAAGTTGTGAGCGGTTCGGCCGTTGAAGTAAAAAAATATTTTGAATCGCGCCCTGATAAAATCAGAGGAGAATTCGTCGTAATTGTGTCGAAATAAAAATCCCCTCATACTAATTTTCCGTCAGCATGGGGGATTGCGTCACTCGGTCAAAAGATTCGTAACTTTCCTGATCTCCTCCTCGTCATTAGAGAAGACAACTTTGTCTCCCTTTCGACTTCCCGACGACGATATGAAACAGATTTTCCCGGTATCACTCGCGGTGGCGTCTCGATTACAACCTTCAAACTCAAGTTTTGCTCCGGATTGGATCAATACTATTCTTCGCCATGTCCCATCTTCAACCTTATGTACTCGTGCCAATTGTGAGAAAACCAGGGTTAATTTGTTGCCGACGAACTGATTGTAAGAGACCATGCCGGCATAAATCTCTCTTGCGCTATCCGCGCAGTATAACCAACATACCTTATATCCCGGTTGTAAACTGTTGTGAGATGGTTCTTCGGAGACCATCCCCATATCATTTGATATTAGTGGTTCTTTCATATTGTCTCCTTCGAATCATTTTTTTAATTATTGCGCTTGCTATTTTCTGGCAATATACTAGCACTTTGCGCTATAATATCAATATGTCAAAAAGACAATGGTTGATGTTAATTGGAGTACTCGCGATTGCCCTGCCTTTTTTGGGTTTTCCTTCGAGTTTTGATACGGCAATATCTATTTTGATTGGACTCGTAATTATCGGCATCGCGTACAATTCAAATGTGAACAAACGTTCGAAAACAGAAGAAAAATCCGCCATGCCTTTCACGGAAGAAAGGATGAAAGATACTAATGGTAATCAAAATAGATCAACAAATTCGGAAAATGTTGGCATTCAAAATAGAATGAATATTAATAGTGAAAGTGATCCCCAAATGAATCAATGAAGATAAGATGGCGTGATATCGGTGTTGCGCGCGCGGCGGTGATCATTATCGGCGCTTTTATTGTCTCAATTTTTGGAGTGTTTATAATTTGGCGGATGCCGGTCGGGAACGTGGATTACACGGATGTTTTTCCCATTACCGTAATGGCGACTTCTTCGAAACCGATACCTCCTCTCATAACCCATATTCGAACACCCGATCCTCTTCATGGAATATACATTACCGCCTGTACCGCTTCCAGCAAGAAAAATCGCGATAAAGTCTTATCTGTCATAGAAGGTACGGAAATAAACGCTATAGTGATAGACATAAAAGACTATAGTGGCACTCTCGCGTACGCTTCGACAACGGTTAAGTCGAAGAATATGTCCGCGGCGATAACAGAAAGTTTGCCGGCAGTTTTACAACCTAATTATGGCGGAGGTTGTCGCATTATCGACCTTCCAGAATTTATCCGTGAGTTGCATGAGAAGGGAATTTACACGATCGCGCGAATTACCGTCTTTCAAGATCCCGTCTATTCCAATCAAAATCCTTCAGTTGCCGTCAAGAATAAAGATAATACCGATATAATTTGGAAAGACATCAAAGGACTTTCGTATATTGATCCAGGCGCCACTTCCTATTGGGACTTTATTGTGAATATCGGAAAAGAAGCTTATGGTATTGGTTTCGATGAATTGAATTTTGACTATATCCGTTTTCCTTCTGATGGAGATTTGTCGAATGTTTACTATCCTTGGAGTGGAAAAAGACCGAAAGATGAAGTTCTCCGTGAATTTTTTTCATATTTAAAACTAGAACTTGCGCCGATAAGTGTTCCCGTGTCAGCCGATTTGTTCGGTCTCACAACAAGCGCGGAAAATGATCTAGGCATTGGCCAAAGGATTGAAGACGCGCTTGTTTATTTCGATTATGTTTCTCCTATGGTTTATCCTTCCCATTACGCTTATGGTTTCAATGGTTACTCAAAACCGGCAACCAAGCCGTATGAAGTTGTGAAAATATCCATGGATAAAGCGGTTATTAAAGCCTTAAATGCATCGACTTCACCGATGAAATTGCGCCCGTGGCTACAAGCTTTCGATCTGGGAGCCGTCTATTCTCCAGCGATGGTTCGTACGCAAATTCAGGCGACATATGACGCCGGCTTAAATAGTTATATGCTTTGGAATGCGGGAAGTGTTTATGATAAAAGAGCGTTGATGCCGGTCGATTTGCCTCAAGATTCAATCTTGTAAGAAAAAGTTGAATCTTTGAAATCTCCGGAAATTGTGTGGATAATACGCGCTTGCATATTTTTTTATATGATAATATCTTACTGGATGAGAAATCGTAGTCTTAGCGCCAGCGAGAAACTGGGCCAGGGGTGCGATTATAAAACCGCGATTAAATAAAACCCCTATGTCTGCGTCAATAAACATGACGGTTACCAACGGACAAGATCCGGATGGTAAAAAACCTGCAACAATGGAGGAAATCCTGGGATCGTCTCCGGGAGTAAGAGAACTGAGACAAGAACGTATCGTGAATCGTGCTCGTCGAGAGGCGAAAAACACGAGAAGAGAGAACATGAAGAGCGTGTTCGCGGCGTTCGGAAGCTCAGACCCCGTGTTCTTCCATTGAGACATAGTCCGTGGTGCATTAACCAACCCTGATGTTAGGAGGACATTGGGGTTGAATTTTGTTTACTTTGTTACCCGATACCGAATATTCTAATTTTGTTCATATTTTTTCCACACGATGCCGAACATGTCATATTGTGGCATTTTTTTGTGCTGTTTATGATATAATTTAACCGGTAATATTCTATGAATGAGAATCCCATAACATATTTCGCCGAAACTGACGCTCGCAATAAGCGAGTGAAGTTCGGCATAAAGGAAAAAGACAGAAGTAAACATGTCTATGTCATCGGTAAAACTGGCATGGGTAAGTCAACAATGCTCGAGAATATGGCTGTGCAAGATATTCAAAATGGCGAAGGAATATGTTTCATCGATCCTCATGGCAAAACCGCTGAACTTCTCCTTGAATACGTGCCAAAAGAGAGGATCAGAGATGTTATATATATCGCGCCCTTTGATGTGGAACATCCAATATCGTTCAATGTTTTGGAAAGCGTCGAACATGACAAAAGACATTTGGTAGTGTCGGGCCTAATGAGCACATTCAAAAAAATTTGGGTGGACGCGTGGTCGGCGAGAATGGAATATATTCTAACGAATACTTTATTGGCTTTACTCGAAGTTTCCGGTTCGACGCTTCTTGGCGTGAATAAAATGCTATCGGATAAGGAATACCGTAAGGAAATGGTGTCCAAGATTCAAGATCCGTCGGTAAAAGCTTTTTGGACTAAGGAATTTGCCAATTATACCGAACGCATGGCGGCGGAAGCCGTGCCGGCAATTCAGAACAAAGTCGGCCAATTCACCGCGAATCCGTTGATTCGTAATATGATCGGTCAGCCACAATCGTCTTTTGATTTTCGCAAAGCCATGGACGCGAGAAAAATCGTTATCATTAACCTGTCAAAAGGAAGAGTTGGTGATGAAAATATGAAACTGCTTGGCGGAATGCTGGTTACGAAAATTTATCTTGCCGCCATGTCTCGCGCCGATATGCCGGATCGAGTCATGAAAATGATACCGAATTTCTATCTTTATGTCGACGAATTCCAGAACTTCGCTAACGCCTCTTTTGCCGATATTCTATCCGAAGCCAGGAAATATAAGCTAAATTTGACGATCGCGCATCAGTATATCGAACAGATGGATGAAACCGTGAGTGCCGCCGTTTTCGGCAACGTCGGTACCATGATTGTTTTTCGAGTTGGTGCGACTGACGCGGAATATCTCGAAAAAGAGTTTACGCCGGAATTCGTCATTGAAGATCTAGTAAATCTCGGTTTTGCGCAAATTTATTTGAAACTAATGATAGATGGCCTCACTTCTTCACCATTTTCCGCGACGACTTTACCGCCGATTATACATCCAGAAGTGTCATATATGAAAGATATTATTGATGCGTCAAGGGAACAATATGCTAGACCGAGAGCGGATGTTGAAAAAGAGATAATCGTTTTTCACGAAGCGACGAAGAAAGTGTTTCCAAATCCTATTTCAAATCCGGTACCAGCTGCAATTTCAATTTCAACTTCAATTTCAACTTCAAATTCTATTCAAAGATCAAGTTCTATTTCTAATACTGCCAAACCCGCGTCTGTATCTGCATCTTTAACGGCGGCATATATTCCTGTTCCCAAAGGGTCTACTCCAATTCAATCTGCTCCTAGTAAACCGGCTTCAGTAAAACCTTCTACGTCAAATATTCCAAAACTGGTTCCGATTCAAGACATGCCAACATCTCCGAGTATTCCAAAACCAGTTCCGCTTTCGGTTCTGGAACACAAAAATCAAACAATCAAACATGATCCCAAAAAACAGTCCGAAAGCCATGTTAACGATTTAAAAAGTGCGCTTCAGGCGATTTTGAAAAAAAAGATTCCAGGAGCGGAAAATCATCCAGATATTGTGATTTCCAGAAAAAATAATGCCGTTAATCAGAAAGTCCAAACAAACAAATCGTGTGAGGATAATATGCAAGGACGTAAGAATGATGAATTGCCGAAAGAAGTTTCCGAAGATGTTTTGAAGAATGTACTTAAAGTTGAATAGATGTTATTTGTTTTTCATTCTGTTGCTTGCATGGTACTCGTTCCTCGCCTAGAATAACTCTATGCGAAGAATACTCATATTTTCACTAATATATTATCCCCACATAATCGGGGGTGCTGAGATCGCGATCAAGGAAATCACCGATAGGATTTCGCCAAATGAGATAGAGTTTGACATGATTACAATGCGTAAAAACGCTCCAGCTTTCGAGCGTATGGGCAATGTCAATGTTTACCGAGTCGGCTTGCCCTGGTTCGGCAATAATACGCGAAGTTCCAGGATATTTCCACTTTCAAAATTGCTATTTATTCCCTTCGCCTTTTTGAAAGCGATTTCCCTGCATAAAAAGAATAAATACGATTTGATTTGGTCAATGATGGCAAGCTATGCCGGTTTTGCCGCTTTATTATTCAAGAAAAAGTTTCATGACACGCCGTTTGTTCTGTCGATTCAAGAGGGTGATAATTTTGAGAGGCGCGAAGGAATCCTTTATTCAATTTTCGCGATGATATTCAAAACAGCTGATCGTATACAATGCATTTCGAAATTCTTGGTTGAGTGGTCAAGAAAGATGGGAGCAAAATGCCCAATAACTATTGTACCGAATGCGGTTGATTATGAGTTATTTTCTGGAAAGGAAATTTTAGGCGGGGATGCGTCATTGAGGGATAAATTAGGCAAAAAAGAAGAAGATGTGTTCTTGATAACAACCGGCAGATTGGTTAAAAAGAACGCGGTTAGGGATATTGTGAGCGCGTTGCAATATTTGCCGAATAATGTGAAGTTATTAATTTTAGGACAGGGGTATGAAGAAGAATATCTCAAATCACAGGTCTCGGATCTCAATATTGTAAACCGCGTACAATTTTCGGGATTTATTCCTCACGCGGAAATGCCGAAATATTTGCGTGTAAGCGATATATTTATTCGACCATCCCTTTCAGAAGGATTCGGTAATTCATTTATAGAAGCGATGGCGGCAGGGATTCCAGTCATTGCCACGCCGGTCGGAGGAATCGTTGATTTTCTCGTTGATGGGGAAACTGGACTTTTCTGCGAAGTCAAGAATCCAAAAAGTATCGCCCAGAAAGTTGAAAAACTCATAAAGGATAAAGAATCACGCGAATACATTGTGAAGAACGCCCGAAAGATGGTGGAGGAAAAGTATGGTTGGGGAAAAATCGCCGGGGAGATAAAGGAAATCTTTTATTCTGCGATGTTGTCAGTTCCTTAATTTTCAAGCTCGGAAATTCAGTGAAATATGTCTCATTGATTGTCTCGGTGATGCCAAAATTCATTCGTTCTGCTAGACTATAAACTATGAAAATATTGATAGCCACAGGGATATATCCGCCGGACATAGGAGGGCCGGCTACTTATTCACAGCTACTTCGCGAGAAATTGCCTGAAAGGGGGATTGATGTCAAAATCCTGACTTTTGGGGAGGTTCGATATTTGCCGAAAGTTATTCGACATATCGTTTTTTTTTGTAAAGCCATTATTCGCGGTCAAAACGCGGATATAATATTCGCGCAAGATCCGGTTTCTGTTGGATTGCCGTCATGGCTCGCGGCATTTATTATGCGTAAAAAATTTTTCATTCGAGTCGCCGGAGATTATGCTTGGGAGCAAGCAGTACAAAGACATGGTATTTCGGATTCAATAGATGATTTTCAGAATAAAAAATATGGATTAAAAACAGGCTTTCTTCGAATGATTCAAAAGTTTGTCGTGGGTCGGGCACATACAGTTTTCACGCCAAGCATTTATTTCAGGAATTTGGTAGCCGGCTGGAATAAGAGGCAAAAAAGGGTATTTCATATTTATAATGGTATTGATCTTTTGCCGATTACTCAAAATAAAGAAGAAACGCGCGGTATGTTCGCTATTCCGAGTGATTTGAGAGTTCTGGTATCTATTGGACGACTTGTGCCTTGGAAGGGTTTTTTTAGTCTTATAGATGTCACAGAACAGTTACTCAAGGTTTTCTCGAAGTATCGATTGTACATTATTGGTACTGGTCCTGATAAAGATACCTTACAGAAATATATTTCCAGTAAACATTTGGAACATTCTGTATTTCTTACTGGCGCAGTCCCACGAGAAAAAGTTTTTTCGTATTTAGTGGCGGCCGATGTTTTCGTGCTCAACACATCGTTCGAGAGTTTTTCGTTTCAAATAGTGGAAGCAATGCATGCTGGCACGCCAATCGTTTCAACGAATATTGGAAATATTTCCGAAATTATAGATGACGGAAAAGAAGGTATTTTGGTTACGCCAAATGATCAAAATGCTTTATGCGGATCAATCGAGAAAATCATTGATAATGATTCCTTCCGCTCAAAAATTGTGACGCAAGCAAAAGAAAAATTAAAAATGTTTTCGATTGAGAACACTTTGGACCAGTTGTGTGTTTATCTTACTGATTAATTTACAACTTTTTTTCCCAACAATTTTTACTGAATAATTTATCGAATAAGAATATGCAACCAAAAAAATTATTAATGATAAGTACTGATAGAACTATTTTTCAGGAAGATAGCGCTGTGCGAATACGCATGATCGAACACGCGAAAAATTGGGATGAATTGCATATTATTGTCTTTACAAAGAGAAAGTTGAATTTTTCTGAAATCAATATCACATCGAATTGTTGGATATACCCAACATGCTCAAAATCTGAGTGGTGGTATACTCTCGACGCCATTAGGTTGGGTAAATTCATTATAGACGGCCGGAATATTACTGATATTACCTGTCAGGATCCATTTTTGACAGCAATGGTAGGCGTTTCTCTAAAAAAGCGATATAATCTTTCTCTTGAGATTCAACTTCACACTGATATTGGCAGTCCGAATTACGCGAAAACGGTTGGGAATAAGATTCGCAAAGCACTGGCGCTTTCATATTTACCCAAGGCGGATTCGATACGGGTTGTTTCAAATCGAATAAGAGATTATCTAGTCAAGACATTAGGCATTGATGAATCAAAAATCACGGTTCGACCTATTGTGGTGGATATTGAGTTGATTCAGAATACTCCAATAATTAAAAATAGTGATCTTCGCGAGAAGTATCCACGATTCGATAAAATCATTCTAATGGTTTCACGATTGGAAAAAGAAAAAAATATCAAGATGGCGATTCAAGCATTTGGGGAAGTCTTAAAAATAATGCCAAAAGCGGGTTTGATAATCGTTGGTGATGGATCGGAAAAATCAAATCTCAAATCTCAAATCTCAAAACTTGAACTTACTGAGTCGGTAGTTTTTAAGCCGTGGGCAAATAGAGAAACACTCGTGTCATATTACAAAACCGCTGACTTGTTCTTGAATACTTCATTTTTCGAGGGATATGGTATGACATTGGTTGAAGCAAAAGCGGCTGGATGTAGGATTGTTTCGACGGATGTTGGAATGGCTCGGGAAATTGGAGCTTTGATCATTGATTACGACGCGCGGGATATAGCAAAGACAATTATTAGTTGTCTTTAAAATGTTATTTCTGATAATGTAAATGTATGTCTAACACTGTTCCATACCAGCTTCAATATTATGCCTAATAAAAAAAGATTACTTATCGTCACGCAGAAAGTTGACAGAGATGATCCTATTCTCGGTTTTTTTCATGATTGGATAGCTGAATTTTCGAAACATTTTAAGTCGATTGTCGCTATTTGCCTTATGAAAGGTAAATATGATTTGCCGGGGAACGTGGCTATTCTATCACTAGGCAAAGAAAAATGGCGGAGTAAGGCAAAATATGTTTTTCTGTTATTCTATTTTTCACTGCGTTATTTCAATCGTTATGACGCTGTGTTTGTTCACATGAATGAAGAATACGTCGTTTTGGCCGGTTGGTTGTGGAAACTCATGGGGAAGAAGGTGTATATGTGGCGCAATCATCATTCGGGCAATATAATGACAGACATTGCGACATTTTTCTGCAATAAGGTATTTTGCACTTCGAAATATTCATATACGGCGAAATACAAGAAGACAATACTGATGCCAGTGGGAATTGATACAAATATATTTCAAATCCATAATTCAATTTCGAGGGAGAAGAATTCTATTTTATTTTTAGGAAGAATCGCAAAAATTAAAAATGTTGATGTTTTTATCAGAGCTCTAGGCGAATTGAGGAGAAAGGGAATTATTTTTACTGCCAATGTGTATGGCGACGCTTTGCCGAGAGATATTCAGTATTTTAAGGAAGTAAAATCAGAGGCGGCAGAACTTGGATTGGATAATGTGTTGAGATTCCATGAAGGCGTGCCGAATTACGAAACGCCGGAAATATACTCCGCGCATGAGATATTCGTAAACCTAACCTCAAACGGTTCGTATGACAAGACAATATTCGAGGCGATGGCGTGCGGGTGCTTGGTGCTGGTTGCGAACGGAAATTTAAGAGGGGAGATTAATGATATGTTAATTTGCGAAAAAATAGATAAATCTTCACTTGTACATCAGTTAGAGATGTTAATGAGGATGAATACTAAAGAGAAACAAGCCTTATGTGATCAAAACACAAAATATGTCGGTTCAACGCACAGTCTGGAACGACTTGCTTCAAATATTCAGAATGTCATAGAATCAATATCATGATTGATCGGATAAAGGAAAAATATATTGATTTTGATAAACTATATCCAACACGTGCAAAGATTATACGTTATCTAATTTCAGGTTCAATCGTCGCCATCGTTAGTGTTTTTTTATTATATGTGCTAACCGACCTTTTCGGCGTTTGGTATCTGTTATCAGGAATTATTTCGTTTATAATCGCTTTTATCATCAATTTTAGCATGCAGAAATTTTGGACATATAGAGATATGTCATACAAGAGCATTGGCTTTCAAATGATGCTCTTTCTGCTGGTAGCGGTAGTTAATTTATCCATTAACATCATTCTATTGTATTCTTTTGTTGAGTGTTTTGAGATGAACTATCTGTTATCACAGGTGGTTATTTTGGTTCTACTGGCATCAGTGAATTATTTCATTTATCAAATAATAATATTTCGGCAACATAGTTAAAATATTTCAATGAAAATGTTTAATTCTCCTTGGATAAGAAAACCTAATTTTACGGAAATCGTTGAGTTGGATTACGACGATTATTGGCTATGCCGTGGATTTATGATCAATAAAACTCTGAAACCTAGAGAAAGGATTATACTTAAAGAAATTCCCGCAAATTCGAGTGTCATAGATATCGGTTGTGGTAATTCTTTATTACCCCTTAAATTGAAAGAGAAAGGCTGTAGAGTTGATATTGCCGATGTTTCTCGTGTTGTTATCAGAGAATATGAAAAACTCGGAATACACGGACAAACATTTGATTTAGAGAGGACATATAAATGGAATCTGTCAAAACACTATGACTTTATAATTTTAAGCGAAGTGTTGGAACATACGAGAAATCCGGAAGCAATAGTGAACAAACTCAAACAATATACCGATAGATTTATTATGACCGTGCCGAATAGTGCCGCCTATCAATTTCGCATTGGTCTTCTTTTTGGTGGAAGGTTCTTCACTCAATGGGTGAAACATCCTTCAGAACATTTACGTTATTGGTCGCATATTGATTTTTTGGATTGGCTCAATGCATTAAATCTCATTGTGGAGAAAACACCAGTATCGGATGGTTTTTCATTTCGAGGTAGATTACCATTTTTACCTGGAATTTGGAAAAACTTGCTTGGCTTCAGGATGGTCTATGTCTCCAAAGTAAAAAAGGAAGCGGATATATCATTCCCAAGAATCTGTTGGTTTGGAATATACGATAGAACTTATCCTAGAAATCACGTGTTATTTGAAGGTTTGAAACTGAACGGAGTTGAAGTTATGGAATGTAACGAGAATGCTTATGACAAACATCGATATAGAAAGCTTATTAAGAAGTTGAGAAGCTTTAGAGGAAAATATGATGTGATATATTGTGCTTTTCCAGCTATAGTACCGGCGATTATTGCGAAGATATTGTTTCAAAAAAAAGTTGTTATGGATGCATTGTATTCTATGTATGATGCAGTTGTTAATGATCGAAAAGAGATTGCATGTTACCATCCAAGAGCTTTGAAATTATTATTTCTAGATTGGTTAAGTATTTTTCTCGCTGATTTAGTAGTGGCTGATACAAACGAGCACATAAAATATTGGTCAAAATGGCCACTCATAAATCCTGATAAATTTGTGAGGGTATTTGTTGGTGCTGATAATAAGGAAGTGTATAGAGAGGATATAAACAAAGAGGGTAAACTTTTTATAGTTTACTTTCATGGATCATTTATACCAGTACATGGGATAGAAGTTATTCTAAGAGCCGCGAAGATTCTAGAGAGAGAGCAAATAATATTCAAGATAATGGGTAAAGGTCAGACTTATGAAAAGAATATTAGATTAGCAAAGGGATTGGAATTAAAAAATTTGGATATTATTCCACTGAGGCCGATTCCGAAAGATCAACTACGCAGTTGCATATCCAATGCTGATATTTGTCTCGGTTCATTTGGTAATGTGAAAAGATTGAATCGCGTAATACCGTGTAAGATATTTGAATACGCAGCTTGTGGGGCCGCGATAGTTACTTCTGATTCAACTGGGATGAGAGAACTTTTTACAGATGGAGATAATGTTATTTTTTGTAAGCAAAATGATCCTGAAGATCTGGCTTCAAAGATTCTATTATTGAAGAATGATAATAATTTATGCCGTAAGATCGGTAATAATGCTTTTATACTATATAAGAAGGAATTAACTCCAGAAAAAATCGCAATTGGATTATTGGATAAAATATCATCAATATGACGGATATGCATTCAAAAAAAATCAAACTGTATGTAAATGAACGCCTCGTCTGTTCGGCACTGCGTTATATATTCCTACTGTTTCCATTCTGGGGGATGAAATCAAATAATGATTATCTGTATAATACTAAATCATACAAATATGTTTATGATAGGGATTATTATGAATTAGTTTCTCAGGTTGAATATGCTGACTTCATCTTGATACCGCATGATTTCTGGCATCTCAAGAAACACTACCCTTATGTCCTCAAAGAAATGATAAATGAGGCTAAATCATATAATAAACTTCTTCTCATTGACGCGAGTGGTGATATTTCGGGAAAGATAAATGTTCCAGGAAGCGTGGTAATACGTATTAATCAGTATCGGTCAAGTCTACCTTCAAATGAGATTACGGTTCCGGTTCCTTGCGAAGATCTGCTTGAAACATATTACGCTGATGAACTCATAATCCGACGTAAGTCAAAAAAACCGATAATCGGTTTCGTCGGCTGGGCATCGGTTCCCTCCGGAACGCAAATGATTAGGACAATAATGAAAGATCTACCTTATCGGTTGATAAGTATTCTGAATAAGAAATATAACGCATATCGAAAAGGGATTTTCATAAGAAAAAAAGCGGTCAGGGTGTTTCGGAAATCAAATGATGTTATTGCGAGATTTATTATTAGGCGATCATATTTTGGCTGTATGAATTCAGGGGCTAGTGATACAAATGAAAATAGAAAGGAATTTGTTAATAACATTATTAATTCTGATTATAGTTTGATAGTCAGAGGAGATGCCAACGCCTCTACACGACTCTACGAAACATTGTCGCTTGGTCGCATACCTGTCATTATTGACACTGAATGCGTTTTACCTCTTGAGAATTTGATTGATTATAGAAATTTTTGTGTTTTTATTGACCATAAAGATATGGATCGTGCAGCTAGCTTATTGGTAGATTTTCATGATAGTATTTCTGAGAGTAGATTTACTGATATGCAGAGAGAAGCTAGAAGTGCTTATCTACAGTATTTGAGATACGATGCTTTTTCGAAACATTTAGCCGTTATTTTAAGAGAAAGGATAACAATAAATAAATAGAATGAAGAGGAAAAAGATGGAAAAACTAAAAGTATTGATTACTGGCGGACTAGGCTTCATCTTTTCTCATGTAACAGAATATTTGACATCTAAAGGATATAATGTCTTCGTCATTGATGCCGAATATGTGGGTTCACACAAAGAGATCGTAGATGGCTCATTCGAATATAAAAAAATGGATGTTTCCAAATCATCTGTTATACCTGTGATCACTTCATATAAGCCAGATTATATCATTCATGCGGCGGCTTTTAGTGATGTTGATTTATCAATTAATAATTCTGACTTTGTAATAAGGAAGAATTGCATTGCAACATTGAATGTCTTCGAAGCTGCCAGACAGTTACCTAATCTTAGGAAGTTAGTATATATATCCACTGATGAAGTATATGGTGAGTGTAATCATAAAAAAAGTGAAGAAGAAATAATCTTTCCGAAAAATCCTTATTCTTGTTCAAAAGCATTTGGTTCTTTACTACGATTAGCATATGATAATACTTTCAGAAAATTGAAAAATAAGACGGCAGAGACTCGTTTTTGTAATGTATTCGGAGAACGACAAGATAAAACAAAGATCCTAGCAGCAATAAAACATGGTCTAGAAAATAATGTCGTTGTGCCAATTCATAATGGTGGTACTGGTTCGAGAGAGTACATTTATGTTGAAAATATTCCGGAAGTTGTTGAATTGGTCATGCTTCATGGTGACAGAACATACAATATCACATTGAATGATAGTCTTACTGTTAATCAACTAATTGGAAAAGTGAAAAAGTTGACTGGTAAAAAAGTTCTGGTAAAACAATGTGAGAGAAAGGGAATGGATATGAAATATCAAATGAGTAATTTAAGAATTTTAAAACTTGGTTGGAAACCAAAGTACACAATTAATCAGGGATTGAAAGAATATTTATGCGAAAAATAAAACTATTCAAACCATATGTAAGTAAAAAAGCTGTACGGAATGTTGTACGAGTATTATCTGGCACACAACTCGCCGAAGGGCCAAGAGTTAAAGAGTTTGAAGAGAAGTTTGCGTCAAAGTTTGGATTTAGAAATGTTTCAGCTTTAAATTCCGGTACATCAGCTTTGGAACTTGCGTATGAACTTGCTGGCATATGTGAAGGAGATGAAGTGATCACGCCAGTTTTGACCTGTACGGCTACTAATCTTCCGCTTGTTAGACGAAAAGCAAAAATTATCTTTGCTGATACAGATTATGATTTGAATATAGATGTTGAAGATGTTAAGAAGAAGATTACTCCGAAGACAAAGGTCATTGTTTTTGTGCATTTCGGAGGGAATAATCGTGGACTCAAAGAGTTACTGAAGATTGCGAAGGAAAGAAAAATTACACTTATTGAAGACGCTGCACAAGCTGTTGGTTCAGATTTCTGGGGTAAAGCAGATTTTTCTTGTGTCTCTTTGCAGGCAATAAAGACTCTTACCTGTGGTGATGGCGGCTTTCTTATTACTAAAAATGATGATTTGCATCAAAAAGGGAAAAGATTACGTTGGTTCGGCTATGATCGTGAAATGAAACAAAAATTCGGTGATACTGACCTTGTTGAAGCTGGTTTCAAATATCAAATGAACGATATTTCAGCAGCTATTGGGTTAGGAAATTTGGCTACTATTGACAAAGTAATTTCACATAGAAAAAGATTGATGAAAGAGTACATTAAATTTGGTGCTATTTTAGGTATATGGTTTTGTTCAATTCTTGTGGAGAACAGGGAAAGATTAATGGATTACTTAAAAGAGAGAGGAATCGAGACTGGAATTCATCATTATCGTAATGATAAATACACAGTATTTGGCGGAAGACAAGAATTAAAAAAGATGAATGAAATCGAAGAAAAGTATCTTCTTTTACCGTTGCATCATGATGTTAGAATATCTGATATTAAAGAAATCTTCCATCTGATTAAAGGATATGAAATATCAAAATCCAAAAATTGAATCGTCATATAGAGAAAATGACCTGGGTAAAACTTTGTATGAGCAGGTCTTAAAATACAAACCGAAGAAGGTTGTTGAATTCGGGGCACTTTTTGGATATTCAACTATTGCTATGGCTATGGCTTTACACGAATTGGGGCAGGGAAAAATAGTCTCTTATGACCTTTGGGACAAATATCCCCACACACATTCAACCAAGAATAACACTCAAAAGAATATCGATTTATATGGTCTTTCAGAATATGTAACATTGAAACAAGGTGATTTGATTGAATGGTTAAAAGACCCTGAAGAATTCGACATGATGCATATTGATATTTCGAACAAGGGAGACATAATCAAAATGGTTTTCAACACTATAAAGTCACATATAAAGAAGGGAAAGATTATTCTATTTGAAGGCGGTTCAAAGGAACGCGATAATGTTGAATGGATGAAAAAATATAAATGCAAAAAGATATCTGGATGCTCGGCACCATATAAAATCATCAATTCGCGTTTCCCTTCATTATCGATGCTAACTTTGAAATCAAAATAATATGCGAAGACTTGCTGTTGTTGTAAGTGGTTGGCACTTTCCTTATCACTTCTATAAGCGAATCTCTGAACAAAAAATCCCCGATGGATGGAGTGTTGATTTATTTTGTATCTCCCATCGAGATCCGTCTTATTCAAGGGAAGAGAAGAATGATTTCTTAGCCTCTTTAGGAAATACTAGAAGAGATTTATATGACAGAATTTTATATGAGAAAATTGCATCTGTTAAAGATATTGAATCTCTTGGATGGCACTATGAATTGGAACCCAATACCATAGGCGACTGGGGGAATACAAATCAATGGTTGGCAAAAAATGATTATAAAGAATACGACAGATTTCTTTTTTCTCATGATGACAACTTTATTCTAACTGATGAAATATTTCTCAACTTATTATCAAAAGATGATTGGTTAATTATTACGAATAGCGTCGGTAATACTCAGCGTCGATTAAGACGATGGTTATATTTACCTAAACCATTGACTATCAGAGGATCATTTGAATTTTTCACAAAAGAAATGATAGATATTATGGGTGGATTTTTTGATCTTTCTCAGGTAAAACTTAATCGAGAGGGTAAGTTTACCGGTGGTGGAGAATTTTATGCTGAATTGAACGACTGGAATTCTACCGTGGTGCCCTTGAGAAGGCTTATAAAGAAGTATCATATTGAAAATAGAGTAAAAGTTCTCTCGAAATACTATCGCATGAGTGTATATTGTCTAGAAGGTGAGAGAGGATATATTTCCAAGACAGATCATTTGAATACAAAAGAAGAGGAAAAAGGACTTGATATAGTTGAAAGATATTATTCAGAAAAAATTAATAGTAAACGCAAAAAAGTTCTGTATCTTTTTAATGGGAAAAGAAGTGGCCTTATTGATGAAATTAAGGCGGGTGACCGTCCTGATGATGGTTTTTATGGTATGTATCGTTTGCGGAATTATGATATTAACGCAAATTATGCTGAAGTGGAGGACGTTTTTCCATTGTGGTTTGCGGCATTTCTGAGAAAGCATATAAATATCAACTATATCCATATCCCTATTATATGGAAATTATTTAAGTCTGATATAATCTTTTCTTCATCTTCTTTTGGAGCAGAGATAATACATGCATTTATCAAACCAGAGCATTCAAAGTGGGTAATATATGACTTTAGTCTTACGGGATTGATCGGGAATATGAAAACTTTGAAGCAAAAGATATTTCGCTGGATGGTCAAGCGCGCTGGAGGGATAATCACTCTTTCGAGAAAAGAGGCTGATATATTGAAGGAGAATTTTCCGAATTTACGGGAACATATCGAATTTATTCCACTAGGTGTTGATTTGAAATTCTTTCGGCCTCAAGATGATGTAGAAGAATCTAATCAAATAATTTCTGTTGGTCTCGATCCAAATCGTGATTATAATACCTTATTCAAAGCTGCTGCAGGTATTGATGTGGAGGTGTTGATTACTTGTTCGAGGAGAATAGAGTTTATGAGAAGTAATTTGCCGGATAAAGTAAAAACAGCATATTTTTCGTGGAAAGAACTTGTCAGAGAATATGCTAAATCTAAGATCGTTGTACTACCTCTAGACATAAAGAACGGAATAAACGATGCTTCAGGATGTACCTCACTAGTTGAAGCTATGGCGATGGGAAAAGCTATTATTGCTACAAGGACACCTACAACGGAATCATACATCATAAACAGTGAGAACGGTGTCTTAGTCGAATGCGGCGATATTCAGGGTATGAATAAAGCTATTCTTAATCTTTTAGCCGATAAACAGAAAAGAGATTATCTCGGGGAAAATGCCAGAGCATTCGTTGAAAAGAATTGTGACGCCGACAAAAGTGCTAATAAAATGGCCAAATTCTTTTTACGAATCACTCAAGGATATGACGCAAAATAAGTCATGAATCTTTTCTTTGTTAAGTAATCGTTTTCAACCTCAATATAGTATTCTTCTCCATTTCTCATGAAAAATATCGAATATAAGCGACCCCAAAACCTTCTCAAATTAAAAACAATTTGCGTCCTATAGAGTAGATTAAAAAAAATACGCACTTTCCACGCAATCATTGTGCGCGTTGGTCTTATCATCTCTTGTTCCTTGGCGTATCTCGTACCGTTCTTTTTGGTCAAACTATTCTCAAGTTTCCTGAATACACTGACTGGAAAATTTACAACCTGTAGCGGCGCGAAGTTGGCAAACTTAATCCAAAGTTCATAATCTCCGGCATTTTTGAGGTCAGGATTAATTGGTCCAGCTTCTTGCCACAAGGATCTTCTCCAGAAAACGCTGTCTTGAGAAATATAGTATGCCTCACGACCATATATTCCTTTTTGTATCCAGTTCTTATGATAAGTAACACTCTCATCCCTTGATATAATCTTACCAGTGCTGTCAATAACGCGAGTTATCCCTTTTAGCCAATGAATTTCGGGATATTTGTTGAAACAATCCAAGACAGTTTTAAAAGCATTTGGAAGATAATAATCGTCGGCATTTATCCATGCTAATATGTCTCCAGTAGACTTCTGAAACCCTTTATTTATAGCGTCATACATGCCTTTATCCTTTTCGGAATGGCATGAAAATGTTACATCTTTACATTTTATTGAAATCTGATTGCTTTCTAATCTTTCTCTGTATTTATTTATAATCATTAATGTTTTGTCCGTCGAACCCCCATCCATGATGATATACTCAATCTCAAAATCACCTTCTTGATACAAGACGCTTTCTATCGTTTCCGATATGTATCTTTCCATATTGAGAACGGGTGTTATAATCGAGAATTTCATTTCCAGTTTTTGTTATATAGTCTCAATTGATCGTCAAATGTCCTAATTCTTATTTTCATCATCGGCATAAAATCATTTCTCACAAAGATCAAGTTTCCCGTGTGACAAATGAGAGTATATCCCTTTCTATTGCCAAGTTTCAGAGTACTCAAGAATGAGGATCCGCGCATATTATGTTCCGGGTTATGAATTTGTTCAATAGAGGGATCCAATGATGAATTTATTTCAATTATTACGATTTTCGGTCTGTAATAGTTTATTCCTTGCCAGATCTGATAATCGATACCGTCGACATCTATCGAAAGTATATCGAAATCATTCGGAGTTGGCGTTTTCTGGAGGAGCTTGTCGAGGCGATTCTCACCTTGTGGAGCGATAAAAGCGCAAATGGGTATTATTCTCTTGTTTATTTTTTTTGATAAAGCTTCTAAATCGTTAAATCGCGACTTATCTCCTTCTATATATACCGCATTCCATGACTTATTTTTCTCAATGACTCTGAAAGTATTTGAAAGATATATACCGTTCCACGCACCAAATTCTACCACCCAACCATCTTTTATCTTCAACCTCCTGATGATTTCCTCGACAATGCCATCCTCACCATTCTGGGAATATTGATTAAGGGAAAATCCCAGAATGTTGTAGTTTATAATTCTTTTTATTGGAAGGAGGATATAATATAGGATTTTTTTTGCGTAACAATATAAGGACTTAATAATTTCCATTATTTTTGAATTCATCGGATTAATTTATTAGATATTTATCCCATTCTTCAAAATCTGGCCATTCCCATTCTGCTCTCCAGAGGTATAAAGGTAATCTGAAGGAATAGCTATTTTTAAATGTCTCAGCTAGTTGGAAAACATGGTCTCTACCGACCCCTCTACCGCTTATCGCGGGCCATATTCTTTCATCGCGCGCCCTGAATCTAACTTTATCTACAGTTTCGCGCTTGAAAAGGGGTGAACCGTCATATCCTGGATATTGTGTAAAATGGGGCATGAAAAGCCAACACGTTGGCGCTCGTTTTTTGAAGAAGAATGGTAATTTATTATGTGGAAACCAATTTTGCATCATCATACCTCTTGATCTTTTTGCAATATTACTCAGGGTTTCTGGATATACTACCAGATCTTTTTCTTGCTTTATAATCTTTTCAATATCAAGTTTTTTGCCCAAATATTTTTCATTAAATCTAAATGAATATGTTGTAACACAAGTTGCTTTATATTGTTCCGCAAGGTTGTATTGAATCTCAATCCTATTTAACATTGATGCGTCGTCAGCATCTTGAAAAGTGATCCACTTTCCGTGTGACATGTCCATAGCGTAATTCCTCGCTTTGTATCCGACACTTATATTAACTCCACGGCAGTCAACTCGTTTTGGATCAATGTAAGGACATTTAAGATATTTAACTCTTTTATCTCGTAACTCAAACTCCTTTACAATTTTTTCCGTATTATCAGTACTACCATCATCGACAACTATGATTTCTAAATTTGAATAAGTCTGGTCGATAATAGATTGAATTGCAATTGGCAAAGTCGATGCTTCATTATATGTTGGTATAATTACTGATATAAGTGGCTGGTTCATACTTGTTTTAAATTAATTTGTTGCCTATAAGATCTTTAACGAATTTTCTGTATTCAGATGCGAATTTTTCTCGGCTATGATTTTGTTGCGCATATTTCCATGCGTTTATTGCGTATTCGCGAAGTTGATCTATAGGGCGAGAAGCTATATTTTTTACAGCTAAACATATTTCTTCGACAGTATTTTTCTTTAACATTATCCCAAATCCGTCTATATTAACTCCTGCATACTCACTTATAATGGGGATCATCCCTGCGTGGAGAGATACAATGACTGATCCTGCTTGACCTTCCGTTGCTGTAGGATATACAAGTGCTAAACAATCGGAACGTATCTTTTCAAAGATTGGACCTCCGGGATCGACATGACCTAGAGTATGAATATTTTTACTCTCATATAACTCATGATGGTAAACTTCATTAAAGTCTGTATCGTTTATGACTTTTCCACAAATATATAATTCATATTCTGGCATTTTAGAAAATGCCTCAAGTACAAGATCGAGACCTTTACGAACCATTCCTGAACCTCCGATCCACATGAACTTATTGCGTGTCCCTTCAAAGTCTTTGTTTTCTGGTGAAGGAAATTTATGTGTAGTTGAAAGTGGAATATGAACAATTCTTTTCTTTGCATAATGGTATGTCTGTTCTGTGGTTAGGTTTCCGAGTAAGGTAATTATATCTGCATATTCGATACTGTTAGTCGGGATTTCTTGTCTTCTTGGTAGAAGAATAACACTTCTTCTTCTTTTAATATCAATCAGGCGTGAGTACTCAGCATAATTTTGTGTAAGCCAGTGAGGTATTGTTGCGTGAAAAATTTTCTTGCAATCCTTATTTAAATATGGAGCTAGGCGTTCCAAGTTTGAATGTATGTCAATAATATAATCATATTTTGTTTTTGGAATAAATTTATTATTTTTCCAATCTATAACGTCAACAATGTAACCTTCCTCTAGAAATGAATTGACAATATCTCTACATTCCCATACATTTGTGTGACCGTTTAGGATATCCTCCGTTTTATTAATAAATGGTAATGTCATATATGAAAGTAGTATCCTTCCACGGTTTAATATTTTTGGATAAAAAGATATAACTCCACCTTTGAATTTCATAAGTATGTATAAACGAATGTTGTAAATTCTAAACGCCGATATAATCCTCTTTATTAATCTTTTCATAGTTATTCTTGAATTAATTTATTATAATAATTGCCTTTTTATCAATTATAGTTACATTCATCTTCTTTTTACTCAATGCTTTCACTATAGGCGAATCTGCATCTAATACTGCAGACTTTGTACCAGCTTTTTTAACAAAATTTGTAAAAGCTATAATATCATCTCCTTCAATAACATCACGCTGTTTAGTGTATAGATTTTTCCACTCCACCAAATCTTCTTTACCCGCATTCAAATATGACCCACCAATTTTAAAAGTAACATATAATGGCATATTGCAAAAGTAGCGGATCTTTTCGTCGTCAGCAAGTATTATTGTTGTTGTGCTAGCCCCAGCTTCCCGCAAAGCATCACATATTTTAGGATATACGATAAAATCATTTACTTTAACTTTTTCTTTATGAAAGACTGTTGGGATATAGTATTCTTCGGAATAATCATAACCGGTTAGAAACTGAGCCCATTGTGAACCGATCGAGGAGCTCCCAAGTCCGATGAATAGGATTATACACAATATAATCCAGCGCCATTTTTTTTGCGCCCATTCATTTTTCCATAAATAATCAAGCATGAATGCAAATGCAACGAATAATCCTAAATAAAAGAAGATAAAGAAACGGCTTGTTTGTTGGATTAGGAGAGGGGCATTAAAATATTTAATGGCAAAGAGTTGAATTGAAGGCAAAAAGATTGAATAGAAGACTCCTATTGTTGATACCAGTAATGACCATTTTAAGATAATGATATCTTTAGGAGAATTGGTCCAGTTTCTTTTCCTCATGATGTATTTACTGATTAGTATGAAGACTACAAAAAATAAACTAATTACTAATATTGCCTTGAGCCATATCAGATTGGACGGAGGGAATTCCCAGTAAAGACGAAATTTTAAAGCATTTGCATATTCTGATGCTGTTACTAAACCGCTAGATATCGTTTTTGTTCGTGTAAAAATCTCTGCTAAAAGCGGTGCTGCACCTAATATATAAACACCTAATCCTTGAATAAACTGTTTACATCCATATATCCATCTATGATTCCAGAAGTAATAGACCAGAGTAACTGTGAGGAGTAATCCAAAGAAGAAAAGCATGCTGACAGGGTGAATGTAACTGGTTAGACCTATCAAAAGAAATACTGGCCACAGATTTTTCTCATCTTGAATACGGCGAATATGCCATGCAGAAATCAACCACATGAACGGAAAGGCGATAGACCGCCCGAGATTTTCGGTATTGGTGAATACACCCCAAAATGTACTACCTATCGATAATCGCGGTAGTAAGGCAATTGCTGATACAACAACAGCGATAATTCTACTGATTTTTATTGAGCGAAAAGCCAAATAGGCTGTGTATCCTGTCAGAAAAACATAAACGAATAAAAGTACTGATCTATATGTCTGTATTTTGAAATTAGTTGTTAGCAGATCGATTAGTGGATAGTAAAGATAAGTGTGATAGTAATTATTTAACAATAAATCACGTTGTGGATAGTCTATGTTCGAGGCGGCTTTATTTGCAATAAGAACTGCATATTCGTCATCCGGAGTAATACTTGGTAAAGTGTTTGTATATAGAAAAGAGACTACAGCTAAACCAAGAAACAAAGATATGATAGCTATTTCTTTTTTTATACTGGCCTTCATTTTTGTATTTTATTATTTCTTCTGATATTATCATAAATGTGAAAATCTCTCTAATATTTCCAATATTTAATGAGGCTCAGAATATACCAATTTTGTTAGAGAAAATCTACGCAGTTCTCATCAATAATTCATATAATTATGAAATAATAGCCGTAGATGATGGTTCAAATGATGACAGTTTTTCGATTCTAGAAAAATATGCAAACAAAGATTTGAATATTAAGGTTATTCGTTTTGCAATAAATCGTGGACAAACCGCTGCACTTAGTGCTGGTATAGAAAATGCGTCTGGAGATGTTCTAATTCCTATGGATAGTGATTTAGAAAATGATCCTGGGGACATACCAAAACTCATAGCAAAGATAGATGAAGGATATGACGTGGTTTCTGGCTGGAGGATTGATCGTTGGAAAGGTGGTATTATTATTTTTTTCAAACGTCGTCTGCCATCCAAATTGGCCAATTGGCTTATTTCAATAATAACCGGGGTATATCTTCATGACTATGGTTGCATAATGAAAGCATATCGTTCACATGTTATTGCCAATATTATTCTCTATGGTGAGATGCACCGTTTTATTCCAGCTTATTCATCTTGGCATGGTGCAAAAGTTGTGGAAGTGCCAGTGAGTTATCAATCTAGGAAGTATGGTAAAAGTAATTATGGTATTGGTCGTACATTCAAAGTCCTTCTTGATTTGATTGTCATTGTCTTTTTACATAGATATATGAATAGGCCAATTCATTTTTTTGGGGGATTGGGTTTTATTTCTCTTGCTATAGGTATTCTGTCTGGTTTGATTGCTATGTACCTTAAAATTACTCATTTAAGAGATTTTGTTTCGACACCCTTACCAATATTTTCAGCGCTTTTTATTATCGTAGGTGTACAACTAATTGCCATGGGAATAATTGCTGAAATTCTAATGCGAACATACTATGAATCTCAAAAGAAGAAACCGTATAGTATTACAGAGACAATCAATATTTAGGGATATTAGAACAATAATATGTGCGGTATAACTGGATTTATTGGTGAAGGTGACAAAGAGACGCTTGAGAAGATGACAGCAGTGCTCAGACATCGTGGACCCGATGATTCAGGCATTTTTTTTGATGAGCAAAAAAAAATAGGTTTTGGACACACACGACTTTCAATTCTCGATGTTAGTCTTGCTGGCCATCAACCAATGTGGAGTAGTGATAATCAGATAGTGGTTGTTTATAATGGTGAAATCTATAATTTCACTGAATTGAGACGAAAAATTGAACGATATCAAAATTTTCAATATAAAAGTGCCTCTGATACTGAAGTCATTATTTACGCGTATAAGATTTTTAATGAAGAATGTTTTGAAAAAATGGAAGGCATGTTTGCGATTGCGATTTACGATTTTTCAAAACGAAAGCTTATATTAGCTCGTGATCGTGTTGGAAAGAAGCCATTATATTGGACGAAGAGTGATGGCACATTGATCTTTGGTTCAGAGTTGAAATCACTCATAATTCACCCATTATTCAAAAGGGAATTGGACATCGAGTCGGTCAATAAATATCTTCAATTTGACTATACTCCAACTCCACATACTATTTGGAAAAGTGTTTTTAAACTCGAACCTGCTTGTTATGTTGTTTTCAAAGATGGAAACATACGAACTGAAAAATATTGGCAACCGAGATTTGAAGAAATATCTATCACATTTAGCAAAGCAGAGGAATGTTTGGATAATATGATTGGTGAGGCTGTTCGAAATCGTCTAGTCTCTGATGTGCCTGTCGGCGTGTTCTTATCTGGTGGGCTAGATAGTTCAGCTATTGCGTATTATGCGAAACAAAATAGTAAAGATCAAATCAAAACATTTTCAATCGGCTTTTCTGAGAAAAGTTTCGATGAATCATATTATGCACGGAAGGTGGCGAAATATCTAGGTACCGAACATCATGAAAAGATTTTCTCTGGAGAAGATAGTTTAAACGTTATTTCTAAAGTCTTAAATAATCTGGATGAACCAATTGCGGATGCGTCTATTATTCCGACGTATTTGTTAGCAAAATTCGCGCGCGAGTATGTTAAGGTCGCATTGGGTGGTGATGGGGGAGATGAACTCTTTGCCGGATACCCAACATTTCAGGCGGAAAAGTTTTCCTCGATATATAAAGCGATTCCTGGTTTTTTGCGATCTGGATTTATTGAACCGATAATAAATTCTGTTCCATCATCTCAGGGTTATTTCAGTCTAGATTATAAACTTAAGAAGTTTATAGAAGGGTTCTCCGTGTCGGATATGTATCGACATCAAGTGTGGTTGGGATCATTTGATCGTAATATGAGAAAAAGAATATTTTGCAGGGAAATCTGGAATGATCTAGAGAAGGTAAATGTATTCGATAATATAGATCAGATCTATAACGAAATAGGTCGTGAAAAAAATAAACAGGAAATTGGCTTGAATGAGTTACTGTATCAATATGAACGCTCATATCTTATGGATGAGGTTATGGTAAAGGTTGATCGCGCTACAATGCTTGCATCACTGGAATCAAGGTCACCTTTGCTTGATTATCGGATTGTTGATTTTGTACATTCATTACCAGCTTCTTTCAAACTTCACGGCTTTACAACAAAGTATATTTTTAAGAAACTTATGGAAAATAAATTACCGAGCGAGATTGTGTGGCGTTCGAAAAAGGGCTTTAGTATGCCGATCTCCGTGTGGTTTCGTGGACCGCTTCGTGGGATGCTTGAAGATGTTCTATCGAAAAAAAGCGTAGAAAAAATGGGTATATTTGATTATACATTCATTGAAGAATTGAAAAATGATCATTATTCTAATAAAAAAGACAATCGTAAACTACTCTGGAATCTTTTTGTTTTGGGTGTTTGGTGGAAAAACTTTAATAACACATAACTTGATAGGTCAATATTATTTTAAGGATAAATTACTGCTACAATTCAACGATATGTCATCAAGTGAAAGATTTGGATATGAATGGGATCTGCATCATGAGATTATCCCTGATTACGAAAGACAATTTCGGAATTGGGTTTATCCACTAAACGAAACAGATTTTCGTGACAAAGATGTGATGGATGTCGGCTGTGGTATGGGCAGAAATAGTTTCTGGCCGGCGCGGTGGGAAGCAAAGAGTGTTATCGCTTTTGATCTTGACCCACGAACTGTGCAAAGAGCCGGAGAGAATCTGAAGAATTATAAAAATGTTCAGGTGCTACAAAAAAGCGCCTATGATATGGACTGGAATAATTGTCTTGATATTGTTTTTAGTATCGGCGTGATTCATCATCTTGAATATCCTCGAGAAGTTATAGAACACATGGTCAAAGCTCTTCGGCCGGGAGGTACTATTCTGATTTGGGTATATAGTTATGAAGGAAACGAATGGATAGTTAGGTTCATTGACCCGATCAGAAAGATGGTCACTTCAAAACTATCTTTACCGATTGTATATTTTCTTTCGTCTTTTGTCTCAATCCCGCTGTGGATTTTTGTCAAGATATTCCGTGGCCCATCTGAATATTTGAAGCAATTATCGAAGTTTTCTCTTTGTCATATTCATGGTATTGTTTTTGACCAGTTAATACCGAAAGTCGCCAAGTATTGGACGAAAGAGAATCTGCATGATTTGTTTAGCAACATGGGTTTACGACAAATATCTATTGAGATGCCGCCAAACAAAATGGGCTGGACCGTGATCGGACGGAAATAATTCACGAAAAGATGAAGGATTCGCATTATAGTTTTATATATGAAGAAGAACTTAACCATTGGTGGTATAGAGTGAGGAGAAAAATTGTAAAAGATTTGTTGAATGTATATGTGCCTTCTCAAATAGGCGATTTCAAAATCAAGGTTTTAGATATTGGTTGTGGTTGCGGGGCGATGATCAAAGAATTAAGTGAATTGTATGATTGTTATGGTATCGATATATCAGAAGCTGCTGTGGGTTATTCTCGTCAGAGATTGATTGAAAATATTATTTTGGGAGATGTGACAAAAATACCTTTCAAGAATGAGAGTTTTGATGTTGTCTTGGCTATGGACATACTCGAACATGTTGAACAAGATCAAGGTGCTATTCGAGAGATTAAACGAGTTCTTCGGGTAGGTGGTTGCGCGATAATATTTGTACCGACATTTAGATTTCTTTGGAGTGTCACCGATGTTATAAGTATGCATAAAAGAAGATACACTCTTGGAAATTTGTCACGGAAAATATCTGAATCTGGACTCAATATTATTCGGAAGACATATTTTAATTCATTTTTGTTTTTGCCGATTTGTCTCATAAGGATAATTGTAAAATTACTTCGATTACCAATGAGATCAGAAAACAATGTTGGGGGAAAATTTATGAATCGGATTCTTTATATTATATTTTATTTCGAATCTATTTTGTTGAAGCATATAAATTTTCCTTTCGGCGTTTCAGCTATGATAGTATGTAGGAAATAGTGGTATTTAATTTATTATTTATAGATAGGTATAATATGATGTTTACACTTGCTTCAATTGGAAATATCCTAAAAACAGCCATCAAACTGATTATAGGTAAAGGTGTCAAACATAGTTACTCACAATATAGCGAGGATGTTCTGGTTGAATCATTTGTGAAAAATAAAATGAATGGATTCTATATTGACGTGGGAGCTTTTCATCCTGTTCAATATTCGAATACTTACGGTCTTTATCGTCGTGGATGGAAAGGTATAGTTATTGAGCCAAATCAACGAGCAGAGTTACTTTTTCGGATATTTAGGCCGAGAGATATATTTGTAAACGTTGGAATAAATCACAATGGCAATTATATGCAGTATTTCTCTTTTAAAGATCATGCGTATAATACTATGTCTGAAATCCAAGCGAATGAATGGATGGAAAAAGGTGTGAAGTCCGCCAGTATTTCAAAAGTCGAATGTCAAACGCTAAAGGAAATTGTCTTGAAATATAAAGTAAAAAGAATTGATGTTTTATCTATCGATGTCGAAGGGCTTGATCTGGAGGTATTAAAATCTCATGATTGGGATATCCCTACTGATATAGTTGTCGTTGAAAATCATTTGTTTAATTTTGATCGCATGGACTCGGATCCAATCTATTTGTTCATGAAGACTCATATGTTCGAACTTGTAGCCTATACAAATCCATCACTTATTTTCAAAAAGGTGAAGAATCTATGATAATACGAGCTGGAGATGATTATTAAAGAATAATCCCCTTTATCTTTCGTTAAAGGGGCATCAGATTTACGCGGTTGCACGCAAAATTGATTTTGGAAACTGACCCATCTGTCCCATAGAATGTTCGTATGGTATAGAGGGTTTGCTTTGATAAAAGGGAACCTTCAGGAGATTCCTAACCTCTTGCTCCAAACGATCTCGTTCTTTGACAAGTTCTTCGGACGAAAGAGAATCCGTGTACACATAAGCTTTGTAGCCACCGTTCGGGTCCCCTTTGAAGTAATCCGCGGTTATTGAATAATCAACTTCATTTTGGTACAATCTTGCACCGGTTTCATGGTGTGAATAGACCCACAAACTATCTTTGCCACTTACCGGTATTGCCAAGTCATAATAAGGTGTTCCGGGGTAACAGGTGATGATTGAAATATCAAAGTCGTCAGGTTTGGTTTCAAGAAGCCATTCTCTTGTTGCCTTCACTGTCTCATGATTCTCACCAGGATGTCCTATGGACATTAAAGCTTTGACTTTGAGGTTATGCCGTTTAGCGATTTCCACGCATCGCGTATTCTCCTCAAGGGTTGCTTTCTTATTCATGATTAAGAGGATTTCTGGCGACCCAGATTCAAAGCCGACTAATATCCAACGAAATCCTGCCCTGTACATTGCTTCAGCCTGTTCATCAGTGAAGAGTTCGGATTTAATAAAACCCCGCAATCTCCACTCAACACCAAACTTTTTTTGTCTATCTGCGATACTATGCATCAAGAGAACTATATTCTTGTTAATATTTAATTCATCGTCATAGAACATGAAACCCTTTCTTCCTGTGTGAAGGAAAAGATATTCCATTTCTTCCGTAATTTTTTCTGGAGTTCTTGTGCGAATTCGGCGTAACATTGGAGATTCACGTCCGCCGCAGAAACCACAGTTGAATGGACATCCAAGTTGGGCGATTAACGATAGGGCATGGACACCATCTATTGAATAATGATAACTATCCAAATCAACCAAATGTCTGGCTGGAAATGGATATTCGGAAAGCTCGTTACTCTTCAAAAAAAGTGGTGATGAGATATTATCAGCATCGATCATCGCTGAAGCTCCATCTTTAATAGCCTCAAAAATTGCCTTTTCACCGTCACCCGAAACAAGAATATCGAAAGTCTCCCTTGCTTGTTGCATCGATTTGGAAACACGACTATTCATCACGTCACGATTAGATTCTTTTTTGTAAGCGGCGTTCACAAGTGTGATGTGCGGTCCGCCCAAAATAACTTTGGCATTTTTTTTGATTCCGTGAATGGTATGAGCAATCTGTGTCGCTGCCGGCAACTGAGGGGTAGTTGATGTCAGTCCGAAATATCGGATACCTCGCCTCATTGTGACATAATCGGATACTACATCTAGGAAATTCTTTACGCCGGAGAGATCGAGTACTTCAACGTGCAGATTAGCTTTTTCAAGTACGGCCGCAATTTTCAGTATCCCTAAGGACATGAAGACTCGCTCGTCCAAGAGAAATGGAGATGGTGGAATAATTAGAGTGATATTTTCCATGGGAAATATATTTTAAGGTTCTTTGAATTGTCTTTATTAAATGTATATCATAATATTTTTTTGTCAAAGATACGAAGTTGAGAAACTTGATTTGTAGGGATAAACAGTGTAGTCTTTCTTAAAATGAGAGACTATATAAAGTCGTGGAAAATTCTCAAAGAGACATTTAGTCATTACAAAAGAAGTCTCGTGGTACTTCTTGTCTTTGGGGTTGTAAGTGCGATTTTAGATGGACTTGGAATAAACATAATTATTCCCGTAATCTCCTTCTTGTCCGGTGATACGGGCTTTGTACCGACAGACACAATTTCTAAGGTACTCAAAACAGTCTTTGATTTCTTACATATCCCATTCACATTTAAATTCTTGTTAATTTCTATGGGAGTATTGTTTTTGGCAAGAGCTGTGGTTCTTACACTTTTCACCTATGTTCGCGCAAGGATTGGTGCCGACTTTTTATATAAGGAATCAAATCATCTATTTTCCGGAATTCTGAGAGCAAAGTGGCCATTTCTATCTAATCTAGGTTCTGGTTTCCTGCAGAATACAATTTTTTATGATGTAAAACAAAGTAGCACGCTTCTTGACGTGTTAGCCCAATTTCTCCAATCATCTACGGGTTTTGTCATATATTCATTAGTGGCTCTCAGTATTTCTCCGCTTATTGTGTTTATAACCCTTAGTATAGGCGTTATTCTTATGCTTACTCTCCAGCCACTTGTGAAAAAGACGGCTCTTGTCGGTGAAGAAAAAAGTAAATCGGAGAAAATACTTAGTGGTTATCTGATAGAAAATATATCTGGTCTTAAGGTAATAAAAGCCAGCGGTGTTGGTAAGAAGGTTGCTGAATCTGGTCAATTAATGCTCGAAAAATTAAGGAATGTCTATACTCGGAGCGCCGTGGTAAGCAATCTTGGACCGACGATAATGCAGCCTTTCAGTTTCATCTTTGTAATTATATTATTGGCACTCGCGTACAAACTGCCATCGTTCAATATCGCCACCTTTGCCGCATCCCTTTATCTCATACAGAAGATTTTTACCTATATTCAATCCACCCAAGCTACGATACATTCAATAGCTGACCTAACCCCATATGCGTCGGGAATTCTCAGGTTCAAAACCATGCTTAACGAACAAAATGAGGAGGTTTTAACGGCAAATAGGAAATATATTTTCAATGATAAACTAACATTTGATAATATATCTTTATCATATCAACCGGAAATCCCTGTTCTCGCGGGAGTGTCCTTTTCCATTTCCAAGGGTAAATTTATCGGTATTATCGGACCGTCAGGTGTTGGTAAAACCTCCGTGGCTGACCTCATACTTCGGCTGTTGCATCCAAATAAAGGATCAATACGACTTGATAATGTACCGATTAAAGATATTACTCTGGAGGATTGGCAGAAAAATGTTAGCTTCGTCTCACAAGATATTTTCCTTATTAATAGATCAGTAAATGATAACATTAAATTTTATGACTCTTCAATTTCTGATGAAGAAGTGCGACATGCGGCAAAACGCGCGCATATATATAATGAAATTATGAGACTCGAGTATGGTTTTGATACAGTCATCGGAAATAGTGGGGTCACGCTTTCTTTCGGTCAACGTCAACGGATTGTACTTGCGCGAGCTTTGGTACGTTCTCCGTCACTGTTAATATTGGATGAAGCAACCAGTTCACTTGACTCGGAATCGGAGGCTCTTGTAAAGGAGACGATCGAAGAGTTGAGAAAATCAATAACACTTATAGTTATCGCACATCGGATTTCCACTGTGATTGAAGCTGATAGTGTGTTTATATTGAAAGACGGTACTATAGTGGAGGAAGGTAAACCGAAAGATATGCTCAATAATCCTGAATCATATCTGTCCCGTATGGCAAAATTACAGAATATCACATAACATGACCAAATCACGATACAGTTCTCATTATTAGGTGCTATTTATTCACATATAACTTAATTGAAGTTTTACATGAAAAAAACCACAAAATATATCTCAACCATGGCCCTGTTTCTAGTTCCACTCTTTGCCCTTTTTCCGATGCCTTTTTGGCCATTTGATTTTCCAGACTCTTTCTTTTTTCCCTTCATTACCGGTAAAGCCTTCTATTTTCGTATCTTGGTTGAAATCGCGTTTTCAAGCTGGGTCATTCTGGCCTTTCTGGACGCGAAGTATCGTCCGCGTTTGAATGCTCTGACTATAGGTATGACGATTTTTGCTTTGGTGGCGCTTGCGGCGGACCTACTCGGTGTCAACCCGTTTCGTAGTCTGTGGTCCAACTTTGAGCGTATGGAAGGTTGGATTACCATCGCCCATTTGTGGATGTTTTTCATTGCGACAACTTCATTATTTGGTGTTGGAGAAGAAGGAAAAAGAATGTGGCATCGCTGGTTCAATACCTCTCTCGCGATAGCGTTTATTGTCGGTATATACGGTCTCGCGCAATATTTCGGTTGGGTCGCCATTCATCAAGGCAGTTCTCGCATTGACGCCTCTTTGGGAAATGCAATTTATATGGCGGTATACATGTTATTCCACGCATTCATCGCCACGTATTTCTTCTTTGTTGAAAAGGCAAAAGGTGTATCAGCATCCAAATTGAAGATGTGGATTTATTGTTTATTCGCAATATTCGCGAGCTTCTTGCTTTTTCAAACGGCGACCCGCGGTACTATTTTGGGTCTTATCGGTGGAATCATGCTGGCTCTATTTCTCTATGCGGTTCTCGGCAAAAATGAAACTTTGAAATCTAGATGGATTGCCGGCGGACTTATTAGTTTAATTATTCTCATTGGTGTTGTGTTCTGGATGAATCGTGATGCTCAATTTATAAGGAATAATGAAGTTTTGAATCGTCTGGCATCGATCTCAATTTCCGACACGCAGACGCAGGCTCGCGGTTATGTTTGGCCAATGGCTATCGAAGGTTGGACACAAAGGCCGGTTCTGGGTTGGGGTCAGGAAAATTTCAATTATGTTTTCAACGCCAATTATAACCCTCTAATGTGGGCGCACGAACAATGGTTTGATCGCGCGCACAATATTTATCTTGATTGGCTAATCAATGCCGGCGCGGTTGGCTTGCTCGCGTATCTTTCCCTATATATTTTGTCTCTAATGGCGATTTGGAAATCAACTCTGTCATTAAAAGAGAAATGTGTTCTGACTGGTCTTATCGCGGGATACATGGTGCATAATATTTTCGTATTTGATAATTTGGCGAGTTGCGTGATGTTTTTCGCGGTTTTAGGGTTCACGAATTCATTCAAGAAATCAAAAACACAGACTACTTCACTATTTGCCGGTAACGATGCAATCGACGGGAGTCGCGAAATCAATACGGAAATCGTGGAATATATTGTCGCGCCGATTTCCATCATCGCTCTTGTTTTCGGTATTTATTTTTTCAATATCCGCGCGATACAGGCGAATACTGGCCTTATCGTAGCTCTGCAGTCATGTAATGGTCCGACGCCGGATATCATGCTATTTCAAAAAGCTTTAGCCGTGAATATTACTGTCGCCAATCAAGAAATTCGTGAACAGACTCTCACTTGTGCCAGCAATATTATTCAAAGCCAAAATGCTCCCGGACCGACAAAACAAGCTTTCTTTCAGTTGGCTCTCAAGGGCATAGAAGATCAAATAGCTCTGGCGCCGAATGATGCGCGTATGTATGCTCTTGGCGGTACGTTTTTAGATCAGATAGGTCAATTTGACAAGGCACAACCGATCCTTGAAAGAGCTCATGAATTATCTCCAGCCAAACAGACTATTAATTTCGAATTGGCTAACAATTATTTTAACACGGATGAAATGAAAGAAGCCGTGCAGATATTGAAGCAAGCCTATGAAAGTGATCCGACATATCTTCAGGCGCAATCCGCCTACGCTATCAGTCTTATTATTGACGGTAATGAGGCTTTAGCAAAAACTCTTTTCAAAGATACGCCGAGTGTTTATGAAAATGCCCAGATCGCGCAAATCTATGCTCAATTAAAAAAGTACGACAAGTCTATAACGCTACTTGATAAGCTGATAATCGCGGATCCTATGAATATTCAACTTCGTACGAATCTAGCGCAAGTCCAATACGCCGCCGGAATGAAATGGCAGACGGTGGAGACTCTGAAGGCGTTACGAAAAGATTTTCCGGAGTACAAAGATCAGCTTGACGAGGCCATAAAAGAGGCGCAGAAATAATAAGCGTGTTTTGTTTAATTTGGTTTCGCTCAACTCCACAAAACGCAAAAGTCCGCCGAGGGCGGAACTTTGCGTTAGACATATTTGGAGAGCGCCCACACTGGGTACTCACTGCGGGAATTATAGCATATTCTTAGATAATTGCAAGGAATGAGCTGTGGATAATTGATCATGTATGAATCTCTATTCGTGGACAGAAGAGATTTGCGCGTAAAATACTATTTGCTTATAATAGAAAGCGGATTGCACCAAATGACGGCGACGGCTGTACTCACATTTTATTTAGACATAAATTTTGGAGCTCACACCCGTCGCCATCATTTGGCGTAATAATGATAATCCAAGAAAACATACCACTTGCTCAATATACGACATTCAAAATCGGTGGACCGGCGCGATTTTTTTGTGCGGTTACAAGTGAAGCGGATTTATTGGAGGCGGTGAAGTTTGCCATGGAAAAGGGAATGCCGATGCTTGTAATTGGAAGTGGGTCAAATGTTTTAGTTGGCGATACGGGTTATTCGGGGCTTGTGATACGGATGGAGATAAAGGGTATTACATATACCGCTTCCATCACCGACACATTCCCTCCGAGAGCCATTAATCACTCCGCTCCGCTAAGGCTCTCTCCGGGAAGTGTCGGCTCGGAATTGGCTAACGATTTATCACAGGACTTCTCCGTAATTAATGTTGCGGCGGGTGAAATAATGGATAAGTTCATAGAGAATATCGTCAGTCAAGGATTATATGGTCTGGAAAATCTTTCGGCTATTCCCGGAACCGTCGGCGCATCGCCGGTACAAAATATTTCCGCATACGGTCAAGAAGTCGGGAATGTTATTCAAGTTGTAAAAGCGCTTGATACAAAAACTATGGAATTCGCCCTATTGTCTCAGAAAGAATGCGTCTTCGCATACCGTGATAGTATTTTCAAACATGAGAAGGGGCGATATATCATTACGGCGGTAACATACAATCTTTCAAAAAATGGGAAAGTTGATATTAGTTACCCTGATTTACGGAGATTCTTTGAAACGAAAAATATTGAGGAATCGGGCGCAAAAAGAGTTATAAAATCAGTCGAAAATATTACGAAACCAATCGAACCGACTTTGAGACAAGTTCGCGACGCGGTCATGGAAATTCGTTCCAAGAAATTGCCAGATTGGACGAAATGGGGAACGGCTGGATCATTTTTCAAGAATCCGATAATTTCGGAAAGTGAATGGCAAGAATTGGCGAAGAAATATCCGGAAATGCCACACTGGGCTGAATCTGATGGAAAAGTGAAAATTAGTTTGGGATGGATTCTGGATAAACTTTGCGATGCCAAGGGGCTTGTGATGGGGAATGTTGGCACATATGAAAATCAAGCGCTTGTTATTGTCTCCAAACCCGGAGCGACGGCTAGCGAAGTAGTTGCTCTAGCGCAAAGGCTCATGAAATGCGTGAAAGATAGAACTGGGATACAGATAGAAAGTGAGGTTGAATGGGCGTGTTAAATATGCCAGTACAGCTAGTTGACAACTTAAAGACAGTTTTGATACAACATAAGAACCATGATTGGAATTCAGTTTGGACGCCCCTAACAGTGCGATATACAAGATAGCCAGAGGAGGGACGAATGCTCAGTTCGAACAGCTTGTTGCAAATATACGGCAAGCTACGGTGCTCGGTTATCATGTTAGACCCTGCTATCTGATGTCTAGAGTTAACACTTCAAAAGCTATCATGATGGAGATTATAGAGTTTTCGGCTGGTCTTAATGTCCGTCAAATCAGACTGCAACGATTCAAACCTTGGGGTAATGGAGAGAAATTAGCCGACAGATATGAGTTTTCTCAAGATGAATATGTAGAAATTTGTGCTTTCGCTAAAGAAGAGGCAAAAAGATACGAAGACCTCGAGGTGATAGTTCCGCAGAATAACCGCTTTCTTGCCCTAGGTTCGGTTTACGTCAATCCCGATGGTTCAGTTTCTGTGCAAGTAGATGATATTGAACACCAACAAATGATTGGGAACCTGTACAAAAGAAGTCTCGAAGAGATATGGAAAGAGTGCAGTGAACAGTTCTCGGAAGCTCATCTTCGATGGCTGATACGACCAAGGCGGTTGATTAAATAACTGACAGAGATAAAATGGGTGGCGTCATTGGTTATAACAAGACGCCACCCAGTTCTAACTTTCATTGACTATGAAAAAAGACAAACCACGAACACAATCATTAAACAAAAACTATGATTTTTTGCTATCTTGCAAACTATCTTCGGGCGATATCGTTGCTCGATTAGATAACATCCCTATTAAGAAGAATTTTCATACTGAGAACATGGCGAGAATTGGCTGGGAAAAGGAAAATGCTTTTGCAAAAAGAAACCATCTCCCTATTTTTAATTCCTCAGGACTCTTTCTTCGTCGGTGGTATTTTAATAAGAACAACAAGCTTCATTTTGATTTTGGGAAGACGTCTTTTAAGGAATTTGTAGGTATATATAAATATCACCCGGAGATTTATTCAAAATATGGCGTAAATTATGTTCCTTTGGCTTTAGCAACATTTGGTATTCTTACGACTCTTGATAATAAGATTGTCTTAGCGAAGAGAAGTGATAAAGTTTCAGGAGCAAAAAATATGATAGCTCCAATCGGGGGGTTTTTAGGAAAAAAACGCCCAAAAATGGCCGTATCGAGACAGGCCTCTTTATTTTTAATAGTTTTAAAAAAGAGATAACAGAGGAAACTGGAATTCCAAGGAAAAATATTGTAGACACCGTGTTATCTGGAATAGTAGTAAAGAAAGATATAGGTGACCTTCCAAGAATTATTTTTCAATCAAAAATAAACTTGACGAGTTTGGAGATTAAAAAAATTTTTCTAAAACATGGAGATTATGAGAATAAAAAACTTATCTTTATTAAAAAAGACAGAGAAAGTTTAAGAGGTTTTCTAAATAAAAAAAATAAGAGCACATACTGGACAACGGAAGCTAGCATTACAGATATGTTAGCTAGAGATTTAGATCATTAGATGCCGTTAGAGACTTTTGGTTATTGGCTCAATCTGTAACCACGCCCATTTTTTTGTACATATGTTATAGTATTTCAGTCATGTCATTTTTAAATAAAATATTCAGCAATACCCATACATCGAGTGTTAAGAAGTTTGAGCCGCTTGCGGTAAAAATCAATGGATTTGAATCCAAAATTCAGGCGCTTTCCGACGCGGAATTGAAGGCAAAAACCGTGGAGTTTCGAAAACGATTGGGAATCATCATACCCGCAGACGGAGCAAACATAGTTTCTGTGGACACGCCGTCAACCTCACCCGCCAATAGAGGAAGCATGGCGGGTGAGGTTATGTCTGGTTCTCGCCACCACCTTGTTGATGATGTGCAAAGCGTTAAGTTCAGTGGTGGCTCCGAAGCGTCCACCGAAACTATGTTTGCTCCGTCTGCGGGTGCTATGGAAACTCTCGACGACATTTTACCCGAAGCTTTCGCTGTCGTTCGTGAAGCCGCTCGAAGGACGCTTTCGCAAAGGCATTTCGACGTGCAACTCATCGGTGGAATGGTTTTGAATTCCGGCGCCATTTCCGAAATGAAAACTGGAGAGGGAAAGACTTTGGTAGCGACATTGTCGGCATATTTGAACGCGCTTACCGGCAAAGGTGTCCATATCGTCACCGTTAACGATTATTTGTCCAGACGCGATGCCGTGTGGATGGGACAGGTGTATGATTTTCTCGGACTTAGCGTCGGGGTAATAAATCATGAAGCGTCTTTTCTGTATGACTCATCAATTGTTCAAGGTCTCGACAAAGAACGCGATATCACCGGTGGATTCAAAGTCGTTCACGAATTCTTGCGTGTATGCACACGCAGGGAGGCCTACGCCGCCGATATCACGTACGGGACGAACAATGAATTCGGCTTTGATTATTTGCGCGACAATTTGGAATACAAACCCGAGAGCTTGCGTCAAAGAGATTTCAATTACGCCATCGTAGACGAAATAGATTCAATCCTTATCGACGAAGCGCGCACTCCGCTCATCATTTCCGCGCCAAGCCGCGACGCTGAAGCCGTTTATAAGCAGTTCGCCGCGCTCGTTTCCACATTCAAGGAAAATGAAGATTATACTGTGGACGAAAAGAAAAAAGCTATTTCACTTTTGACTTCGGGAATAGAGAAAGCGGAGAAATCTCTCGGCATAGACAATATTTACACGGACAAAAATATCAAATTCGTCCATCATCTTGAGACGGCGATTCGCGCCAAGGCGTTATTCCATCTTGATAAAGAATATGTCGTCAGGGACAATCAAATCGTTATTGTTGATGAATTTACCGGAAGAATGCAACCCGGCCGGCGTTGGTCGGAAGGTTTACACCAAGCCATTGAAGCCAAAGAAGGCGTTTCCATTCAACAGGAGTCACGGACATACGCGTCCATAACCTTCCAGAATTTCTTCCGCATGTATCCGAAATTATCGGGAATGACCGGCACGGCCGCCACTTCCAGCGAGGAATTCTACAAAGTTTATGGTCTTGAAGTTTTCGTCGTGCCGACGAATCGGCCGATGATTCGTCTTGATCAAAATGATCAGATATTTCGCACTGAAGCCGGCAAGTACAAAGCGATCGCGCGCAAAGTCAAGGAATTGCATGACAAAGGTCAGCCGGTTTTGATCGGCACGGTTTCCATAGAAAAGAACGAATTGCTTTCGGAGTTTCTACGCGGAGAAGGTGTGTCGCATGAGATATTGAACGCCAAGAATCATGAAAGGGAAGGAGAAATCATCGCGCAGGCCGGCAGGAAAAGTGCCGTGACTATTGCCACGAACATGGCAGGTCGCGGCGTTGATATCAAGCTCGGCGGCAATCCAAATACGCCGGAGCTTTCGGGTGAAGTAAAGTCATTCGGTGGTTTATTCGTACTTGGCACGGAAAGGCATGAAGCCAGGCGCATAGACAATCAGTTGCGCGGTCGTTCCGGTAGGCAAGGCGATCCGGGCGAAACTCAATTTTTTGTTTCTTTGGAAGATTCGCTTATGCGCGTCTTCGCGAACGATATGTTGAAATCAATGATGGGAAAGCTGGGTATGCCGGAAGACGAGCCGATTGAGCATAGGATTATTTCCAAATCGCTCGAAAGCGCGCAAGGAAAGATTGAGGGATTCAATTTTGATTCACGCAAACATATTCTTGAATTTGACGATGTCATAAATACTCAGCGCGCGAGCGTGTACGGCAGGCGTCGCCGATTGCTTCTTGGTGATGTTGATCAGGTGGAAATAGAATTATTGGACGTGATTGGGGTTGAAGATGATGGCAGTACTTCAGGCGAAGTTTCGCGACGAAGTGTTTCCCTGCCGGCCAGTTTCCGCTCGCGTCGGGAAACACTTGTCGCCACCTCGACGGTCGGAACTTCACCTGAGATTGAGCCCTTGCGGACTATTCTCAATAGAAAAATTACCGAATTCGGACGCGAGAATTTCCTGAACGCCACGCGAATCATTCTTTTACAGACCATTGATATGTTTTGGGTGGAACATCTGGAAGTCATGGACTACACGCGCGGTAGTGTCAATCTGCGCGCATACGGTCAGCGTGATCCGTTGGTTGAGTATAAAAAGGAAGGCCTGCGCCTATTCAAGGAAATGCAGAACGCCGTGCGCGATCAAGTTGTGAGAGTCTTGCCGAATATCATGCCGATTATGAACGGAACGCCGACAGATGCAAATAATGCGCGAGGCGTAAGCACGCAAGCGCGCGAAACGCGAGGCGAAAGTGAAACGCGGGAAATGAAAGAGATTCACGAAAACGCGCGAATAATTGGCGCGGGGGATGGATCAAACAATTCACAAACTATAAAAAAAGAACCACAGCTCGGCAGGAATGATCCCTGTTGGTGCGGGTCGGGAAAGAAGTTCAAGAAATGTCATGGGAAATAAAATCAATATGAAAAATACGAGAGATATTGAATTTTTGTTCGAGGTTGGCGCGATGCGACATATAGACAGAGTCTGGAAACAATTCATGGGTCCCGATGTGGCGAATTGCGCCGAGCATATATTCCGCGTCGCGTGGATTGCCTTCACGATCGCGAAACGCGAGGGTACGGGCAATCATGAAAAAATTTTAAAAATGGCATTTGCCCATGATATCGCCGAGAGCAGGGCGGGTGATGTTCACTATCTTTCTCGCCAATACACCAAACGTGACGAGGGTACGGCTATTCGCGATATATTTGAGGGAACTGTTCATGAAGATGAAATGGTTGAATTGATCGATGAATATGAAAAACGCGAAAGTATTGAAGCGAAAATCGTGAAGGACGCCGACAATATTGACGTTGAACTCGAGCTTCGAGAGTTGAGGGGCCGAGGTCATTCTTTGGGCGCGGTCTGGATGAACAGTCGAACGAAACATGTGTATCCGAAATTATACACGAAAACGGCGCGCCGGTTCTGGAAAATAATCGCTTCAGCCGAACCTCACAACTGGCATCTCAATTCTTCGAAGAATCGTTTTAAGAGTGGCGACTGGAAAAGTGTGATTGGAAATAAAAACACCGTGTCGCGACGAGGGTGATAACTCAAATATAAGTGAATATTTCATTCCGTAAAGTTCTCTCGGAAGAGCCGGGGACGGGCTATTTCCTTGTCACCAAATAAAATGTTACCCATCCATTTATTATAGTTAATATCGTCATGGACAGATTTCCAAAAATAAGGTAATATAGATTCATGAACCCGCGCATATCATCATATTTCTTTTTCATATTATTGCTTGTGACGGTCGTCGCGGCTGTCATGATATTTATGCCGTTCTTGACGCCGATACTGCTTGCCGCCGTCGGAGCCGTGATCGCGTATCCGCTTTATATCGGATTTACGCAAATTATCGGTCGCGGATCCATACGCGATTCATTCTCGGCATTCATTACGGTTATTTTCATACTGATAATAGTGCTCGGTCCGCTGTTTTTCCTTGTAGGCAGTATTTATGCCGAAGTTCAAACTTTGTATGGAATGCTAACGGATGAAAATGGGCGGTCCGGTCTCATCGGTTTTCTAAACACGATATCCGCCTCGCTCTCGCACGCTCTGTTTGATATTTTTCCGGCATACACATTCGATACATTCAATGTTACGGAATATATAAAAAGCGTACTTGAATGGATGTTCGCAAACTTGGATACCATCTTTGGCAGTATGGCGAGAGTTGCCGGCTACATATTCGTTTTTCTTCTTTCAATGTTCTATTTCCTGCGCGACGGCGAATCGTTCAAGAGAAAATTTATTTCATGGAGTCCTTTGCTTAATGAGCATGATGAATACATTACCGTGACTCTGAAAAAAGCGATTTGGTCCGTGTTTGCCGGCACATTAGCGGTTTCCGTTATTCAAGGCACATTGACTGGAATCGGTTTCTATATATTCGGTATTCCTGCGCCGGCGGTATGGGGTAGTGCGGCGGCTATCGCTTCACTCATTCCGGGGCTTGGGACTAGTCTTATCACGGTGCCGGGCGCAATTTACCTATTCATGACGGGGAACTATCTTTATGCTATCGGGCTTGCTGTATGGGGAGTATTTGCCGTCGGACTTATAGATAATTTTCTCGGACCTCATCTCGTGAGCAAAGGTGTTCACGCGCATCCGTTTCTTATCCTTGTTTCGGTTATAGGCGGTATAGCGACATTTGGTCCGATCGGCTTTGTTCTGGGACCGCTCGTCCTGGCTTTACTGTTCGCTCTGCTTGATATATACCGAAAGACATGGCACTTGTAGATGAAATAACTTTCCATGCCAAGGCTGGAAACGGCGGTAATGGCGTCGTTCGTTGGCGCCATGAGCGGGCCAAGGAATTTTCCGGCGCGGCTGGCGGAAATGCCGGCAAAGGTGGCGATATTTATGTGCAGACGGTTCGTGATATCAATATTCTCTCTAGATATAATAAGATAAAACATTTTGAAGCGTTGAACGGTCAAGACGGCTTGAATAGTGGCAGGCACGGAAAAGACGGGGAAGACTTCACGATAGAACTTCCTATCGGTTCAGTCGTGACGAATTTGAAAAGCGGGCGCGTCGTGGAGCTTCTAGAAGATGGACAAGCGTCGAAAATCCTGCACGGCGGGCGCGGGGGTTTGGGTAATGAACATTTCAAGGCTTCGACGAATGTCAGGCCCGAGCAGGCGACTGAAGGCGTGAAGGGAGAGGAAGCTGATTTTAGGGTCGAGCTAAATTTGATAGCCGATGCCGGTTTGATCGGTTTGCCGAACGCAGGAAAATCCAGTCTGTTAAATGCGCTTACGCACGCGCACGCGAAAGTCGCAAGCTACGCTTTTACGACCCTTGATCCGAATCTCGGAGTTCTGCCGGGCGGATATATTCTCGCGGATATTCCGGGACTGGTAGAAGGCGCGTCGGAGGGAAAAGGGCTCGGTCATAAATTCCTAAAACATGTGAAGAGGACGAAAATACTTTTGCATCTGGTGGCGCTCGACAATGTTACTGATGTCGGACATATTCTTGAGAGTAATTATTGTTCCACTAGAAAGGAATTGGAGAAATACGGAAATGGTCTTTCCGAGAAAAGGGAGATTATTATTCTGACGAAGACCGATCTGGTAAATGTTGATGTTGTGAAAAAGGCTTGCGGAACTCTCTCGAAATACAATAAGGACATTCTAGAGGTTACGGTTTTGGACGATGAATCGGTAAAGAAGTTGGGTCAGGAACTCTCGAGATTCCTATCGATTCCAATCCCGATGTCGGACATCAGTACGAAGTCTATCAAATGAGTTATGAAGAAATGATAAGAAAAGTATGAATTGAATACATAGACCAAGCTTATGTACCGACTGTGGATAACTTTTTTGTAGAATCAATATAATGGCAAAAGGTTGTTGTCAAAAAAGGTGAGTGCTTATTATTTGTTTTTACGGCATAAATATAATCTGACATCTAATTTATGCATTAAAATTGTATGGAAACTGAAAAAAAAGTATTAGATCAAACCTTACAAAAGTATAATAATGGATTATTTAACGTTAATACGCGAATTATTAAAAAATTCGTCTTATGAATCATTGGAAATACTACTGGATATAAAATCAACTTTTTGGCATTTCATGGAATAACACAATATTTATTGAAATGAAGCAAAAAAACCGTGGCCATTTTTTACAGTCGAAGTTTTGTGACATAAAATCCGTGAAATAAATCGCCTATTTTTCCTTGCGGGAACCAAAATGAATCGCTAGACTGTGCCCATGGAAAATACTAATGAACAGAATATGAGTGATAGTGACGCAAAGTACATACCCACTATCGGTCTAGAAATCCACGCTGAACTGAAAACCGCCTCAAAAATGTTTTGCGCATGCAAGAATGACCCAGATGAAGAAAAACCAAATACAAATATCTGCCCGATATGTCTGGGTCATCCCGGCACGCTGCCGGTTCTGAATAATGAAGCGATCAAAAAAGTTTTGAAGATCGGTGTTGCCGTTGAGGGTAAGATCGCCGACTTCACTGAATGGGATCGCAAACAATATTTTTATCCCGATATCCCGAAAGGATATCAGATCAGTCAATACGCATATCCGCTTGTATCGGGCGGTAAACTTGCGGGAGTTGAAATCACGCGTATTCATCTTGAAGAAGACACCGCGCAATCAACGCACGACGCGCATGAGAAAAGTCTGATAAACTTCAATCGTTCAGGCGTGCCACTTATGGAACTCGTAACCAAGCCCGTTATTCACGACGCTAAAACCGCCGTAAGGTTCGCGAAGGAACTTCAACTTTTGATTCGATATCTCGGAGCAGGGGAAGCGAATATGGAAAAGGGCGAAATGAGGGTCGAAGCGAATGTGAGCGTGTGTAAAAAAGAAAAAGGATTGAAAGGCGCGGACGCAGAAAACAAATTGGGAACAAAAACGGAAGTGAAAAATCTGAATTCATTCAGAGCGGTTGAGAAGGCGATAGATTTCGAAATCAAGCGGCAGATAGATATATTGGAAAGGGGAGAGAGGGTTGTACAAGAAACAAGAGGTTGGGACGATAAAAAAGAAATAACAATCTTGCGTCGCTCGAAAGAAAGCGCGCATGACTATCGATATTTTCCCGAGCCCGATATTCCGAAAATGAAAATTTCTGAAATGCCGGAATTCGGTAACGACAAATTACGGCGCGAACTACCTGAATTGCCATGGGTGAAAAGAGACAGGTTCATGAATGATTATGGTGCCACAAACAAGGAGGCGGAAGTGTTCGTGGAGAATTCACGGCTGGCGAAATATTTTGACGACATAATAAATTCAAAGAAGGACGCGAAAATTGAAATTAAAAATTACGCGCGCATCGCGATGAATTATTTGTTATCGGATTATCTAGGATCAATAAAAAAGAAAATTACTTCCGCGAAATCAGATTCTGACGAATATACCAGACATCAAATACCCCCGATATCATGGGCTGAACTTATCGGAATGATTTCCAATGGGGAATTGTCCTCCCGTGGTGCTAAGGACATCATATCCATGCTTATAGACTCGCCAAATGAGTCTATACGCCCATTTGCGACGAGTCGTGGGCTAATTCAAAAAAATGACAGGGAAGGTCTAAAAAAAGCGATTCAGGATATAATTGACGCATATAGTGCCGTTGTAAACGAATATAGATCTGGAAAAATCGCTTCACTCCAATTTCTTATTGGACAAACAATGAAGGCGACGAAAGGGTCCGCAAATCCCGCTCTAATTAAGGAGATTTTGACTGAAATTCTCGGATAAAAAAAGCGATCAATATACTAGGACCACGAAAATCCCATTTGTTCGTGGTATGAGATAGGATATCAGAATATGAGTCTTAATTTCCAAGGTGCTGGACATTCAACTTGCGAATCCTTGATTGTACGGCTGAGTTTCTAGCTCCGGGGATAGGCGCGCTACCCATACTATCAATCAAATTATCAATGTCGGTCGCCTTATAGACCCTATAATTGTTCATTGGGTGTCTTAATGCCCTCAGCTTTCCATTCTTATCCCAGTTACGCAAGGTCAATGTTGAAACACCCAACATTTTTGCGGCATCCTTAATACTAATTAATTTTCGTTCCATATTATGGTACTTATATAAACATTGATAAACATTACGAGTAAAACATTAACATCTCATATAGTTTATAAAAGTATCATGTATCGCGCAAGCGGATCTCTGTGGATAACATGTGATAAATGTTCGCATATTTCGATTGAAATATTTTTCCAGTCGCTAACACATTAAATACACATGTTATGAGTTGATGTGCCCTAATATGGCATCCCATATGAGGCAACGACTTCGTGGGATGATCTGATTAAAATGGCGCAGAATATACTCCGTAGGACTTATAAATGAATATTCCGCACTAATCAGGCGCATGCGACATAATATTAGTCATTTTTGATCTCTGAATTGTGCTGTTGCAAGCGATAAATCTTGCGTGTTGTAATATTCTTATCCACAGATGTATTTGAGTCCTTCGTTTTGATATAATTTATCTATAAATGATCTCATGAAGGATACTATAAATATTGAAGGAACAATGCTAATCTCGTCTCGACGAGCTGCCGAGAAAACGGGATATGCCTATGACTATATTGGGCAACTTTGTCGGTCTGGAAAGGTCAATGCACGAATGATCGGACGGAGCTGGTATGTTGATGAAAATTCCTTGCTCTCCCATAAATATAACGCGGAGTTTATTACCCGCGAAAATGCCTACAGGCAATTCGGCCGCACATATATTATTAAATCCAAGGTTAGGAAACCTGTTCCTGAAATTCATTCTGACGTTTCTCATAAACCCATAATAATTTCTAAGGTGGAGAATAAGATTTCGGAATACTCGTATATCGCAGACTTTCTGCGTCAACCGAAATTCCTGACCGTTATCGCGCTTGCGTTCATGCTTATGGGTTTCGCGTCATTGAATATCGCGACGATAAAAAGTTTTGAAAATGATCCGATTGTGTCCCGACTTGTGTCACATGAATTACGGGCCGCTAACTGGGTGGCAGAACCATTTATAGTTCTCGGCGATAATGCTCGGATGATTGTTGGCGCGCTTTCAAATGACATGCGTTCTATGACAACTGTCTCGGGTAGAAAACTGTGTTCGCTTTTCAATATTGCTCGCGATGGATTTACCGCGGTTTTATACGATGCGACGCGAAATTCGCCATTAGCGTTATCGGATGAGCCGAGTCCGCCCTTCTTTGCATCCATGCGGAATTCGATTCTATTGGGTTGGAATACATTTTTAGAAATGATACGCTATGAAGCCAAACAGTATCTCGGCATTCACGATTATGCGGATAGAAATTCTACTACGACGATCGCCGTGGCTAATAATTTCGGCGGAGCATATAACGCGTCAACCACGATTATCCAAAAAATTTACGAACAACCTCAGACCACGATTGTGAATCGGATTGATCCGACTCTTATGGCACGCGTCACAGCAGTTGAACTGGCCATCGCGAAAAATGCCACTCATGATTCGCTTCAGACCAATGCTATCTATGACAGTATCGGCCGGAGTATTAGTAATTCCGTGTCGAGCTTTACCAGTGGCAATACTTTGACGAGTATGACGATCAATGGAGGAACGATCAATGGAATGACTATTACTTCTTCCAGTTTCTCTGGTACAACCGGTATTTTCACCTCTAATGTCTCCATCGCTGGTTTACTCGATGTAACCGGTACTGCTACTTCAACATTCGCCGGGGACACCAGTTTTGACTCAGGGACACTTTACGTTGACTCAATCAATAACCGCGTCGGTATCGGCACGACTTCACCCACGGATACTTTTTCCGTTGATGGTTCGGTTTTCCTCGCGAATATTTCCCCAACAGCGACCAATAATCGTCTCTATGCCAAGAGTGATGATCTCTACTGGGCAGGCAACTTGATTGGTGGCGCTAGCACCGGCAACTGGGTAACTGACGGCACGCACATATGGAGAGCGACTGGCAACGTCGGGATTGGGACAGCCGCGCCATACAGCAAACTTTCGGTCTGGGGCGCTGACACCACTGCCGGCACTCGTTTGTTTGAACTGACCAATTCCGCTTCTACGACTCTGGCATATTTTGACAACGCGGGCACAGGATATTTCTTGGGAAATATTGGCATAGGCACGACCTCGCCGTTTGCCAAGCTCTCGGTGTCAGGCAACGGTTACTTTGACGGCAATCTGACGGCCAGCAATATTACGGCCACGGGCACGATTCAATTTGCTGGTTTGGGCAGGAATATGATTTTGACCACTGATGGCTTAGGTAATATTCTGGCCAGCTCCTCTCCCACAGCCGGGTTTTATCTGGCTACCAGTACTACGGCAACTTCTACATTTGCGGGCGGACTTACAGTTGGCAACAACGCGGCCTTCGTGGTCAATCAAGCGGCCACGGCCAATAGTTTGACGATTGCAAATAATGGTAATGTGGGGATTGGGACGGCGGCGCCGAGATATAAGTTGGATATTTATGGCACAAGTTCACAATTACATTTTTATAACAGTACAGCCACTCTTGGTGGGTTTATTATGGGTTCTAATAACGGTTTTTTTATTGGCGGCAATAACTATTGGAACGGAAGTGGTTGGGTGGCTACTAAAACAACCACTTCCATGATGTCATCTGAAAACGGATTGATTAAGTTTTTTACAAATTCAGGGCTTACCGTAGGTAATACTTTTACGCAAAGTGAAAAGATGAGGATAGATACAAACGGCAATGTCGGGATTGGGACGACCACGCCATACAGCAAACTCTCGGTCTGGGGCGCTGACACCACCGCCGGCACTCGTTTGTTTGAACTGACCAATTCAGCTTCTACGACTCTGGCATATTTTGACAACGCGGGCATGGGCTATTTCTTGGGAAATATTGGGATAGGGACGACATCGCCGTTTGCCAAGCTCTCGGTGTCAGGCAACGGTTACTTTGACGGCAATCTGACGGCCAGCAATATTACGGCC
>Ga0265595_1000046_pt1 | contig 104525 bp, 93 predicted proteins | sample saktaG_15_FD_190148 | JGI IMG/M metagenome (GOLD analysis project Ga0265595, IMG submission 190148) | Saline water microbial communities from Sakinaw Lake, British Columbia, Canada - sak_2013_06_06_50m | ecosystem: Environmental > Aquatic > Non-marine Saline and Alkaline > Saline ... | reverse complement strand
TATGCTGGTGTTAAATTTATTCCGGGCTTTTGTTTATTTGAATATCAAGCCTTCCCGCAGATACAAACACAGTAATCTCTATTTTGCTGAACTCATATTTTCAGGACTTTATTATGGGAGTTTGCAGTTAGTTCCTCCATGAATCAGGTTTTTTCCTCAGAATGAAAAACAATAATATTGGATAACAAAACCAGAGGGATAATGTTCTCTCTTGTCAAAAATAACCCTAAATAATCAATCAAATATAAACAAAATCCCCTGAATACGAAACTCCTAATAGAAAAATCTTCTATCTTAAGAGAATTTTTCGCTTTTTGTGCGAAGTTGCGGAATCGCTGAGCAGATTAGAGATTAATTGCATTTATTTAACATTAATGCTATTATTACTAAAAATTATTTAATAATAACAATATTATAATTAAAGATGCAAAATAACCAATATTTCTCCCGCAGCATTATGGAAAAGTTGAAGAAATGGATTGACCGCAGGGAAATCTATGCAATTAAGGGCCCCCGCCAATCAGGCAAAACTACACTTTTAAAGATGTTGAATGAATATCTGATAAGGAAAAAAGGAGTAAGTCCTGACAATATTATATTTTTGACTTTTGAAGACAGGGATATTTTAGAGAAATTTTCAGCAGATTCTAAGGAATTTATAAGAAGCTACATAGGCAAAAAAAAGAAAGAGCGCTTTTATTTTCTTCTAGACGAATTTCATTATCTTGAAGAAGGGGGACAAAAGTTAAAACTTCTTTATGACCTTTTTGAAAATGTTAAGTTTATAATAACCGGCTCTTCATCTTTGGAATTAGCAGGTAAAACGGCTAAGTATTTAGTTGGAAGAGTATTTTCATTTTATTTACCTCAATTGAGTTTTGCTGAATATCTTGGCCTTAAATCTCAACAGATGAACAATATATATTGTGAGAGAACAAAATTTCTCAAAGATTTTATTATTTCTGGAAAAGATTTCCTGTTAGAAAAAGATATTTTTGCATTGGATTTTAAAAAGTATTTTGAGGAATATTCAATATTTGGTGGCTATCCAGAAGTCGTTAAGACTGAGGACTTTGAAACTAAAATAACTATATTAAAAAATATTTATGAAACTTATGTTACAAAAGATATCATTGAGCTTTTAAAAATTAATAAAGTCTCAAAATTTAGAACTATTGTAAAGCTGTTAGCTACAAGGATTAGTAGTTTAATAAACTTTAACAGCCTTTGTAATGATTCCAACACTTATTTTCAAGAACTAAAAAGCTTTCTTTCAGTTCTTGAAGAGACTTATATTATATATCTTTTAAAACCTTTTTATACTAACAAGGCAACAGAACTTAAAAAAAATCCTAAACTCTACTTTATCGATACAGGTTTGCGAAATTTTGCTATAGACAATTTCAAAGAAATAGGATTAAGAACGGATGGAGGAAATCTTATAGAAAATACAGCATTTATTCAACTGCGCATTAATTACTCTGAAATTCCTATTAAATACTGGAGGACCTTAGCAAAAGCAGAAGTTGATTTTATCCTGGAAAGAGAAAAAGATATTGTTCCCATAGAAGTAAAATATGCTAACATGTCAGAACCAAAAATAACTCGGGGCTTTAGAAATTTTCTGCTCAAATATAAACCAGAAAATGCATTAGTCCTTACTCGTGGTTTCTGTGGGCAGTTAAAAGTAGATTCGTCTTTAATCAAGTTTATTCCAATCTGGTATATATAATTTTTATATCCGCACCTCTTCCTGCCCACTGGGCTTATGGAAAGAAAGAAATTCCTTATTTACTGCCTTTATCCGCATCAAATGCGCTTTTATCTGGTCAGTTTTGCACTGATAAGTCGGTTTAGACTTACGCCCGCTTCAGCAGCTTGGATTGATAGATCTCTATGGACTTCCGGGGGAATCCTGACAGAAAATTTGCCACTATATTTCTTATTGAATAAAGGCTCCGGGATTGAGTCACCATCGGTCTCCATAATTTTTATACCCTCCGCAACAATTCTGCGGATACCTTTCAATGCCCCCTCCGGCGTTTCAGCCAACCAACTTAAACTCGGGAACTCCGCACAGAGACCCAAATACTCGTCATCTTTATCTGACCATATTACTCGATAAGAATATCTATCTTTTTTTAACGTCATTTTCCTTCCTCCAATTTATCAATGGCATCCAAGACTTGCCTTACTTGATAGTCTTAGGCTTTACCTTTAAAATTTTGGACATTTATCAGCAGAGGGTAAATCCAGCTTACCTTATATATCCTGTGGCTTGTGCCTTTTTGTCTTGGTTCCCCAAAATAATAATCACAAACTCTGCATACGTTTCCAAACCTTACATTGACAGGGTTTACCCTCATCTTCGCCAATATTTTTTGGATTTCGTCCATGGGTTACATGATACCACTATTGGTGTTATTGTCGAGAACAGAGTTGTGTGGGCCGACAACTCTTAATAGAATCTCGTTTTTGTCGTTATATTGAAAAGTGAATCGGTAAAAATCATTTACCCTTGCCTCAAAAATGGATCGAGTCCGTTTGATTTTTTTTATTCTCAAGGATGGATGCCGGGGATTGGAGACCAGAAGATTCAATTGTTTTTTCAGCTTTTTTCGGGTTATTTGGTCGAGTTCAAGAACGCACTTCTTGAATCTTTCGGTTCTTGACAGGCTAATCTTTTCCTTCCATTTCATCGATAAGATCCTCGACCGAATCAAAAGATTTAACTTTCCCCTCACGGATTTCGCGTTCTGCCTCTTCTTCGAGTTTCTGCCAGCGCTCCGTCCAGAACCAAGCCTGGTCTTTATCTATGGTTTCCTGGGGAATCAGAACGATTGTGTTGTCTATGACTTTTGCCAATACAATACTTCCTTTTTCGATATGAACTTTCTTCCTCATATATAAAGGAAGGGTGATTTGCCCTTTTTCTCTCACTTTTATTAATTCTTCCATGGCATTTCTCCAAAAAGCAGTCTTATTTTCCTAATTTCCCACTTTCTCACCAGTTTAAAGTAATCTAAAAATTTTGTCAATCGTAGGACCCTTAATAAACTGACCCGAGCACATCCTAAACAGACAAAAGGCTAAAATGCTAAAAGAATGTATGATTCACGCATTATAAAGAAAGAGAAATGATCAAACATGCTGTTCAACGTGCTCATAACCGCCAGGCGGGGCAACGTTTGTTGATGAAATCGAAAAAAAGCTTAACAGGCGGATTGAATCACGCGGGCAAGGTCGTCCTAAAAAAGATGAAGTATTCTGCTCGGCACAGAGAAAATAAATCTGTCCCCTTTTTTTTATTTTGAAAGTTCTGGAAATTTTGAAATCATATACAATGGATAATTAAATATACGTTTTTGATTGTCACAGCCGAATTTATTTCCGGTAAATTTTATGGCGTAAGCCGGATGATATTTGGTTATAAACGCCTGCAAACTTTTGGCTTTGGTGTTAAACCCGGCTTTTACCTCCACCGGGATGATGTTTCCGTTCACTTCGAGCACAAATTCTATTTCAGAACTCCTGCCTGACCAGGTGACGATTTCATTGAAACCGTATGCGCATAACTCCTGCATTACAAAGTTTTCAGCAAAGTAACCCTTGTAAGAACCATAATCATAACGCATAATGCTTGCCGGATTTAGGTTAATCATGGCGCCAAGCAAGCCGATGTCAAACAAGAAGAGTTTAAAGCTGTTTTCCTTTGCACCGGCCATAAGCGGTATGGACGGATGTAAATTTGTATTGACTTTTAATGCAAGTCCCGCCTTGATCAACCACTCTACGGGATCTGCAAGGTGCTCATAGCTTCTATATCCTTTGGAAATGACGTCCTTGAATTTGAATTTCTTTGATTTTTTGTCCTGTGTATTTGACAGTTGAAGAGGTATCGCCCTGAATACGCGCTCAATATGACGGGAATTCGTACTCCCTGCATACTTCGAAAAATCGTTATTATAATGAAGAATGAGCTGCTTCTGGAGTTGCCTAACGTTCCTGAATGCTTCAAGCGGCGTATCCTTATTGGCACAGTATTGACTGATGACTTCAGGCATCCCTCCCGTAACGAAATACCCTTTCAGCAAGTCAAAAAGACGTCTGTGATAAATATCGTCGATCTTTCCGCCTCTGAAATTCATTAAAAACATCAGCGCCATTTCTTCGTCTGTTCCGGCAAGATATTCTTCAAAATTCATTGGATACATATGAACACTTTCAACCTTTCCGATGGGAAACGGTTCATCACTATGCGCAACGCCCAGATTTGAACCGGCGGCTGCAACCGCCAGCCTGCTCATATTCTCGTAGAAGTACCTCAGGGCGGTTATGGCCCTGGGAATTGCCTGTATTTCATCAAGGATCAAGATATCCGTTTCAGTATTAATCGACTTTCCGGAAACAAAGCTCAATTTGTCGATTAACTGCTTCGGGTCTAAGGGCGAATCATTAAAAATAGTGGCAAGATCGACTTTTGATGCTTCAAGGTCAAAATAGTGTGTGTGACTAAAATGGTTTCTGGCAAATTTTATAAGAACATATGTTTTCCCGACTTGTCTTGCCCCTTGCAGAAGGAGGGGTTTTCGGTGTGTTTTGTTTTTCCATTGGCGCAATTTTGATTCAATTATCCTTTTCATAACCAGAGTCCACCTCACTACTACTTCACGGTCTTAACCCGTGAACTGTTAAAAAATATCAGAAAATAAAGAAAAATGCAAGAAATATGTAGATATATATCAAGAAAATGGCAGGGAATAAATATATGAAAAAAGGGGACAGATTTATTTAAATTTCTTGAACAGGTTTTGGTTTTAAATTATTCTTATAACATGAATAGTCAGCAGAAAAAAATAGGACAGCTTAAGGAGTATTTTAAAAAGAAATGGAAATGGTCTATATGTCAAGACCAAATTTAATCTTTTTTAAGGTGCATTTCCTTTATCATGTCACAGCTAACTTGGTTTGACGATAAGCCTCAAGAGATGTATCGTACTCATTTAATGGTTGATGCAGTCTTTAATAAATATGATGAAAAAAATAATGGTTGAGAAGATATATTTGATGCGTCATGGATTGACAGAGTCCAATAAGAAGAAGATCTATGCAGGCGGCAGTATGGAAGGGTTATGTGATAAGGGTATGGAAGAGTTATTTGATGTAGCAGAAAAGCTTGAGGGATTTAAGATAGAAAAGATTATTTCGAGTCCTGTGCGCAGGGCTGTTCAGAGTGCTGTGATAATAAACAGTTTCTTAAATTTAAATATTGAGATAGATGATAACTTTAGAGAGATAGAAATGGGACCATGGGAGGGATTTTCTGAGGATGAGGTTATTAAAGAGTATCCGGAAGAGTGGAAAATATGGAATACAAAGCCTTCAGAACTTAGGATAAATGGCAGAGAGACTCTGGCAGAGCTTCAGTTCAGGGCTGTAGATGGGATTAAGAGGCTGTCTGATAAGGCCGAAAGCTCTGTTTTTCTTGTTGTTACTCATACTGCTGTGATACGAGTGCTTTATCTATATTATAATGAGATGCCGCTTGATGAGTACAGGAAAATTGATGTGCCGAATAATTCAATATTTCTTCTTGAAAATAAACATATATCGCAAGTTCGTCTGAAATGAATAAGTCACATTCATTTGAATCACTTATGAGGACTAGCGATAAATTTTTATACTGAAAAAAGATGAAATAATTGATATACTGTCGAGTAACCGAATAATCATATATTGATCACATGTTGCAGGAAGAGGAATTGTTAGGATGAAAAAGATAATAATTATTATTCCTATATTTCTTATTATCACAGTTTCAAGCATGTTTGGGCAGTCGTACAGAACATTTGCTTCGGAACTTAGTTGGATTACAGAGAATGCACGCTGGAAGATTGGTCCATTCAGAATCTTTCCGAGGATTCAATTCAGAGATATTGGCTATGATGATAATGTATACTATCAGAGGGAGGAAACAGGGCCGGTTTCTGATTATACGGCCACATTTTCTCCAGAGATAAGGACTTATCTTCTTTTTCGTAATTATCTGATTCTTTCTTTTTCAGAAAATCCGGAATATGTCTACTATATAAAAGAAAGCAGAGAACGGTGCTGGAATAACTCGTTGACTCCTTCGTTTAAACTGCTGCTGCTTGGCAGGTTTGTTGTTGGAGGTGGATATTCTTACAGCAATAGAAGATGGCGTGCTACGAGTGAATTTGATGTGAGGGCAAATGAGCATCGAGAAGCTTATAATGGAAGCTTGTTTTATGAGACAGCAAGAAGAACATCTTTTGGGCTTACAGTTTCTTCTCAGAGAATTTCCTACGAAGATATAACAATGCCGGGGGAGGAGATTTATCTGTCACGGCTGTTGAACAGAAAAGAACAGAATGCTAATTTTGAGTTTTATTACAGGATTTTTTCTGAAACATTCTTTTTTTTGAGGGGAGGTTATACAGAGTACGATTTTGAACATGTTGATTATCACTGGAGAGATTCCTATTCTTACCAGGCTTTAGCAGGGATGCGGTTTCCACTTTTGGGAAGAGTAAGGGGAACAATTTCGCTTGGCTATAAGAAGCTTATCCCAAGGACTGAAGAGAAGCAGGGTTTTTCAGGACTTATTGGCGATACGAGTGTTGAGTACAGGGTGTGGCGGTTTGGATTTCGAGGACAGTACAGCAGGGACTGCCCTTTTTCATATTGGACGAATAACATCTATTATATAATTGATAGCTATGTAGGGGGAATATCGTTTTATTTAACCAAGTTTTTCCGGATTGACTATAATTATAATTATGGTGAAGGGCGGTATCCCGAGCCTATGATGACGTATATGCCGGATGGGAGTTATGAGGAGATAAAGAGAAAAGATACATATAGGACCAATACAATAGGTTTTGTTTTCAGGGTTATAAAGAATACTGGAATTGGGATTAATGTTAGCTGGTGGAGCAGGGATTCGAATATTTACTGGGAAAACAGGGATAGGATGTTTGTTGGGGGATATTTAACATACGACTTCTAATAGCAAAAAAGGTACCTGGTACCTTTTTACCCAAGAAATAATACCGTTAAGAAAGGTACCTGGTACCTTTCTTGGTTTTTTTTATTTTTGAAGGGTGAATGTTGCGCTTGCAGGTTGGGGTGACATGCCTGCGATGTTGTCAGTATAGCTTTTTATGCTGACCTGGCATTGCTGACCGTTGGGGTATGTGCTGCCTGTCACTTTTAACTTGACTATGGCAATTGTCCCGCTGCTTCCTGTTGGAATCGATGTGCCGGCTCCTAAAAATCCTCCGATCTTCAAAGTGCCAGAGGTGGTTTCGTTTCCGGCCACTGCTGCCCAGCTTCCTGTTAAACTTCCTTTTTCTACGCTTTGAAATTCGAACATATTGGCATCAAAAGTCATTTCCAGCCCAAAGACCTTAATCTCGTTTTCATTTCCGGTAATAGATATGGGTACATTAACTGTGGTAGAGGCTGAACCCGAACTTGGATTGCAGTTAACTTCGATTTTATTATCTGAAGCAGGCGGTGGAGGTGGTGGCTCTGAAGAGGACGCGGTTATTGTGGTTGAATCTGTGGCTTTGCTGGCTGCACTGTCGGTTACGGTGAGGGTTGCGGTGTAGGTACCGGCAGAGTTGTAGGTGTGGGATGGATTTTGGGAAGAGGAAGAGCCGCCATCACCAAAGTTCCAGGAGTATGAGTATGGCGCCGTACCTCCGCTTGCGTTTCCGGTAAAGCTTACAGAGAGCGGCACCTCGCCTGAGGTGGGTGAAGCACTGGCCGATGCTTGAAGCGGCGATGTCTTTTCCTGCACATTGATAGTTATAGAGTCTGTGGCTTTGCTGGCTGCACTGTCGGTTACGGTGAGGGTTGCGGTGTAGGTACCCGCAGAGTTGTAGGTGTGGGATGGATTTTGGGAAGAGGATGAGCTGCCGTCACCGAAGTTCCAGGAGTATGAGTAGGGCGACGTACCACCGCTTGCTGACCCTGTGAAATTAACAGTTAATGGTGCCTCACCTGATGTAGTTGAGGCAGAGGCAGAGGCAGAGAGTTCGGATGTAGGTGGTGGCTGTGAATCGGATGCGGTTATTTTAGTTGAATCTGTGTCTTTGCTGGCTGCACTGTCGGTTACGGTGAGGGTTGCGGTGTAGGTACCCGCAGAGTTGTAGGTGTGGGATGGATTTTGGGAAGAGGATGAGCTGCCGTCACCAAATTTCCAGGAGTATGAGTAGGGCGACGTACCACCGCTTGCACTTCCTGTAAAGCTTACGTCAAGCGGAACAGTGCCGGAAGAAGGGGAGCGGGAGCAGGAAGCTGAGAGCGACGGGGTTGAGGGTGGATCATCCGGCGCTGGCGGATCATCCTCATCGTCCCCATCATCCGGATCATCCTCCTGCGGTAACACACTTCCGCTGATAGTCAGACTCACATTCACCTTCTGAGGATTGTTGTAGCTTTCAGAGGCGGTGATTGTTATTACTGCTGTGTAATTATCATCCTGTGCAGCAAGCCCGCTTTTGTCTATTGATACCAGATGCTCATTTATCTGGCCTGAGGAGCTGCTGCCCGGAGGCGAAACACTCAGCCAGTCAGCATCATCAGATATGGAATAAGTTAAGGTGTTTATTCCGGAGTTCTTAATCTTCAATATCTGAGGGGAAGAATTTTCACCTGCCTCCGATGCTGTAAACGACATCTCGAATACATTCATCCAGATGACCGGACGTGTGAAATCTTCCACTTCCGGAGTCATTGGATTTTTTTTGCACCCGGTTTGAAAGATCATTAATAAAGCCAGTAAAAACAATATAAATTGTGTTGTCCTTTTATAAAACATTTTTATTTCTCATTATTTTGTCATTGATTTCTTTATAAAAAACCGCTCCGGAGCTGGTAACGGCATTTTTAATGTCGTCGACTGTATTTGTGATGGAAAGAGGGCTTGGTTCTTTTGCTCTTCCCAATACTCTGAATTTTAATCTTACAAGCACACCTGGAGAGGAAGTCAGAATAGGTTCACTCGAGAACCCACCAACACGCACAACTCCTTCTGATATCTCGTTGGCATCTACCATGGTGAACCCGTTCAAGAGGCTTCCTATTTCGATACCCGCAAATTCTAATGTGCCGGAATCGAAAATGAGATCGAAGCCAAAGGATTTTATATTGAAGGGATTGCTTATGTGTACAGGTACAGTGATTTCTCTCTTAAATCTTGCATCGATGTCATCTATTGTGAGTTGGATATTAGGTGTTCCGGATTGAATCTCTAAAGGTGCTGTCTGAGACCGGTTGTTTTGTGTAAAAGCAGTGCTGGAAGCATCTGCTCTTGACCTGCAGGAACAGTCGCCGGGAAGTTCACTTATGCCCAGGAATTTCTCGAAAATCGCCTGTGCATCCGCAGGTGTAATGTTCGGTTCGGTAGCTGTACCATCGCAGTTGACATCGGCATTTTCTTTTTGTGTTTCCGTCGCATTCGAGATTATGCCGAGAAACATTTCGAAGGCATCCTGAGCATCCGCAGGGGTGATGCTCAAATCTCCATTGACATCGCCGCACTGTGTGCAGAAGAGCGCAGATATGGATTTGTCTTGATCCATGTTGAATGTGATTTCGCTGTTATAGGAATCAGAGCCGCTGATGTCACCGGTCCACTTTGAGAACCTGTAGTTTGCAGCCGGGAGTGCCGTAACCTGAGCAGTGTTTCCTGCTGGATAGGGATAGCTTCCTGTGTCGGGATTTGTGGACCCGCCCTGTCCCGAAGCAGGTGAGTCAGTTGCCGAGGATATATAAAGCTGGAAATTAGGTGATTCTTCGAGTGAAACTGTTTTTGCTTCTGACCACAGTGATGTGACGCCTGGATTTACAGAGCATCTTGCCTGGACTTTGACGGCATAAGTGCCGGCAGTGCTCCAGATGTGGGATGCGCTTGTGGAAGAAGACCAGGAGGAATATGTCCCATCGCCCCAGTCAAAATAATACTCGACGCTGTGGCCCTGGGAACAGGAGGCTCCTCCAGTTGTATAAGTATATGAAACACCAGGGGCCCCTGTTGAAGGTCCTTCGGGAGTGTCGGGCACTGTCACCTCGTGCACTGGGGCGGATGCGGATACTTCGGTTGAGGCTGTGGCCTGGCTTGAGGCGCTGTCAGTTACGGTGAGAGTTATGGTGTAAGTGCCGGCCTGTGTATAAGTATGAGACGGATTTTGAGCAGTTGAGGATGCACCGTCGCCGAAATTCCATGAATATGCATATGGAGATATGCCTCCTGCTGCCGTTCCTGTGAAATTCACTGTAAGCGGTATGTCTCCAGAGATAGGCGAAGCTGTGCAAGAGGCAGCTAGAGCAGAAATCTGAGTTTGAGCGGTTATTGCGATTGAAGCTGAAGCCTGGCTTGAGGTGCTGTCAGTTACAGTGAGCGTTATACTGTAAGTGCCGGCAGAGGAGTAGGTATGAGCAGGATTTTGTGAGGAGGATGATTGACCGTCACCAAAGTTCCAGGAGTATGAGTAAGGCGCTGTACCTCCGCTTGCGCTTGCGGTAAAGCTTACAGCAAGAGGCACCTGACCAGAGGTGGGTGAAGCAGAACCAGAGGCTGAGAGTGCGGATGTAGGTGATGTGGCGGTGATGATCAGGGAGTCGGTGGCCTGGCTGCTGCTGGAGTCGGTTACAGTGATGGTTACGGTATAGGTGCCAGCAGAGGAGTAAGTGTGTGAGGGGTTTTGGTCAGAGGATGAGCTTCCATCACCAAAATCCCAGGAGTATGTGTAAGGTGCTGTACCTCCGCTTGCACTTCCTGTAAAGCTTACAGCGAGAGGAACATATCCTGATGAAGGAGAAGCATTAGTTTCGGCAGAGAGAGGAGGACTACCGCTCCCTTGATATTCATAAGCACCGATATCAACGGCCCATCCATTGGGAACAGTATTTCCATCATAGTCTTGAGTTAAACTAACATCCGTTCCAGAGTTAATGCAAGGAGAGAATGATTGAAGGTTGAATTCTTTGGTTGCATTAGTCATTAATGGGTCGAAATTCATAGAGTTTACATCATCTTTAATCCAAGATGCCCATTGAGCAAAAGTTTTGTTTGTTGACCCAACACGAAAATTAATAGTTCCTGAGTCATAATAACAATTATAGTTTATATTGTTGTTATCTAATCCCTCACCTGGGTCAATTTCGTATTGTACCGCCCAAGTTCCTTCACTCAGAATGTTGTTCTTAATATTATTGTTTTCGCATGTCGTTCCGTCTGCATTCCATAGTGCTAAGTTTATTACATTGTTATAGATAACATTGTTATAAATATCGTTATTGTCCCCCGAATCCATATTGTTTTCTGTATCTACGGTTGGCCCCATAACGAAGATTCCATTGTAACAGTCGTGAATAATATTATAAGCTACGGTAGAATAATTAAATATTTCAATCCCAGTATCCCCATCACCACTCACATTATAAACTTTATTATAGCGAATAGTATTTCTTGTGCCAGAAGTATCTGTTGTCGACCTTATACCATAAGAAGAACAATCATGGACTATATTATTTTGAACTGTATTATCTACGGAACCATAGCATAACTTTATCCCAGTACTAACATTGTAGATGGTATTTCCGCTTATCATAAAATTTGTAACAGGAAAACATCCTCCCTCATACGGGTTTCCGCAATAAATCCCCGCCCCAGATAATGTAACCCGAAAGGTATCATGGAGAATATTATCTGAAATAGTCCAATAATCATCATATCTACTCGGCATTATACAACAAGGGTCTTCTACAGTCATTCCTGGGCCTATAAAATTTATAGTACAATTTTGAATAGTTATATAATCTATCCCATCAGTAGCAGTTTGATGTCCATTTACCCCCCATCTCAAAACCTTTGTGATATGTAATCCATCTATCGTAATATAATCTCTGTTTGTTAAGACAACTCCATCTTTTCTGGTTTCTGTAACGACCTCAATGCCAGGATTTGTATAGGCTGTATCTGGGTCTGATTCTGAATAAACATAAAGCGCATTAGATACCCAATACCATTCATTTGCTACATTAAGATTGGTAATAGATGTTTCTTTCGTTCCCCTCGTCTCATCAAAATATACAGACTTTGTTTCTGTTGATTGAGTGGCTTGCCAAACATTATTGTATCCGCTTAGTCTAATCCAACCCCTGACTAAATCAGCGCCATTAATAATAGGATTATCACCAGATCCGAATGCCCCGAAAGTAATAGGATTTCCAATTGATCCAGAAGAAGGGATTGTTAATTGTTCCCTCCATATTTCGCCGCGTTTAAACAGAATAGAATCACCAGGATAAAAAGAGGAATTGTTAACCTTATTTATAGTTTTCCATGCTATTCCTTGGGAAGTTCCGCTATTACTGTCGCTTCCATTGGTTGCATCTACATAATAGACTGCGCCTGCAAAAATCTGAGATGTTATCATTATCATAATGATAATGAAGCATCCCAATATCTTTCTCATTTTGAATACCTCTTCATAAATCTTTTTTTATTTCTTTAGCAATATAAATACCAACATAAAAATCAGCTCTAATTAACAGTAAATAAAGGAATTAGATAGAAATGAGGATAAGTGTAAAATATAGATTCGTGATCATAAAGTGAACATATATGTTCAGCTAGTGAACTAACCCATTTCAAGAAAATATATAAAAATAGCCTCGAGATTGAATTAAAATGATTTTTTCTACACACTTATGTTAGTCGCCTATTTTAGGGCGTTTAACAGGGTGAAATTTTTTTATTTTCTCACCCTTTCCGGCTAATCATCATAAATAAAGTACAGAAGTGTAATAAGTATTTGACACTTATTAACTTTTTTGTATAAAATACGACTCGCTAGATTGGAAAAGGAAGGTTAAATGAGGGAACCGATGTATTTTTGGCTGAGAAATCTCTCACAAGTTGGGAATTTCTATTTAAAGGATATCATACCCGGTACTTATTTTACTTGTTTAATTATCCAATTAGGTGAATATGCTGATGAGTAAGTTTAAGATATTAATTGTAGAAGACGACGCCTTGGTGGCCAAAGATATCAAACAGACTCTGCAAGATTTTGGATATTCTGTCACATCAATTGTGACTTCTGGCAGGCAAGCCCTTGTAAAAGCAGAGAAAGACACTCCGGATTTAGTGCTTATGGATATTGTTCTTAATGGTAAGATGAATGGAATCGAAACAGCCCGCAAAATCCACACTCGATTCGATATCCCGGTTATCTACATCACTGCCCACTCAGAGGAAAAAACTATAGAAGCAGCTAAATTAACAGAGCCATATGGCTATGTTGTTAAGCCTATCGATGAGAAAAAATTACTCCTAACTATAGAAATCGCTCTAAACAAATACAGCAAGACAAAAAAGATAGATGAGGCCTTATCCGAAAGCGAAAGGAGATATCGCCAGCTCATCGAGACCATGAACGAAGGAGTTGTCGTACTAGATGAGAATGGCATCATCAGCTATGTTAATGATAAATTTCTGGAAATGAATGGATACACTCAAGATGAAGTAATCGGGCATTCACAAGCAGAATTCCTTGAAAAAGAATCTTTTGAGAAATATAAAAAGCAGGTATCAGGCAAAAAAAAGGGAGGTCAGCACACCTTTGAGCTTGTGTGGAAGGGAAAAGACGGCCAGAAGGTTTCCACAATAGTCTCCCAAGAGCTGATTTATGGTGATAAAGGCAATCTTAAGGGGGGGCTTTATGTACTCACAGATGTTACGGAGCGCCATCAGGTTGAAAAAGAATTAATAAGGTCTCAGTGGGAGCTTCGCCGGCTTTCCCAGCATTTACAAGATGTTAGAGAAAAAGAGGGCAAGCGTATTGCACTGGAAATTCATGATGAACTTGGGCAGGTGCTGACTGCTCTGAAAATAGATATTTCCTACTTGTCCAAAAAGTTCCTAAAGAACAGTAAAGATAAAAGACAATTTATAGAGAAAACAAGATCCATGTCCGAGCTCATCGATAAAACCATTAAGAAAGTACAGAAGATTTCTGCGGAATTAAGGCCTGGATTGTTGGATGACCTTGGTCTCATTCCGGCTATTGAGTGGTATGCCCAGGAATTTCAGGATCGAACGAAAATAGAATACAAAGATAATTTAGACTGTGATGGTGTTGATTTGGATGCGAATTGTGCTACAGCAATTTTCCGCATCTTTCAGGAAGCGCTGACAAATGTTGCCCGCCATTCCGGGGCATCCAAAGTTAAAGTCAGCTTGAAAAAAATAGATGGGCAGCTAGAGCTTGAAATCAGTGACAACGGCAAAGGAATACTAGAAAAGGATGTTTTCTCGCCTAATTCCCTGGGTTTTATGGGAATGCGTGAACGCATCCGTCCCTTTGGGGGAGAGCTTAAATTGCATAGTCCTGAAAACGGAGGAACTATCTTATCTGTAACCATACCCAATATCAGAAGAGCTTAAGTCATGATTAAAATACTAGTTGTTGAAGACCACACAATCATGAGGGAAGGACTCAAGCAGATTCTAAAGGAGACTTCGGACATAGTTGTTGCTGGCGAAGCAAGCAATGCTCAAGAGGCGATAGATAAGGCAGGGAATAATAACTATGATGTTGTTCTTTTAGACATTTCCTTGCCTGGCAGAAGCGGGCTGGATGTTTTAAAGCAGTTAAAATTCATGAAACCCAATCTCCCTGTTCTCATCTTGAGCATGCATCCTGAAGAACAATATGCCATTCGTTCTCTAAGAGCGAGTGCTTCCGGCTATTTGACAAAAGAGAGTGCATCGGATGAGTTAATAAGTGCCATAAGAAAAGTTGCAAAAGGCAGGAAATATATAACTCCTTCTCTTGCTGAAAGATTAGCTTTTAAACTGGAAGACGATAATAAACGCTTCTCTCATGAGGAACTTTCCGACCGTGAATTTCAGGTGATGTGTATGATTGCCTCAGGCAAAAGAGTAAAAGATATAGGTGAGGCACTCTCTCTGAGCGTAAAAACTGTGAGCACTTACCGCACACGCATTCTCAAGAAAATGAATATGAAAAACAACTCTCAACTCACCTACTATGCCATCAAAAACGGCCTGGTAGATTAGTCTTTATTTGTCATTGCGATCGACCGAAGAGAATGCGGCAATCTCAAATAATTTCATTTACATTGTAACCCTGTAAGACAAATCCCTACATTAAAATCATCCTTTCTCTGATTTACTTTCTAAAATAACTCAATATATAATCCTTCCGCCAAGGATAAACTGGAATTACTCAGCCTAAACTAAAGGTTTAGGTGCCAACAAATCATGCGTTTATTTATAGCAGATGATTCTGAAATTGTCCGTTCTCGTCTGATTGGAATGCTTTCAGAGTTCAAAGAAATAGATATTGTTGGAGAGGCTACGACTGCACAGGAAGCCATTGAATCTATCAGAGAACTTATTCCGGATGTTGCGATTTTAGATGTCCGAATGCCAGATGGAAATGGAATTGAAGTGTTGGAAACATTAATGAAGGAAAATATTTCTACAAAATTTATAATCTTTACAAACTATCCTTATATACAATACCGAAAAAGATGCCTGGATGCAGGTGCAGAGTTTTTTTTCTATAAGGCTGCCGAATTCGAAAAGCTAATTAAAGTCCTAAAACAATTAATTCCCTATTATAGAAAAACTGAAAAGTCACAGTGAACAAATAGAATGATACTTAAAAGTGGAATTTCTTTTTTGACTACGTAGAGTATATAAGCAGACTTAACTAGCTGGAAAGTTAGCGGAGTGAAGGAAAATTTAATTAACGAAAAAAATCCCACCGGCGGTAGCCTATCATTTTTCATATACAGTCATCCTTGAAATATTTATTCAGTTTAAACTCTAATAAAAATTAGATAAGGGAAAAACATACTATGGAAACTCTATCATTTATAGTCCTTATTCTTTTGTCTATAGTTGGTTATTCTGGTGGTGCTGCAGGCAAAGCAGGAAAACTTGCAGACATAAAGCCACAACTTGTTGATCTGATAATAGTTCTTCTTATTTGGGCAGGAGCGATTTATTCCCGATTAGCATTGGATTTAAACAAATGGCTTCTGATTCTCATATGGATAGTCTTATCTGCCACAATTGGAGTAACAGCTATCTTATTTCGAAAACTACCCAAAGAACAAAGCTCAAATAACAAGGAGCCTGAAAAAGTTCAAAAAAATCCCATAAAAAAACTCTGGCACACCTGGAAAAACTTTTCTGAAAGAATGGGAAGTTTTCAAAGTAGGATAATTCTCTCATTATTCTTTTTCATTTTTGTTTCACCTTTTGCTTTGGCTGTAAAAATTTTTTCAGACCCCCTTAATATAAAACATCAATCAAGCAAATCTCATTGGCTTACCAAAAAAGAAAATAAGACCGATCTAGAACAGTCAAGGAGGCAATTCTAATGTATATATTAGGAATTTCCTGTTTCTACCACGATGCCGCCGCAGCACTCATAAAAGATGGCAAGCTTATTGCTGCCGCAGAAGAAGAAAGATTCACTAGGAAAAAACATGATTTTGATTTCCCCGAGAATGCCATAAATTTCTGCCTGGATTATGCAGGCATCTCCGGAAAAGATTTAGATTATGTAGTCTTCTATGAGAAGCCTTTTCACAAATTCGAGCGTATTTTGATGACAACTTTCCAGAATTTTCCTAAATCTTGGAAAGTTTTCAGAGAAGCAATGATAACTTGGCTTGGAGATAAACTCTGGGTAAAAAGTATTATAAAAGATAAAATAGGAGTAGAAGACAATAAAATTCTTTTTGGAGAGCACCACCTCTCCCATGCAGCCAGCGCCTTTTATCCTTCGCCCTTCAAAGAAGCAGCAATTCTCACAGTGGATGGAGTCGGAGAGTGGACAACCGCAACCATGGGCACAGGGAGAGGAACTGATATAAAATTAATAAAAGAAATAAAATTTCCCCATTCTCTTGGTCTTCTCTACAGCGCCTTTACTGCTTTTTTAGGATTCAAGGTAAACAACGGAGAATACAAAGTCATGGGAATGTCTCCTTACGGCAAGCCAAGATATATTGACAAAATATACGATAATCTTATTAAAGTAGCCTCCGATGGTTCATTTTGGCTGAATATGGATTATTTTACTTATCATTATTCTGATGAGAGAACATTCAATTCCAAGTTTGAAAACTTATTCGGAAAACCAAGAAGTCCTGAGGTGAATTTTTTCACTTCAAACACAAGATTCCCTTCATATTTTGGTGAAAAACCGCCAAATTATAAAGAGCTCTGCCGAGAAAACGAATACTATGCAGATATTGCAGCGAGTATACAAAGAGTAACAGAAGAAATTTTATTAAAACTAGTAAATTCTCTGTATGAAGAGACAGGCATGAAGAATCTCTGTATTGCCGGAGGAGTCGGCCTTAATTCAAAGGCAAATGGAAGAATTCTGCGAGAAAGTCCTTTTGAAGAGCTATTCATCCAGCCAGCAGCAGGAGATGGGGGAGGTGCTTTAGGTGCTGCATTACATGCTTATCATGGGTTAATGGGAAAGCCAAGAAACTTTATTCTGGAGCATGCTTACTGGGGGAAGGACTACTCGGAGAGCGAAATCAAGAATTTCTTAGATAGCAACAATATTTCTTATGAATATTTCTCTGATGATGATAAGCTCTTAAATAGAGCTGTAGATGATCTTGTGAATGGAAAAGTTGTAGGCTTGTTCCAAGGCAGATTTGAATGGGGGCCAAGAGCATTAGGAAATAGAAGCATTTTAGCAGATCCAAGAAGTGAGGAGATGAAGGACATAGTGAATACGAAGATAAAGTTTCGTGAACCTTTCAGGCCTTTTGCTCCAGTTATATTAGAAGAAAAGACAAGTGATTTTTTCCATGGAGATAATATTGCAAAACAGTTTACTGCAAGGTATATGCTTTTGGTTATGCCTTTAAAAGAATCTAAGGCAGATACCATAAATGCAGTTAACCATATGGGAACAGGAAGGCTTCAAACAATCAGAAAAGAATGGAATCCTCGATACTATCAAATTGTAAAGAAATTTGGTGAGGCAACAGGAGTACCAGTGCTCCTTAATACATCTTTCAATTTGAGAGGTGAGCCAATCGTGAATACACCCGAAAATGCTTACAATACTTTCAGTAAAAGTGGAATTGATGTCTTAGTAATGGAAAAATTTCTTATTAAAAAATAAAATTTTTCACAAATTTTTATGATTAAACCATTATTGCGAGCGACCGGAGAGAGCGCGGCAATCACAACAAATATTTTTGATTTTGCAGAGTTAGAGTAGTATTATTCTGGACACTTTGAAATCGCAATGATGGGTAATTTGAGATGTTAATAAGAGGTAAGCATGGGATCTATAAAAAATATTGTGTCCAAATTTAGAATATTTAGGGAACTAATAGTTTTTCTATGGAAAAGGAAACTCTGGTGGCTCATGCCAATAATAATCTTCTTAGTATTAATGGGCCTTCTATTGATTTTTACCCAGAGTTCTGCAGTAGCTCCGTTTATATATACACTCTTTTAAAATCATATGAAACCAAAAGAGCATAAGGATATTTGATATGAAAAGTAATTCTAAGCTTCAAAAAATGCTTCAAAAGAGCTCAAAGATTAGGCACCTGATAAAAAATATTTTTTTCTCATTGTTTATATTTTTGATATTTCTCGGGATTTTAGAAATTGTTTTGCGTACTACGCACTTATTTAATGCAAAGATTTCATGGTCAGAGCCAGATCATATATTGGGATGGCGGTTTACCCCTGGCCGAAAATATTGGTCTAATAAAGAGAATGATCATCCCATTACTGGAAGAATCAACAGTTATGGATATAGAGATAAAGAATGGTCACTTAAAAAACCTCCTAATACATATCGCATTGCTGTTTTGGGAGATAGTTTTGTTGAAGCATTTCAAGTTGAGACGAAGCGTACTTTCTTAACACTAACGGAAAAGCAACTAAATAGGAAGCATAATATAAAGTAGAATTAATGAATTTTGGACGCTCTGGATTTACACAAACCGAAGAACTACTGGTTCTTAAAAATAGTATCATCAAATTTTCTCCAGATATGGTAATGTTATTTTTTTTGCCCTCAAATGACATTGAAGATGTGCATAGAGAAACCGCATCCGATTTAATACGCCCATTTTATCATATTTCAGGAAGCGGGGAATTGATGCTGGATACAAATTTTGCTGAAATGCGCGAATTCAAACTCAAATGTTATATAAACTGGTTTAAGCAACGTTCAATACTGATTTCTTTTCTTTGTGAAAGGTATAATATTTATAAAAAACAAAAGAGATCCAAAGCCAAAAGTGGAGCAAATGCTAAGAGAGGAGAAATATCGCCAAAAAAGTTAGCAGGTTATTTAAGCTTATGTACTGATAATGCAGATGCTGCATATTTTAGGAATTATAAACATAATAAGATATTGATTAAAGTTATTGCAGAATACTGCAAAGAGAAAGAAATCCAATTTATGTTAATCACTATCAATATTAATGCTTATATCCCAGAAGTTGAGAATAAATATAAACTTATTGATCCGACTTTTAATCCGAATTTCCTTGAAGACGATTTGGGGAATTTTACACAATCAATCAATGTGGAATATCTAGGATTACAAAGAATATTCAAACAATCTTTTTTGGAATCAGGTATTTATTTACATTGGGGTCATTGGAATTACGAAGGTCATAAAGTGGTAGCTGATGCGCTTACAGATAGTCTAGAGTCAATTATATTTTCAAATAAAGATATATGTGTGATAAAATGAGCAAATTTTCTATTATTAAATAACTTTGGGGATTTCTAATAATTCGTAAGAAATGGTGGTTATTGCCGATTGTCATTTTTCTACTACTATTAGTTGCACTAATTGTTTTTACAGAAGGTTCTGCTTTGATCTCATTTGTCTACACCGTGGTTTAGGTGCAAAAGGGAAAATAAATAAATGTCAGTAGAAAACTTAAATAGTTTCTGGACTAATGCGTGAATGTATCCGTCCCTTTGGGGGAGAGCTTAAATTGCATAGTCCTGAAAACGGAGGAACTATCTTATCTGTAACCATACCCAATATCAGAAGAGCTTAAGTCATGATTAAAATACTAGTTGTTGAAGACCACACAATCATGAGGGAAGGACTCAAGCAGATTCTAAAGGAGACTTCGGACATAGTTGTTGCTGGCGAAGCAAGCAATGCTCAAGAGGCGATAGATAAGGCAGGGAATAATAACTATGATGTTGTTCTTTTAGACATTTCCTTGCCTGGCAGAAGCGGGCTGGATGTTTTAAAGCAGTTAAAATTCATGAAACCCAATCTCCCTGTTCTCATCTTGAGCATGCATCCTGAAGAACAATATGCCATTCGTTCTCTAAGAGCGAGTGCTTCCGGCTATTTGACAAAAGAGAGTGCATCGGATGAGTTAATAAGTGCCATAAGAAAAGTTGCAAAAGGCAGGAAATATATAACTCCTTCTCTTGCTGAAAGATTAGCTTTTAAACTGGAAGACGATAATAAACGCTTCTCTCATGAGGAACTTTCCGACCGTGAATTTCAGGTGATGTGTATGATTGCCTCAGGCAAAAGAGTAAAAGATATAGGTGAGGCACTCTCTCTGAGCGTAAAAACTGTGAGCACTTACCGCACACGCATTCTCAAGAAAATGAATATGAAAAACAACTCTCAACTCACCTACTATGCCATCAAAAACGGCCTGGTAGATTAGTCTTTATTTGTCATTGCGATCGACCGAAGAGAATGCGGCAATCTCAAATAATTTCATTTACATTGTAACCCTGTAAGACAAATCCCTACATTAAAATCATCCTTTCTCTGATTTACTTTCTAAAATAACTCAATATATAATCCTTCCGCCAAGGATAAACTGGAATTACTCAGCCTAAACTAAAGGTTTAGGTGCCAACAAATCATGCGTTTATTTATAGCAGATGATTCTGAAATTGTCCGTTCTCGTCTGATTGGAATGCTTTCAGAGTTCAAAGAAATAGATATTGTTGGAGAGGCTACGACTGCACAGGAAGCCATTGAATCTATCAGAGAACTTATTCCGGATGTTGCGATTTTAGATGTCCGAATGCCAGATGGAAATGGAATTGAAGTGTTGGAAACATTAATGAAGGAAAATATTTCTACAAAATTTATAATCTTTACAAACTATCCTTATATACAATACCGAAAAAGATGCCTGGATGCAGGTGCAGAGTTTTTTTTCTATAAGGCTGCCGAATTCGAAAAGCTAATTAAAGTCCTAAAACAATTAATTCCCTATTATAGAAAAACTGAAAAGTCACAGTGAACAAATAGAATGATACTAACAAGTGGAATTTCTTTTTTGACTATGTAGAGTATATAAGCAGACTTAACTAACTGGATAGTTAGCGGAGTGAAGGAAAATTTAATTAACGAAAAAAATCCCACCGGCGGTAGCCTATCATTTTTCAATAATAAGCTCCTTCTTCACACTGGTCAACACTATGATGAAGAGATGTCGAAATCTTTTTTTGATGACCTCGGATTACCCATTCCTGATATTTATCTTGGAGTCGGTTCAGAATCTCATGCAGAGCAAACTACCCACAATTCCACCATTAGGCTATCTTGACTTTCTTTGTTTAATATCCAATGCAGCAATCGTTTTAACAGATTCTGGTGGCATCCAGGAGGAAACTACAATTTTAGGAATTCCCTGTTTAACTCTTCGTAATAATACTGAAAGGCCTATAACTGTTAAAGAGGGAACCAATATTGAACTAAACCGCTTCGCGGTATATGGATAAACGTTTGATTTTTTAATTCTGGATAGATTTTCATCTTACTCGCAAACCTTCTTTGAAGAGTCTAAGATTGGTATCACAAAATCTATAACTTTACGAAGGAGGTTTCATGAATAATTTACGTCAACGAATGTTGGAAGACATGCGGATTCGCAATCTTTCCAAGACCACACAAAAACGTTATTTAGACAGGGTCGCAGCATTTGCCAATCATTTCAACAAGTCCCCTGCATTATTGGGAGCTAAGGATATCCGTGTTTTCCTGCTCTATCTTGTCCAGGAGAGGAAATTATCAGCAAGTTCCATTAACGTAACCGTATCCGCTTTAAGGTTTCTCTACAGGGTAACTCTGGGATGCCAATGGGATATTGAAAAGATTTATTTTGCAAGACGTGAGAAAAAACTCCCTGTTGTTCTCAGTCCGGATGAAGTGGCACAGTTCTTAAAGGCTGTAGAGAATAAAAAACACAAGGCGATTTTAATGACGACATATGCGGCCGGGCTGCGTATCTTAGAAACAACAAGGCTTATACTATCCGACATTGACAGTCGACGTATGACTATTCGAATCCAACAAGGCAAAGGAAAAAAAGACCGCTATGTCATGCTTTCTGAAAAACTTCTTATAATTCTGCGTGATTACTGGAAAGAATATCAGCCTTCTTCCTGGCTGTTCTATGGCAAAACTAAAGATGATCCTATTTCAACTGCGACGGTCCGTCATGTTTGCAGGCTTGCAAGCTATGAATCGGGCCTTAAGAAAAGAGTGACCCCTCATATCCTTCGCCATTCATTTGCGACTCATTTGCTGGAGCAAGGCACAAATCTTCGTACCATTCAGATTCTTCTTGGACACAGTAGCCCGAGTTCCACGGCAGTATATACACATATTGCTGTCCAAAACTTAAAAGCTACGACCAGTCCTCTTGATACTCTTCCGGATATGTAATTTCCCTGCTTGTAATGGGAAGAACAAAGCCGGAAGTCGCAGATATATTCTGCGAATATGGAGAAGCATATCGCCATAAATTTGAAAGATCCACAAACTCTCAACAGTGGCGTACAATGCATGCTATCAAAGTTTGCCGTACCGCTGAACTCGGAGGACATATTGACCGATGTGACCTATGCGGGCATGAGGTTATTTCGTATAATTCATGCAGGAACCGTCACTGCCCCAAATGTCAGTCACTGGCAAAAGCAGAATGGCTGGAGGCCAGAACAGCAGAACTATTGCCGGTTGACTATTTTCATGTCGTTTTCACTTTACCTGAAGTATTAAACCCGCTCGCACTTCAAAACAAGCGTGAAGTTTATAACATTCTCTTTAAAGCAGTCTCAAAAACTCTGCTTACTATTGCGGCTGATCCCAAACATTTGGGAGCAAATATCGGTTTTATGGCTATCCTTCATACCTGGGGACAAAATCTTCTTTTACATCCTCATCTTCACTGTGCCATCCCCGGAGGAGGATTATCGCAGGATGAGAGAGCATGGATAAGCTGCCGCAAGAAATTCTTCCTGCCGGTACGCATCCTCTCGCGCCTTTACAGACGCTTCTTTCTTGACCTGATTACGAAAAGCTTTGAACAAAAACGGTTGAAATTTTATGGAAAAATCAGTCATCTCTCTGATCCGGAATATTTTACACAGCTTATAAAAAAATGTTTTAACTCCGAATGGGTAGTCTATGCGAAACCACCTTTTGGAGGAGCGGAGAAAGTCCTGGATTATCTGGGTCGCTACACTCACCGCATTGCAATTTCCAATAACCGTTTATTGAGAGTTAAAGATGGCAAAGTTTCTTTCTCCTGGAGGAATTACCGGAAGGAAAATAAGGCCCAAATTATGACTCTGGAAGCAGAAGAGTTTATTCACCGCTTTTTGCTCCATGTGCTCCCTTCAGGATTTATGCGCATCCGTTATTTTGGTTTTCTGAGCAATCGTCATCGAACCAAAAAGTTTAAGCGATGTCGAGAGCTTCTCCATGAGCATCAGCCACTAGTTAAATCGCCAATAAAATCAATGGATTGGAAAGTACGTTATGAATCCTTGACCAGGAAACCAGTAGATCTGTGTCCTTTTTGTCATAAAGGGCACCTCATTCCTATCCGGAACCTTTCACCTTTGCGGTTTCCTTTCACAAGACCGCCACCTCAAACCGTGAAAAATGATCTCAACATTAGCACATTACACATACATTTATAAGAACATTCTGACTTCCAGGAGTGATCGGATGACTGTGCATATTTTTATTCAATGCCTTAATAATAAAACTCAATACTGCATGTTTTATCATTCCATGGTTTACAAATATTCATATAATTCATGTTTTGAAGTAATAAAAGGCATTCCCTCCTTTGTGCCCAACTCAAGATTTTGTCCCAGAGCCTCAATACAATCCCCATAGGAGCGAACCCGCCAGTTTATAGTTCAATGCATTCTTTCGGTAATGCTCGCTCTTTTTACTCGCTCGACTCCCGAAAGAATCTTATCCATTTTACCATAGTACTAGGAATTCAGCTTACCATTTCCACACAACTTATTTCCGAGACGCAACACTAGCGGCAAATATAAATTCATTATCAATAAGACACTTAACGATTCACAGAGTATTGAATAATTTATCTTATGAAATTCTCCTAAAGCTACAGCGGCGACGCTGATGGAGCAGTTACTTGAGTAATACTTTTATTAAGGTCAGCCTTTTATTTCTAATTTCAGTATTTTTTACTTTTTCTATATATATCATTTTTAATTATGAGTTCGCAGAAAATGTATTCCTCAATTCTTCCTATGGATACTCAATTTCAATTTTAATGATTGCATTTATGATTGCTTTAATTATAGTTCATAAAAGCCAAGCCTTGACTCCCTCTTTATTTCTTTATTTTTTATTTGTTATGTATGCGATTCTAGGACCTCTAGGTGCAAGATATTATCAGTATTATTTTGGTTCATATCATGGGAAATATTTATTAGTTTCTGAATATCCTTTATTTGTATGGTCTATTGGAACATTAATGTTGATGGTAGGTGTTTTATTTTCTTACTTAGTTCGTCTACCTTTAAGAGATATAACAAATGTCAGATGGGATTTATCGATAGTGTCATTTTTTCTTTGGTTAACATTAGGAATAGCTCTTATTGGTACGATATATGCTCTAGCTAAAATTGGCTATATCCCAATTTCAAAGAGTAATATTGGGTTAATTAGGGTAAGTTACAACAAGATTGTTGGAGAATTGCCGATCAAAATGTGGAGGCTTTGGCTTATTGTTGCTATTATCTCCGCCTTATTTATTTTCCTTAAAAAAAATAGAAGACTATTTACAGTATTAACAATATTTTCACTTATAATGCTTTCTATCTTTGGCCAAAGGTGCTATATGTTTTTCGGCATTGCTGCTTTTATCCTTATCTTCTATAAATTTAGAAAAGCAAAAATTGTCCATTTAGGCTACTTTGCATTTTTGTTAATTGTGTTTGTTTTATATGCTGAATTTAGACAGGGCCGATCCTTGAGTAAAGTCTCTTTGTCAAAGATCGTGATTATGAATTCCGCTAGAGAATGGCGAGAGTATTCCATAGTTATTAATGATATTAGGAAAACACATCAATTTTATGGCAAAGATATTTTTATAGGAGCATTAGTACCGATACTTCCAAAACAAATCTGGTCTGCTTTCGGTGTTGATAAAGAGCATATAACTCGCAAATATGGTGCTAATTATATTTTTGGCGAACAATTTGGCGATATTATTGGAATAAGAATCGGCACTATAGGCGAAGCATATGCAGGATATGGGCTATTTTTTGGTGTCTGTCTTCAAATGCTGATATTTGGATTTATTTTCGGCATGCTTGAACGCATATATTCGAAATTAAATTGCGAAGACCCGAGGTTATTACTTGCATGTTTTTTCTTGGCCCTCCTGATTTGGCTGCCGGTTGCAACTCTCTATTTAACAATAGCACTTGGCGTATTTTTTGGGTTCATTTTGTTTATTGTGTTTATATTAAGCTCCCATCGATTTAACTAAAAGTTAACTCAAGAAAAAATTCACAAGGCATGATTGAAAATCGAAAAAAATACATAATCTAATAATTTTGAATGAAGCATTCGACACTAAATGGGAAAAATGATGCTAAATATGAAGAATTGCAAAAAACAAAAAAATGAAATTGATATTTCTATTATTATAGTTAGCTGGAACACAAAAGACTGTTTACGAAATTGTCTTAATTTAATCTATGATACAATTCATGAATTTAAATTTGAAGTTATTGTGATTGATAATGGTTCAAGAGATGGCAGTCCCTTGATGGTTGAAAAGGATTTTCCACAGGCAATGTTAATTCAGTCTGGCTCAAATCTTGGTTTCAGCGGTGCGAACAATATTGGAATAGAAAAAAGTCGTGGCCGATATTTTGCATTGATAAATTCAGATATTGAAGTAATGGAAGGTTGCATAGACAGTTTATGTGCCTTCATGGATAAAAAATTTAAAGTAGGTATCGTTGGTCCTAGAATTTTAAATCCGGACATGAGCATTCAGCCATCCTGCTATGGATATCCGACATATTGGAATAGCCTTATCCACGCATTAGGCATAAATAAACTTAATTTAAAAACAATATTGAGAACCAGCATATATGAGAAGTATATTAAGTGCGAAAAAACACAAAGTGTAGATATATTATCTGGATGTTTTTGGATTATTAGAAAAGAAACACTTGATGAAGTTGGCTTGCTTGATGATAATTTTTTCTTTGGATGGGAAGATTTTGATTTGTGTAAGCGATTTCATTTAGTGGGGTGGGATGTTGTTTATATAGTTGAGGCAGTCGCAATACATTATGGGCAGCGTAGTTCATTAATAGACCCAACAAGATTTATCATAGAATCTGAGAAGGGGCATATTCAATTTTGGAGAAAGTATCATGGCAATCTGGGAGTTATCTTTATTACATTTGTGATTTTGATAAGACATATTCTACAGTACATAAAAAATACTATACTTTTTTTAATAAAGCCATCACAACGAAAGACCATTAAAATTCAGCTGAAAAAGAATTATGCTTTATTGCATTGGTTTCTTTTCCCTTGCAAGAATAATAAAATAGAAACATTATAGTTTGAAATACAAAAAATTAGGTATAATATTTTGTATGAGAAGAAAAGTGAATATACTATAATTCCAAAAAAGAAAGGAAGATGAAACTTTATTGGTAAAAAGGATAGAGAACGGAAAATTGATCACTATACAATACAATCTCAAATTGAAATGAATTACCATCAATATTAATTAGTTCTTTCTTGGTTAAAATAAATATAATATTATTTTTGTTATGTTTTCTATCACTTTGGAAATTTAAAATATTCACATCTTAAATTCTTTTTTTAAAGATTGAAGTGGTCCGGTTGTCAAGACCAAATCTGAGTCTTTTTTAAGGTGTATGTCCTTTAACATGCCACAGCCATTTGCATCTGACGATAAGCCTCGTGAGGCAATAAGGACCAATAAAATAGTTGACGTTGGTCAATCACTCCAAGATTAGAGAATATTGCATACTATTTCACCGAGAAAGAGGTCTGCTTTTACAAACCAAAAGATATAGAAGATTTGGCGAATAAAATTGTATATCTTTATTCACATTCTGAAGTAAGAGAAAAAATAATAAAAGGACCTTACGAATTTATCCAAAAAAGGTTTCTCCCCTAACAAAATATAATATCTAAGAAGATGATTAAGTATGCAATAACTGCAGCAATATTAAAAGCTTTTTCGCTTAATAAATGGACTAAAAAAATTTATAGGACACTGGGGAATACTATCGGGATGGAAAGGCGGATAAGAAGTGGGATTCCGAGTAATTATTTAAATTTCGCTAAATTGATTTTACAACTTTGTAGAAAATACAATTGTGTTAAAAATGATAATAAGCTTTTAGAAATAGGGACAGGTTGGTTGCATTGGGGTGCAATAGTCTTAAAACTATTTTATGATGTACAAATTACTTTACTCGATGTTTGGGATAACCGTCAGCTAGATGCACTTATACATTATATAAAAATACTTGATAAATTAATTGATGATAGGATAAAAATGTCTACAAATGAGTCTGCTCGTATACACAGGTTACTTAAAACTATATCAAAAGTAAAGTCATTTCCTGAACTATATGACATTTTAGACTTCCAATATGTGATTAATCCGAATGGCAAACTTGACAATTTTCCAAAGGAATATTTTAATCTTATTTTTAGTTACAATGTTCTTGAACATATTTCCAAGGATATTCTTAACGAAAACATCCGTTCTTTCAACCATTTATTGAAATTGGGAGGATACTCGATTCATACAATAGATATTGGAGATCATCTCAGTTATTACGATCTTTCAGTGGGGAAAAAGAATTATCTGAAATATTCTGATAAAATGTGGAAGGAATGGTTCGAAAATGAAGTTCAGTATTTCAACCGAGTGCAATATCAAGAATGGTTAACTTTATTCCGTAATTCTGGTTTTTTATTATTGGAAGAAAAATCTAATTATTGCAATGTTCTTCCTAAACTAGTTGATGATAAGTATAGAAATTTAAATATAAAAGAGTTATCTTGTGTAAATTTTACTGTTGTCCATAAAAAGATTTATGATTTGTAAAAACTGAAACATTTCTATTTTTAGATACTAAAGCGAATAAATCCACTGTTACATTTCTATTGGGCTGACATTATGATAGACCACAAAGGAGAGATAGGGGATGAGGGTACTGCAAGTTAATTTAATTGGTTCTCTTCCATTTTGTGTGGGTAAAAGAGGCTTATTATTAATGCAAAACATGAAAATAACCAATCAAGAACCACCTGTTAAGAATTCTCTTTATGAATGAAATAAGTCTATCTAGTGCCTTTTTAGACATTACGTACCCCTGGAAACTTATTGAAATCAACATTTCAAAAACATCTGATTCTCTAAATGTTACAATTAATTTTCCTAACATAATTTAATATTATCTACCCACACAAAATGGAAGAGTGAAGTGGTCTAATTGTCAAGACCAAATCTGAGTCTTTTTTAAGGTGTATGTCCTTTAACATGCCACAGCCATTTGCATCTGACGATAAGCCTCGAGAGGCGTATCGTATTCCCCTAAGGATTGATGCAACCTATCTTGATTATATTTTCGAATAAATTCCCCAATGCTTGCTCTACATTCCGCTACCGTCTCATAGGATTTGGTATAAACTTCCTCATACTTGAGGGTTCTCCAGAACCGTTCTATAAAGATATTGTCGATCACACGCCCTTTGCCGTCCATACTGATTTTTATCTTTTTTTCCTGGAGAATCGAGGTGAAATCCCGGCTTGTAAACTGTGAACCCTGGTCCGTGTTGAAATACTCCGGGTTTCCTCTTTCCAGAGCCTCTTTTAAAGACTCACAGCAGAAATCCGTCTCCAAAGTGTTGGAGATCCGCCAGGAGACGATATAACGGCTGTAGATATTCATTACCGCCACCAGGTATATGAATCCATGCTTCAACCGGATGTAAGTGATGTCAGTCGCCCACGCGATGTCAGGCCTGTCGATTGTCACATCCCGCAGAAGATAGGGATAGATCTGATGCTCCTTGTTCGGAAAACTCAATCTTTTCCGGGGATAGATCGTCTCTACTCCGAGTATTCGCATCAGGCTCCGGGCTTTGTGTCGGCCGACTTTATATCCCCGGCGCTTCAACTCCCGGCTCATCCTCCTGCTCCCATAAACGAGGAAATCCAGGTATATCTTATCCATTTCAGCAAGAATCCTCTGATCCTCCTCGCTTAACCCGATCCGTTCATAATAGAGAGAAGGCCGGTTGAAAGAGAGAATATCGCACCGCCTCCGGATGCTCAATTGCTGGTTGTCATTTTCCACAAATTCCCTCTTTACAGACTCTGGAGCTGTTTGTACTTTTTTTTTTAGAAACTCAAGCTCGATGTTCTGCTTCCCGATCTTCTTGTACAGCTCTTCGGTAAGTTTCTCCTTCTCTTCCAGCTCAGGATCTTTCTTCCTGGAAAAAACACCGGCCACGTTCTCCAATAGATGCTTTTTCCATTTCGTGATCTGATTGGGGTGAACCTCAAAATGACTCGCAATCTCCGAGAGAGTCTTCTCTCCCTTGATCGCTTCCAGAACTACTTACCGGGACTATGGTAAATTTCCTTGCCTTTTACACCAGATGTATCGAGTCTTTTTTAACTCAGGAATAAGGCCTTGCTCCTCTTTGCGAACTTTATCCACAGCCTCGTTGAGAACCTTCAGGACATGGAATTTATCAAAAGTAATATGGGCATTAGGAAAGTTCTTCTCTACACCCGCAATAAAGGCAGGCGCCATGTCACAGCAGATCTCTTCAATCGCTCTTGCATCCCCTTTATGGCACGCAAAATCCTCTTTGAAGTGACTCAGAGTTGAGGCATCCTTCCTCTCTGTGACAAACATGGTCCTTGGCTTCCCAAGGTCTACAAAAAGAGTGACATAATTATGGCCGCGCTTACTGGAAGTCTCATCTACACCCACTTCGCTGACAGAGGAAAAATCGGCCTCTCTCCGGGCCTGATCAACATAATGATTCAAAATTCGTCAGAGACGAGTATCATACTCTCTGAGAATCTTACTCATCGCTCTTACAGGCATTCGAACTGACCCCCAAAATTGTTACCACCTGGAGTGCTAGTATTTTTGTGATACAATAAGCATCATCAGTTGTAAAAAAAGCCCTAAAAGGAGGCTGATGATGTCTGTTAAACATGGGAAACGCTACACACCCCGTTTCAAGTTTCAGGTGGTTATGGAAACATTGAGGAGCTCAAAAGCCATTGGTCAGATTGCCAAGGCCTACGGGGTTCATCCCATCACGATTCATAAGTGGAAAAGGGACTTTATCGAGAAAGGGCCGGAGCTTTTCGGGCAAAAGACAACGATTCATGAGTACGAAAAGAAGGTCAGGGAACTTGAGCAGCTGATCGGGCATAAGGAAGTGGAGATTGCCCTTTTAAAAAATTTCTTGGCCGGGGCCTCACCAGAGAGGAAAAGATAGAGCTTACAAGAGACCATAAGGACACATATGGACTCAATCGAGTATTGAAGGCCCTGGGTTTATCAAAAAGAACATGGTACTACAGTCAGCAGAAACGATCTTATGAAGAAAAATATTATCATTTGAGGAAACCGTTGTTGGAAATTGCCAGAGATCATCCGGAATATGGATGCCGGAGGACCACTACAGAACTTCATGAAAGAGGATATCCTGTTGATAAAAAGGTTGTAGAGAAGCTGCATCGTTATTGGGGATTATCTGTTATCAAAATAGTGAAACGACCCAGGGAGAGTGTTGTTCGAGCTCTTTTGCGGGAGGCTGGCTACAGGATAGATATTGTCGCACAACTTGAGGACATTTCGGATTTTGATGTTCTCTACACGGATTTTACGGAGATCCGATATCAGAGAGGCATGGCTAAAGTCCAGTTGATACCGATCATCGATCATAGAAGCAAACTTGTACTTGGCCATAAGATCGGAGAGAGCGCAAACACACAGTTGGCATTGGGAGCCTGGAAGAAGGCCCGGTCGACGCTTAAAAGATTAGCACTAAAAATCGAAGGAATTATTATTCATCATGACCAGGATGGAGTTTTTATCGGACATAGGTGGCTTAACCAGGTGATGATCAAGGATAAACTGCAAATATCTTTTTCTCTCGATGGAGCCAAAGGCAATGTCTACATGGAGTCTTTTAACGGACGATTCAAAGAGGAAAACCGGCTGTTATTTTGGGAACAAGAAGATTTAGAGTCCTTGAGAAAAGTTGTTAAGTCGCGAATGAAGTATTATAATTACGTGCGTAGACATTCGGCGCTTGACTACAAGTCGCCAATGAAATATTTAAAAGAAAAGGGCAAATGATTCGACTGAGATGCTAGCGAAAATTAGCCTCCAAAGTGGTGTCAAAAAAGGGGGACAGTTCCATTTCCCTAGCCAAAGCCATCACTATCGCTTCAAACAACAACGTTAATCCACTCTCAGGACGAGCCCATGGCACCTTGACAAGTTTTACCCCACACTTCCGACAATTAATCCTCGGCACCTTGGCATGAAGATAGGCCTCATATTGAAAAAAGTTCAAATGACGCCATGTCTTCTTCATGGTATCATAAACTTTGCAACCCTCTGTGTTGCATTCGGGACAAACAAAGGTGTGACTAGGAGAAAAATCAAGCTCAAGATCAAGACAACCCTTATCAGGATCAAACTCATAGGAAACCACAACCCAAGGATCCATCCCTATAGCCTTTTGTAAAAGTTCTTTGTCTTTCATAATAGGCCATTCTATATGTCCAAAAATATCTTTTCAATAGGTTACACCCACACAAAATAGCGAAGAGCCGAAAGAATTAATTTATTATGAAGACTGAAAATGCCTTTTATCATTTAACTCGGGATAGCGTAATAGCACAAAACACGATTTTCAATTTGATCGGCAGAGGAATACCTCTTGTTGCAGCGCTTTTTTCAATGCCATTACTTATTAGCGGATTAGGAACTGAACGATTCGGCATTTTGGCTATAGCTTGGATGTTCATTGGCTATTTTAATTTATTTGATTTTGGAATTGGTTTGGCTTTAACAAAACTTGTGGCAGAAAAATTAGGCTCAAGGCGAGAAGCTGAAATTTCAAGTATATCCTGGACTTCTTTATTGCTAATAGCAATCTTAGGAATTTTTGGAGGATTAATATTTGCTTTAATTTCACCATGGGTTGTTTATAATTTGCTAAAAATTCCAACATGGCTACAGCCTGAAACTCTTAAAACATTTTATTTACTTGCATGTACTATACCTTTTGTGATTTCTACATCAGCACTTCGAGGGCTGTTGATTGCTTATCAACGATTTGGATTCATTAATGTTTTTCGAAGCACCTTAGGCATATTAACTTATATAAGTCCTTTATTTATTTTACCTTTTTATAAGAATCTCGTTCCAGTTGTGAGTGTCTTGGCTTTATTGAGATTGCTTACTTGGTTATCCTATTTGCTATTTTGTCTAAAGACAGTACCTGGACTACGCACCTCACTAAAAGTAAAAAAGAAATTTATAAGGCCTTTATTGGGCTTTGGGAGTTGGATTGCTCTAAATAATATCATTGATCCCTTTTTAGTTTATTTTGATAGGTTTATGATAGGAGCTTTATTAAGCATGACTGCTGTAGCTTATTATGTTACCCCGTATGAAGTTGTTACAAAACTTTTAATAATTTCAGGCTCATTATCTATGGTGCTTTTTCCAGCATTTGCGACGACTTTTTGTCAAAATACTCATAGAACAGTAGACCTTTATGACAAGAGTATACGCTTTATTTTTCTTATTTTATTTCCAGTTATATTAATAACTATCTCATTATCACAACAAGCTTTAAGCCTCTGGTTAGGGAATGATTTTGCTATTAATAGCTTTAACGTACTACAATGGCTTGCTTTTGCGGTATTTCTAAATAGCTTTGCTTATATTCCATCTATCTTGTTACAAAGTTTAGGAAGACCAGATATTCCTACAAAACTGCATATTATTGAATTGCCTATCTATTTAATAATCTTATGGGTAATGATACATATATTAAATATCACAGGTGCTTCAATAGCTTGGACAATTCGAGTTTTTCTTGACATGCTAATTCTGTTCATTTTTGCAAAAAAGAAATTACCTGATTCTGTTTTATTAGCTCAAAAAAAAATATTAATTTTTTCAATCTCATTGCTTGTTCTCCTAATTGCGATGATTCCATTCACAATAACTGGTAAAATTGTTTTTCTCATTTTAGTATTTAATGCCTATTTTCTTATAGCATGGTTTATGATTCTTCTGCCAAAAGAACGTAATTATTTACTCAATAAGATGAAAAATATCTCATTGAAATTAAGATTTATTTAAGCGATTTTTAATATAAATCCGTGTTCGATTGGCATTAGAATTTAGATCTTTATGAAACTAATACAGTGTTCAAGATCTTGATAGAAGGGATTTTTTGAACCTGTATGCGAGAGGGAATCTGAAGATTGCAAAATCAGCAAAAGCGTTCACGATCATTTAACATCGCAAGAAAGATTAAGAAATCAATTAACGTCTTGAAAATATACTTATCCGACAATGGATTTTTCTGGACATGCTTGTATATCCAATTTTTTTGTTTCAAGTTATTATTGCGTTTTGTTGATAGATTGCAAAAAAAAATTGAAGAAAGATATTATCTACCGGGAGAAAATAGCGTTGGAATGAATTATTATAAATGGCAGAATTGTAATTGGGAAACCTGTGGTGAGCAATAGACAGTCTCTCCAAGATGGAAGAAATCACTGTTTGATGAAGTAATGTTGAAATATATCAATTCTGATGAGACAGTTTTAGAAATTGGTCCTGGAGCATGAAGATTTACTTAAACATTACAAAAAATAGCAAATTATCTGATTATTGTGGATATATCAGATAAATGCATTGAAATCTGTAAAAAGAAATTTTCCAATTGTAAAAATATTGATTATGCTGTAAGTGAGGGCACTTCCCTAGATTTCATTTAAGAAAATACAGTCGACTACATTTGGTCTTTTGATGTTTTTGTTCATATTAGTCCAAAGGACAAAGATTCCTACTTAAAAGAATTCAGTCGGATACTAAAACAGGGAGGGCGGGTAATAATACACCACCCGACAAGGCGTACCCAAATGTGGAGTGGAGGCTTTAGGAGTCGTATGAACTCAAAGCTTTTTATTGAGTTGCTACAAAAGAATAGATTGCATTTAATCGATCAATTTGATTCATGGGGAGCAAAAAAACAATTTAATGTATGGACACATAAAGATGCAATAACTATATTTCTGACCTCAGGACATTTAACTTTTTGAGGCAAGTTGAAAAGTAAAGCTAACTCCTCCCAACTTTGAATCTTATTGGCAAAGGATTATCGCCAAACATCCGCGGTTTCGCCGAATTTATTTCCTCTAGAAAATTAGCCAGAATTGTATTTTCTGCTTCAGTATCAAATGGTAACATCTCCACTATAACCATACCGCGCCTATTCAGCTTGATATGTCCTCCATTCTTTATGATCCTTCGCAAGAAATCTAGTTGATCCCGATAGTTCTGGTAATGATGATCGAAACCCTCTAGAGCCATCTTTCGGACATTACGTCCACAGACCTTCAGGGTATCCATTATTAACTTATTGCTAAAGTTAAACGTTTTGAACTTGCTATATATGAGACATTCAAGACGATTTATTCTCTTGGGTAGAGAAGCTATCTTGTTTACAATCTCTTCAAGTTGTCTATTTAGATGCTCTCTTCTGACTAAAGCAGCCTTATTCCGTTTATACCCTTAAAATGGGCTGTTGTCCTGAGGTCAGAAATATTATTTAGAAAAAAGAGATCCTTCCATTTTAGAAGTTATTAAAGATAAGGCGAAAATATATTACTATGGGAAATATCGTATTCGAGATATTAGAAATATGTCAGAATATTATAAACTTTGTGATAAAATAATAAATAAACAATATGATATTATACATTTTCAAGAATGTGGCCCGCCTTGGATGGCTTTATTCTTGAGGATGTATAGAAAATGTCCACTAGTTATGACTGTTCATGACCCTTATCAGCATCCAGGAATTCCATTTACTTAAAAGGTTTATCAAAATATTATGCAGAGGATATTTGTACATAAAGCAAAAAGGATAATAGTGCACAACAATTTGTTTAAAAAGCAATTTCTTGGAAGATATTATAGAAAGGCAAACGAAGATGTTGATATAATTCCACATGGTGATTTTAAAATTTTGAGGTATTGGGATAAAAATGGAACGAGTAATAAAGAGATATCACGAAATAAGAATATATTATTTTTTGGTACTGTACGGCCCAACAAAGGTCTGGAATACCTGCTTAAAACTGAACGCATTATTCGTAATCATATTAATGATTACATGATTATTATTGCGGGAAAATGGGATGAATACGGGAAATATAAAAAGTATATAGAAACAGGGGCTAACATAAAGATTATAAACGAGTACATACCTAACAAAGAAGTGTCTAAATATTTTTGAAATGCTTCTGTGTAGTAGTGTTGCCATATTTATCAGCTACTCAAACAGGAATAATCCCGTTAGCATATTCATTTGGAAAGCCTGTTATTGCGACAAACGTTGGTCAGAGATGGTAAAACAGGTTTTTTGCTTGAACCTAGGAATGAAAAAGCTTTAGCAAATGCAATTGTTAGATTAATATCTGACGATAATCTAATAAATAAAATGAGTGTAAATGCCTTACGGTACTGCAAAAGAAATCCATCTTGGAATTCTATAGCTGAAAAAACTATAAAGCTTTATAATGATGTAATTTCGAAATAATATGCTCCGATTCAAAGAAAATATTAAAGAAATACTCGGCTTTATATTTAGATATTCTGGGATGTATTATGTAGTAAGAGAAATATTATGTAGAAACAAAACAACAATTGTTGTTTATCATGATCCAAAACTAGAGATATTTGAAAGACATATTGGATATTTATCTTTACGCTATAATTTTATTTCGTTAATTAGATTAGTCAATGCGATACAAAATAAGGATTGGTCAGATATTCCTCAAAAATCGCTGATTATAACTATCGATGATGGGCACAAAAACAATTATAGATTACTTGATCTAATTAAGAAATATAATATTTGCCCTACGATATACCTTTGTAGTCATATAATTAGTACAAAACGAAAGTTTTGGTGGATGACAGAATTCCCTGATTATAGAAAATTAAAGAAATATGATAACAAACAGCGGTTACAATCATTAAAGGATGATGTTAATTATGAACCCCAAAAGGAATATTCAACAAGACAAGCACTGAATCTTGAAGAATTAAGAGAGATGTCCCATTTTGTTGATTTTCAATCTCACTCAAAATTTCACCCAGTTTTAACCACTTGCACCGATAATGAATGTAAAGAAGAAATAGTAGAATCAAGAGAATATTTGGAAAAATTATTAAATAAGAAAATCAAACATTTTAGTTATCCTAATGGAGATTATAGCGAAAGGGAAATAGAATATTTAAAAAATTTTGGTTATAAATCTGCCAGAACTCTTGATATTGGTTGGAATGATGTTAATTCTGATCTCTACAGGTTAAAAACAATGGGTATTGAGGATAATACGTCTATTAACATATTGTGCGGGCAGATAAGCGGGCTATTCGGTTATTTAAGATATTTGAAATACGGAAGTTTTAAAGGCATTCACCCATAATTTGTCTGATAGAAGAATTTGTAAATTCTTCTCCGTTATAAAAAAGGTTTTTCAATCTTTATTTATTAAGGTGTGAACAGTCAAAATTTAATTATAGTAAGGCAATTAATTATAATGAAGCTAAATTTAGTTTTTGTTGGTGATATTTTTCCTGCTAATTTGAAATATAATATAGGATTTGGTGTAGCTAGCCAATTCGCATATAAAAAAGGGGAATGTTGGTTGAATATTTTAAAGCAATATTTTATTAAAGCAGACATTTATTTTGGAAATCTAGAATCTCCTTTAGTTGATAAAGAAAAAAAGCCAGAAGATAGATCTTTCGCAGGTTGCAGAGATTTTGCTTTATTATTAAAAAAAATGGGTATAGATATAGTTTCAATAGCAAATAATCACATTTTAGAACAGGGAATAGAAGGATTTTTTTCAACAAAAGAATCTCTAAAAGATAATAAAATTCGATATGTAGGAGATTTTGTTAATAATACTTCTAATGTTGAAATTCTTGAAGTTAAAGGGATAACAATTGGCATAGCAGGATTTAGTAATATTAGTAATAGCCAGAGTAGAAATATATATGCAGAATATTCTTATCAGAATGTAATAAAAGCTTTAAATATAATGTCCTCTTTTAGCGTTGATTGCAAGATAATGACATTTTATTGGGGAGATGAATATATAAATATCCCATCAAAGAAACAAATTGTAGCAGCTCACAAATTTATTGATTTGGAGGTAGATATTATTGTAGGGCATCATCCACATGTTATTCAGCCTGTTGAAAGATATAAAAAAGGATTGATTTTTTATAGCTTGGGCAATTTTATTTTTGATATGATTTGGTCTGACTATATTCGGCTTGGCATGATTGCAAATGTTACATTAGAAAAAGGGAAAGAGATTGAATACAATGTTATTCCTATCTATATTGGGAATGATTATATTCCAAGAGAAATTAACAATTTTAGAAATCATCAGAAATTGATAGATGAAATGTATAAAAGGATGCTTAAATTTTCTTCCTTTTTGGATAATTCTTTATCAAATTTGGGTTATGATAAATTATATGAAAGTCATGTGATAGCAACTTATTTCTATCAAAGAATAATGATAAAAGTATTTATTATTAAGCACTTGGAAAAAGTCTCAGATAGATCAAAAAAGGTGCTAATTTAAAAGATTCTTTCTAAATTAAAACTATAGGAATAATAGTTAACAAAATGAAAAAAGAGAAAGGATTGGTAATATTTGTAATTGCTGGGAGAATCGGGACTTCATTAACAGTGTCCAAAGTTGCTCCAATCATACGCTTAAATAGAGTTGAGAAGGTAATAATTTTTAGGAGAGAAAAGGGGCCTCCACTTGAAAAGACTCAATATGTCACTTTGCCAAAGTTTATTACATTTCTACGACCCTATTTTATATATTTTATGTTCCGTACATTTTTCGAAATATTTCAATTGCTTATTTTCTCAATAAAATACCAACCAGATGTTATTAATGGTATTTATACATCAATGCCTGGATTTTATAGTTTTTTAGTTTCAAATTTATTAGGTGTTAAAAATATTATATCTATAATTGGCTGGAGAATAGAACTTAAGACTTATCACAAATCCAGTAGTATTTGGAAACGATTTAATATATGGATGTATAGAAAAAGTACTCTTGTTACGACTACTGGAAGTAGGGTAACGAAATATTTAATAGAAAATAAAATTGAAAAAAGAAAAATTACTACATATCCAGGCTCGATAGACACCTCAATTTTTTTTGATGCAAATTATACAAGGGAGATAGATATAATATTTGCAGGAAGATTTAGTAGATTAAAAGGTCCGGATAGAGTTTTACAAGTGATAAAATATCTTAAAAGCGAAATGGAAATGCCTGATATTAAGGGCTGCTTTCTGGGAGAAGGAGATATGTTTAATCTAATACAAGAAGAAGTTAGAAAAAACGATTTAGAAAATAATGTTGAACTCATGGGATATGTTAAAAATACTGAGTACTACTTTCAGAGAGCAAAATTGATACTTATGCCTTCTTGGAGTGAGGGGCTATCGATAGCTATGCTCGAAGCCATGGCATGCGGTTGTGTTCCTATTGTTTCTGATGTGGGCAATATGACTGATGCTGCTAGACACGGTTGGAATGCTATAGTTGTTAATGACTATTTAGATGTTAAATTATTTGCTAAATGTGCGAGAGATTTGCTCATAAAAAGAGCAAAGTGGAGTTTTCTTTCAAATAATGCTAAAAAATTTTCATTTGATAATTATTCTATTAAAGCACAATCAAAAATATTTGAGAATATTTTAAATGCCTTAAAACTATAAGTACTAATTTACAGATATTATAGTACCGTAGATTCTATCGCCTATTATTTTATAAATCCAGAGTGCATAGCCAAAATTTAAATTTTTCATCGCGCTAATATTGCCGTGATATAATAAATCTTATAAACAGGAATAGACGTCATTGGTAAATAATTTATATTTTTGAACTTCTGCTTATTCATGATTAATGAGAAAATGCTATTTACAAAAGATTAATTATGAAATTGCTTAATTATGCAAGCCGCTTCATTGTACCACTGTTGTATAAATCTATGGGAATCAATATCTTAGGAAAGTTAAAATGGATAAATAGCACTTTGCATTGGTCCAGCGAGAAACGTAGCAATTGGCGTTTAAATCGGTTAGGAGATATTATTGAATATTGTTGGAATTACGTTCCTTTCTATCGAGAATTCTGGGGAGATCATGGCCTGCATTTTAGAAGACCTCATTCCTTAGAGGAATTAGAAGTTTATCCAATTCTTACTAAAGATATATTTAAAAGTAATATGGAACGCATAAAGTCTGAAAAAATAAACTATATACGATATATCTCTAAAGCTACTAGTGGCTCTACGGGAAAGCCAGTGAAATATTATCTTGATATAGAACAATGGGCTTTTATGCAGGCTTTTCATCAATGGGGGTGGGGTCAGGTAGGCTATTGTTTTGGAGATCCTGTTGGAATTATTGGGGGTTTCTCTTTAACTAAGCAAGCTCCTAAACTGAGGGATAGAATTAGATACATACTGGAAAGAAAGTTGACGTTGTCAGGTGTACACATGAATAAATCTCTTGCAATAGAATACCATCGTAATCTAAATAAATTTGGTGCCAATTTCCTTTACGGGTATCCTTCTGTGATATCTTTGTTTGCTTCTTTTCTGGCTGATGAGCGATTAACTTTACCTCAACTTAAAGGGATAATCACTACTGCAGAAGTGCTTAAGCCCCAATATCGAAAAAATATTGAGAAAGTGTTTTGTTGTCCAGTGTTTAATCATTATGGGTCCAATGATGGGGGGGTAATGTCTTACGAATGTCACCTTCATAAAGGGCTTCATTATAATGATCTTCAATCGATTATTGAAGTGTATAAAAAAAATAATGAGGGGTTTGGGTGTCTTCTTATTACAAATCTTTGGAATAAATCTATGCCTTTTATACGCTATGAAAATGGTGATTTGGTTTCCCTTGCTAAATCTTTATGCGCTTGTGGTCAGCCGTTTCCTCTTATTGAGTCTGTTGAGGGACGTACTACTGATATCATATCTTTGCCAAATGGACGTAGCCTTTCAGGTCCTGCTCTAACTTTAATATTTGGAAATATGGAGATTGATGGTTGGCAAGTTGTTCAATATACTCCAAGTAGTTTAGAAATTAGAATTCTTTCAAGGAATGGCCTTCGGCAGGAGGATTATCAATATATTCAAAAAGTTTTTGATAATCATGTAGGTAAAAATGTGAAGTTTAAAATATTAATTGTTCCAGAATTAGAAAATACTAAATCGGGAAAATTGAAGATAGTATGGGCCAACTATGATCAAAAAGAAAAAATTAATTAAATCCATGGAGAGGGGTTCAAGGGACCGGCAAAGAAAGTCTTAAATTTTGGTCGATGGAATTTCGGAATTGCTTTTGGCAATGGACGAAATCGCATGGCATTTATTCACGCAGAAGATGTAGCATATGCTGTTACTCGATGGTTGGCAGATGGGGAAGATGGATCAATATTTAATGTAGTGCCGAGCAAATATATAAGTTCTAGAGAATGGATCCGAGCTTGGGGAAAGAGAAAAAATCTTTCTTTGAAATCTATCTTTATTCCTGGCTGTATAATTCGCTTTGCAGGCTTAAGTTTGAAAATATTTAAAAAGATGTTAGGGAAACAGAACAGAGCAGACATGAAGTACGCTGTAGCGTGTGCAAAGCGCGACATGTGCTACAGCAACGAAGCTCTAAAAAAATCCTTAGGCTGGGAAGATAAGGCAACCTTAGAATATATAAAAAGACATTAAACTACCTATAATAATTCAAAATCCTAATTCAATGAGAAAATCGCTGCGAGTTGCAATGGTGGTTTTTTCGTACTATCCGGCAGACTTGCGTGTAAGGCGTGAGGCGGAGGCGTTAGTTGATGCAGGTATGCATATAGATGTAATTTGTTTAAGAAATGATTCAGAGCGGAAAAATGAAATTATGAATGGCGTTAAAATATATCGACTTCCCATAAAACGTAGGCGTGCTGGAAAGCGGTACTATTTTTGGGATTATACTTATTTTACTATTTTGACTTTGATTATTTTGACAAAATTTTATATGCAAAAACGCTACAGCCTTGTTCATGTCCATAATATGCCTGATCAATTAGTCTTTACTGCTTTAATTCCAAAGCTTTGCGGCTCTAAACTGATATTAGATCTCCATGATCCAATGCCAGAAGTTTATATGGCAAAATATTCTATTAAATCATCTCATCCAATTATCAGCTTCTTAATTTTTCTCGAAAAATTATCTATATGGTTTTCAGACTTCGTCATTACACCAAACATCGCATTTCGCAATCTTTTTATTTCTAGGGGATGTCCAAAATCTAAGATTCAAATAGTAATGAATTCACCTGACGAGAAAATTTTTTCTTGCTCGTGGAGAAAATATGAAAAGAAAAAAATTGATAATGATGAATTTAGAATAATGTACCATGGAACTATAACAGAACGAAATGGATTGGACCTAGCGCTTGAAGCTTTAAATATGCTGCGTAACAAAATTCCTAATATTTCTTTTCATGTATATGGAGAAGGAGATTTCGTGGAATATTTTCTTAAACTTATAAAAAAGTTAAATCTTGATGATCTAGTACATTATCATGGGCAAGTAGCTCCTGAAACAATCGCTAGAGAAATAGAATTGATAGACGTAGGTCTAATACCTAATAAAAAGAACCCATTCACTAATATTAATATGCCCACTCGTATATTTGAATATTTGTGTAAGGATAAACCAGTGATAGTGCCCAGAACTAAAGGAATATTAGATTATTTTGATGAGGAGTCCCTATATTTTTTCGAACCAGGTAGTGTAGATAAATTAGTTGAAAAAATTATTGATGTGTATAATAATCCAGCACGATGTCACGATATACTAGCTAGAGGAATTTCTGTTTACAAAAAATATCGGTGGGAACTTCAGCGTCAGCATTTGCTCAAACTTGTAACAAGACTGTTGGGATTAGAAACTCGACAAATTAAAAAGGTTTAAAAAATATTTTTTGGTAATCTAATATAAATGTTTTAAAGACACTATATGAAAAACTTAAATATGATATTCAAAATAAATTTAAAAAATTGAAAAAAAAGGCTGTTTAATGTCAAGTATATTAAAGGAAAAAATTAAAAAGGATAACAGTTTGATTAATTTTTTCAAGATTCCTGAAGAATTAATTGGCGAAAAATTTGGTAAAGATAAATTAGAAGAGATCGATGAAAAAATTGTCTACTATTTAACTGAAGAGTATATGAAGGCTTATAATCAGTCTCGTTTTAAAGCAATTTTAAGGGATGCTTTTTATAAAGTAAAGCCAATAATCCCAAGACATATTCAGATTAAACTGAGAAAAAAATACGTGCATTTTCAAAGAAAAAACCAGTTTCCATCCTGGCCAATTGATTTAACTCTATATGATGTTTATCAAAAGGGAATCAGAGAAGTTTTTAATCCATCAAATTTTACAGAAATTCCATTTATAAATTTTTGGCCAAATGATAAAAAATTTGCGGTTGTCCTAATTCATGGAGTAGAAACTGCAGTTGGACAGGAAAATATTTGGAGAGTAAGAGAAATAGAAGAGGAATTAGGATTTCGTTCTTCCTGGAATTTTGTCCCTGAGAGATACGAGTTAGATGAAGGACTCATACAAGATTTAAAGAATAGTGGTTTTGAAGTTGGAATACATGGACTAAAACACGATGGAAAACTTTTTAAAAATAAGAAGGTTTTTTTAAAAAGAGCCTCAAAAATCAATTATTATATAGAAAAATATAATTGTTTAGGTTTCGCGTCCCCAAGCACCTGGCGGAATTATGAATATATGCAGAATCTCAACATGAAATATGATTTATCTTTTTTTGATAGCGATATTTTTGAGGGACAGGCTGGAGGGTGCTTGAGTTTTCACCCGTTTTTTCTTTGTAAATTTATTGAACTGCCTTACACAATGCCTCAAGATCACACTTTGTTTTTTTTGATAGGCGAGAAAGATGACAAAATTTGGGAAAATAAAATGAAAATCATAAAACAGTTCCAGGGGATGGTTTTAATGAATACCCATTCGGATTATCTAATAAAGAAAAACCTGTTAAACATATATAAAGAATTTTTAATGAAAATAAAAAACGAGCATGACTATTGGCATGCTTTGCCAAAAGATGCAGCAGAATGGTGGCGCTGTCGTGCTAAGTGTAATCTGAAAAAGATAAATGGTGAGTGGAAAATTCATCCTCCTCTAGCAGGTGCAAGTATTGGGACAATAAAATTAAAAGATAGAGAAATAATTTTTAGCTAAGTTTGACATTTTTTCTTTTTAATAAATAATAGATTTCAGGTTTGGAAAAGGAATCTAAATTATATAGCGGGGGCTAAAATGATAAAAATAGGTATCATTGGATACGGATATTGGGGTCCGAACGTTGCAAGAAATTTTAATGCCTGCCAAGGTGCAGAATTGGTTTCAATTTGTGATTTGAATGAAAAGCGCTTGAATCTTGCTAAATCACATTATCCTTTTATAAAGGCTTATTCAGATCCCAAAGATTTGATAACTTCTAAAGATATTGATGCTGTGGCTGTAGTGACTCCGGTTTTCACCCATTATGAACTGGCAAAGCTTGCCTTAGAGAATGGAAAACATACTTTTGTAGAAAAACCTTTCACTTCTAATGCTGCACAAGCAGAAGAATTGATAGATTTGGCCGCCAAAAAAAACTTAAAAATAATGGTAGACCATACATTTTTATTTACAGGTACTGTTAGAAAGATGCGAGAAGTCATTGATTCGGGAGAATTAGGCTCTTTATTTTTCTATGATTCTGTTAGAGTCAATTTGGGCTTATTTCAACATGATATTAATGTCGTATGGGATTTAGCCCCGCATGATTTTTCTATTATGCTTTATTTGATAGATAAGGAGCCGACTTCTGTTTCTGCGTTTGGTAAAAAGCATTTTGGAAACGGATTAGAAGATATGGCTTATGTTGTGGTTCATTTCCATGACGATGACTTCATTGCCCATTTTCACTGCAACTGGTTAAGTCCTGTTAAAATCAGGAATACTTTAATAAGCGGGGATAAGAAAATGATGGTCTGGGATGATCTGTCCTCTGACGAAAAGGTAAAAATTTATGATAGAGGCGTTGAATTTAAAAACACAGTAGGAATTCATAAACTGTTGGTAAGCTATCGTTCCGGAGATGTGTATATTCCTCATATAAATAATACGGAGGCACTCAAGATGGAAGCAGATTATTTTGTAGAATGCCTGGAGAAGAACCATAAGCCTTTCAATGACGGTGAGGCAGGATTAAAAGTTGTAAAAATACTGGAAGCGGTTGATAAATCTTTAAAGAATGACGGTAAAAAAATAAGATTATAAGAAGAAATCAATGAAATACTGTGTTATTGCTCCCGATGTAAAATTGGGAAAGAACGTAAAGATATTTTCATTTGTGAACCTCTATGGATGTGAAATCGGAGATAATACCAAACTTGGAAATTTCGTTGAAGTACAGAAGAAAGCTTTTATCGGTCGCAATTGTAAGATTTCGTCCCATACATTTATTTGCGAAGGAGTCCGTATTGAAGACAATGTATTTATCGGGCACAATGTGACATTTATAAATGATTTATATCCGCGTGCTTCAACTTCTGAAGGAAAGCTGCAAACTGATGAAGATTGGGAGGTAGTCCCCACTTTTGTAAAAAAGGGTGCTTCGATCGGTTCGAGCGCCACGATATTGGCGGGAGTGACTATTGGGGAAAAAGCAATCGTTGGTGCCGGGGCTGTTGTTACAAAGGATGTGCCTCCTTATTCGGTTGTGGCCGGAAATCCGGCAAGGGTTTTGAGAAAGATTGATGATAGGCGTGTTTAATGTGTGGTGAAATTATGGATGTTCCATTTCTCGACTTAAAAGCTCACTTGCCGCAGATCAGGGCAGAGATTGAAGAGAGATTTTCAAGAATCATAGACAATACTGCCTTTGTATGTGGAAAAGAAGTTAAAGAATTTGAAGAGACTTTTTCTAAGCTGCATAGTGTAAAATATGCTGTCGGATTGAGTTCCGGAACAGATGGAAATTACCTGGCGGTGCTCTGTTGTGGAATCGGGAGGGGAGATGAAGTTATTATTCCTGTTAATACTTTTATAGCTACTGCAGAGGGAATATCCCAAACAGGAGCCACTCCTGTTTTTGTGGATGTTGAGGAGAGAACATTTAATATTGATGTGAATAAAATCGAGGAGAGAATCACCCCTCATACAAAAGCGATTAATCCAGTTCATCTTTACGGCCAGCCTGCCGATCTAAAGCCGATCAAGGAAACAGCAGAAAAATACAGTTTGTTCGTCATAGAGGATTCTGCTCAGGCTCATCTTGCAGAATATAATCAGAAAAGAGTCGGCGGAATTGGTAATATTGCTTCCTGGTCTTTTTACCCCGGAAAAAATCTTGGAGCATGGGGAGAAGCAGGGGCAGTTACAACTAATAATGAGGAAATGTATATAAAAGCAAAAAAAATGCGTGATCATGGATCTGAGAGAAAATATTATCATGACTTAATAGGTTTCAATTACAGAATGTCAGAATTTCAAGCTGCAGTACTCAATGTGAAAATAAAACATATAGAGGAATGGACCAAAATGAGGAGGAGAAACGCTGAAATATATAATGAGCTTCTTACTGAGATTGAACAGATTAAGAAGCCATCAGAATTGGAAGGTGTTAAACATGTTTTTCATTTATATGTGGTTCGAGCCAAAAATCGTGACAGACTTCAGATATTTTTAAAAGAAAATGGAATAAGTACAGGTTTACATTATCCTATTCCTCTTCATCTTACCCAAGCTTATGCTCATCTTGGTCATGAGAAAGGCGATTTTCCGGCAGCAGAGAAGTTGGCAGGTGAGATTTTATCCCTCCCTATGTATCCGGAATTGAGTGTAGAACAAATTGAATATGTCTGTGAAAAAATAAGGGCTTTTTATAAAGCCTTATGATTATTAAAAAGGTCTTGATTTTTTATCCCCTATAAAGGTGAGTAAAAAACCACCAAATTCACCCCTAATTTCATCTACAGAGGGCATTATTCTTTTTTTGGATTTATTGTAGATTACAGTGGAAGCATATAAAAAACGTCGGGATAATACAATGTTGAAAGAAAAAGAGGCAGTATTAAGAAAAGCAATGATAGCTTTTGATGCATTTATCGTGGTCTTTTCTTTCTTTCTTGCTTATTTCTTACGGCTTCACTTTCACTCATTCTATAGATTAGACTTTATTCCTTCTGCTCAAGTCGTTAGCGGTCCTCCTAATCATCTAAGCGACTACTTAGTCGTCCTTTTTGTTGCTGTTCCACTTTGGTGCGGTATGCTTTATCTTTGCGGTATGTATCATTCTATGCGCACCAGAACAATTCCTGAAATAGTGTGGATCATTTTAAAGTCATCTTTTTTCGCAATCCTTGTCTTTGGCTTCATTGTCTTTTTGTTTGAACTGGAATTTGTTAGCAGAATGTTTTTTGTCCTTTTTGTAACGGCTGTCTTCATTTTTATTCTCTTAGAAAAAGTTGTTGTTTTTTCTGCAGCCCACAATCTACGTAAGCGCGGCTATAATTACAGAAGAATTCTTATTGTTGGCAAAGGTAGGCGGGCTGCTGAGTTTATAAATAGAATAAAAAATCGTCCAGAATGGGGTATTGAAATAATAGGCGCAGTCGATGACGAACCGGGAAGGAAAATCGCAGATTCTAAAGATGTGAAAATTATAGGAATTCTTAAAGATCTTCCTCAAATACTCCATAAGCAGGCTGTAGATGAGGTTGTTTTTGTTGTTCCAAGACTGAGATTAAATTATATCGAAAATGCAATCTATGTTTGTGAAATTGAGGGCATTAAGGCCACCATAGTTGTGGATTTATTTGACTTGAAGATTGCAAGAGCACACCAGACTGAAATAGATGGTATTCCTCTATTAACATTTGAAACGACTGTAGCTAAAGAATGGCAGCTTTTTATTAAGAGGGGCATAGATATTATTTTGTCCGGACTGGGAATAATCATATTGACTCCGCTTTTTTTAATAGTCACAATCTTGATTAAACTGTCCTCTTCAGGTCCACTGCTTTTTGAACAAGAGAGATTAGGTTTGAATGGCAGAAAGTTTATATTGTATAAGTTTCGGACTATGTATAAAAAAGCACAAGAAAATCTGACAAATATTAATGTTTTTAACGATATGAATAATCCATCTTTTAAAAAAAAGAAAATTAAATATATTACTCCCATGGGAAGGATCTTAAGAAAATTCAGTATCGATGAACTTCCACAGCTTTTTAATGTTTTTGCTGGACATATGAGCCTGATAGGTCCCAGGCCTTCGGTTCCGGAAGAGGTAGCCCAATATAAACCCTGGCAGCGCCGGCGATTATCGATGCGTCCAGGTCTAACCTGTTTATGGCAGATAAAAGGCAGGAATAAGCTAAGTTTTGACGAATGGATGAAACTGGATCTCGAATATTTAGATAACTGGTCATTAAGGCTCGATTTTGAAATAATGATGAAAACAATTCCGGTGGTTTTGTTTGGGATTGGGGCATACTAAGAAAGGATTAAGGATTAGGGGGTAAGGGATAAGGATTAGGTGGATTTATAGGGAGAGGCAAGATGAAAATGGATTATAGAGAGAAAAAGAAAGAAGTTGATTTAATGGAGTACTGGAGTGTTATCGTCAAGAGGAAATGGGTCCTTATAACTTTTGCCGGTTCTCTTATCTTTTTTGTTGGAATATTTTCTTTCCTTGTTACACCAAAATATGAGTCAACATCGACTCTGCTCATAGAAGAAGGAACTTCAAAAATGTTAAGCATTGATGAGACTTTTGGCTACCAGTCGCCGGTCTTTCGGGATTTGAGATTCTTTAATACTCAGCTTGAGCTTTTGAAAAGTAAATCTCTGGCAGAAAGAACAGCAAGGAAAATGAATCTTCTCTCGCGGCCTGAATTTGAAACATACAAAGAGCAGAAAAAGAGCTTTTTATCTTCTGTAGGAGATTTCTTAACTTTTAAATGGATTAAATCCAAGAAAGATGGAGCAAATAATAGGTCCGAATACTTGAATCGATTAAATCCGTATTCAGAAATTGTTGAAGATTTTCAAAAAAGCATGAAAGTTAAACCTCTCCGGGATACTAAATTAGTTGAGGTAAGTTTCACTTCAACCTCTCCCATATTAGCTTCTGAGATTTGCAATACTTTGGCTGATGAATTTATAGATTTTTCCATTGAAAAACGTTATGCGACAACCAGGCAGGCTTCAGTTTTTTTAAGCAATCAGATTGCCAATTTAAGAGAAGATTTGGCAGCAAAAGAAAGAGAGCTGCAAAAGTACGGCCAGGAGGAGAATCTTTTCTATTTAAGCAACACAGAGAGTGCTGTCTTAAGCAAATTTTCTGATTTGAATAAAGCTTACACCCAGGCTCAAATAGACCGGACCAAAGCTGAAGCTACATACCTCGAGCTTAAAGATTTAGATATAGATTCTATCACTCAATCTGACAATCGGGTTGTTCAACAGATCAGGGCAGATTACACAACGATAAAAAATGAATATGAAGAAAAGAGTAAGATTTATAAATCCAGCTATCCTGAAATGATCAAGCTCAGGTCAAGGCTGGACAGCATGAATGAGGAACTTCAAAAAGCAGCGGATGGTGCTGAATCAGACTATCGTGCAGCTTTAAAAAGAGAATATTCTCTTAAAAGACTGCTTGATAAGCAGAAGGCAGATGTGGCCAAGATGAATTCAAGTGCTATCCTTTATAACAGCTTAAAAATAGAGGCTGAGAACAAGCGGAACCTACTTAATTCCTTAGGGGAGAAGCAAAACGAGACCCTTGTTTCAGAAAAATTAGGGGGACTAAAGGCAGGGAATGTCAGTATAATTGATAAGGCAGAAATTCAAAAAAACCCTGTTTTCCCAAAAAAGAAGTTGAATCTTTTTCTGGCTCTTTTGATGGGTATCTTTGGAGGTGTCGGTCTTTGTTTTATTTTTGAATATTTAGATAACACTATTAAAGGGCCAGAGGATGTAGAGAGATTGGCTGGTCTTCCTTCTCTTGGCGTTATTCCTTATTTTTCTCCGGAAGATATGAAGAAGAAAAAAAAATTCAGCCATTATTTGGGACATAGATACTCGTACGGGAAAGATATTAAAGTCAGTGAGGAAATACTGCCCAAAATAAAAGAGATTGAACTTATCAACCATCTCCACCCTAAATTTTCTATCTCTGAAGATTACAGAACTTTAAGAACCTCTCTTTTACTTTCTAATGCCGATGCTCCTCCAAAGTCCATTGCTTTTTCCAGCGCTTTACCTTCGGAAGGGAAGACTGCTACTGTAGTTAATCTGGCTGTTTCATTTTCGCAGCTTGAAGAGCATGTTCTTGTGGTTGACTCAGATTTAAGAAAGCCGCGGCTGCATCGAATATTTAAAACAAGAAATATTGGCGGATTAAGCGGGTATTTGACCGGTAAAATAGAACTTAATGATGCAATACAAAAAACATCTATCAAAAATATTTGGGTTTTGCCTAGCGGTCCTATCCCGCCTAATCCGGCGGAACTTCTAAATTCAAAGAAAATGAAAGGGATGATTGAAGAAGTTAAAAAAGCATTCGACGTTGTCCTGTTTGATACGCCACCAATACTGGCAGTGGTTGATTCTCTAATTATTTCATCCCTTGTTGATACTACTATTTTAGTTATTAACGCAGACAAGCTGACTCGTAAACCTTTTTTAAATGCTGTTAAAGAAGTGAAGCGAGCCAGGGGTAAAATAATCGGTGTTGTTTTTAATGGATTAAAAGCGAGAAAGGGAGATTATTTTTATATGGATTACTATGGATATTACCGAAATCAATATTATGGGGAAAAAGGGCAGCAAACAGAGGGGAAGTGAAGGAAATAGTTAAAAATAAGGAATGTAAGAAACGGGACGTAGTCTGTCGGAAAATCATTGAGTATGGGATTTTGGGCTTGATTGTGTTTGGTCCACTTCCGGCTGCCTCCGTTTATGAGTGGTCGATACTGGTAATTCAACTTACTGTGTTGTTTATGCTGGCTGCCTATTTTGTAATGAAGGAAAAGCCTCAGACTAATAAGCTTCTTTCCTTTTCAATGAAATGGCCAAGGATTTTATTTTTTAGTCTATTTATTTTTATTTTTATCCAGGTCATCCCTCTTCCTGAATTTTTAGTCAAAATTATTTCTCCAAATGTTTACTCTTTTCAGAAAAATTTCTTCCCTGATTTTTTAAACACTAAATTTATGAGTCTCTCTCTCATCCCTTCTCACACGCTGAAGCAAGGGCTTGAGCTTCTCTCTTATTTTCTTCTTGGCTTTCTTATCATCAAGACAGTGACCGAGCGGCGGCAGATCATGCGCATTTTTTCAGTTTTGATAGCCATGGGGGTTTTTGAGGCGTTTTATGGGATGTTTGAGTTATATAACAAGAATCCTCGTATTTTATTTTATAAAAAAATTCATTTTTTAGATTCAGTTACAGGAACTTTCGTCAATCGAAATCATCTCTCAGGTTTTCTGGAAATGATTATCCCCTTAACCATTGGATTAATCATAACCAGGATAAGTCTTTTTTCTTTGAGAGGCATGAGGTGGAGAAGAAAACTCCTTCAATTATCTGAAAAAGGGCTCTCGACCAACCTGTTCATATCTTTAAGCATAATCGTCATGGCCGTAGCAATCATATTTTCTAGGTCTCGATCAGGAATTTTCCTCTTAATTTTTACTCTTCTGCTTTTCTTTGAATTAACAACCCTTTATCTAGGAAGAAGTGAGGAACAGAAGAAATGGATAAAGAATTTTCTTAAAGTTGTATTTTTATTTATAACTTTTATCTCACTTTATATCGGAATAGGGGCTATGGTTGAAAGATTTGCTCTGGATAAGCTCCTTCAAGAAGAGAGGCCTATTTATTGGAAAAATACTATTGGAATATTTGCAGATTATCCTCTATTTGGAACAGGGCTTGGAACTTTTCCCTCTCTTTATCCTGATATGGAGGAAGGAGGCCGACTTATACGCCTCGGCCATGCTCATAACGACTACCTTGAATATCTTTCGGAACTCGGCCTAATAGGTATGATTTTGCTTCTTGGTGGAATTCTTTATATGGTAATAAATTCCTTCCTTGTCTGGCGAGAAAGAAAACATCCTGAGATGAAGGGACTTGCCCTTGGAGGGATTATTTCGATTATCTGTATTATGCTTCACAGCATAACCGACTATAATCTCCACATTCCGGCTAATATGCTCCTTTTTTCTGTTGTGCTTTCTCTGACTGTGACAGCAGCGTTTTATAAGAAAAGAGAGACGAAAGAAAATCAAAAGTCAAATCTTTAAACCATGATTGTGGAAGTAAGGGAAAATGAAAAATCTTAAGAAGATGGTTTTGATACTGGCTGTTGTTATAGTTGCGGTTGTAGATATTCTCATTTATTGGGACATCCATCTGTATAATAAAGCACAAGAAATAGAAGACAGCGAAAAAAGAATTATAATTCTTAAAAAAACAATCGACTTTTACCCTAAAAATGACCTTGTTTTTTATGAATTAGGAAAAGCTTATTTTGATTTAGGCTTTGATAATCTCAGCAACAGTGCTCAGAGCATTGAATATCTTCAAGAATCAATAAAAAACTTCAAGCAATCTTTAAAAATAAATCCTGCTTCTTACTTTTCCCATTTCAACCTTGCTCAATCGTTCCTTTATCTAAGTTATCTTTCTACATCATTTAATATAAGCTCTCAGGATGAGTTTAAGAAGGCAGCAATTCTCGCAGGAGAAAACAGCCAGATATTTTACGAGGTGGCAAAAGTATTTCTCTCCCGGTGGCCTGAGCTTTCAGATGAAGATAAAGATTTTACATTAGATATCATGAGAAAAATCGTGAGCGGAAAAGATAAGGAAAGATTTCTCTCTCTCCTGTACTTCTGGGCAATGAATATTAAGGATTACAATGTCATTGAAATAATTCTGCCGGAAAATCCCCAAATTTATAGAATTTATGCCAAGTTTCTTGGTGAAAAATCTCTTTACCTTGAACAAAGACAGAAGTATCTGGCGAAAGCCGAATTTTTAGAATTTGAGAAGGCAAAAGAAGAATTTGATTTAGGAAAGAATGAATATTTTTATTTTCGGATGCAAGGGGCTTCTAATCATTTTAGAAGCTGTTTAGGTATACTTAAAAAGTTAAAGTTTTATCACTTCTTAGCCCAAAATAGTCCGATTGACCATTTGGAGTTTAATGAACTCCAGAAATCAGCCTCATTAAATCTGGTTAAGTGTCAAATTGAAAAAGGAGAAAAGTTTGAGGAGATAGAGAAATATTTGCAGAATTATTTAAGATTAGAAAACCAACTGTCTGACTTAGGCGATTTTGAGTCTTATCTCAAAAATCGTGATTTTATTAGACAGGAACTGGAAGAAAGCTTCAGTGATCTGGATCACCTTTATTTTGAAATTTTGCTTTACTACAAGCAGGGTCGATATAGAGAAATCATGAGAGCAGGACGCCTTTTAGAAAAGAGCTATGTTGTTATTCCTGAAGATAAGAAAGATACATATATGGGGATATTGAATCTTATAGGCGATTCTTATCAAAAGATTGATTACATTTATGATGCTGGCGAATTTTATCAAAGAGCCCTTAAAGTTGACCCTGATAATCTTGAATCATTAGTGAGGATTCGACGAAATTATGAAAGATTGAATGCAGATGAAAGGATTCGCGAAATTAATGAGCGAATACAGAGGATTCTTTCTCCAAGAGAGGCAGTAATCAAAGATGTTTTATTAAAAAAAGGCAGAGGCTCATCTCGAACATTGATCCTTGATGGCAGAAAAAAAGTCATAGACCTGCATTTTAATCCCGGAGTCAAAGGAATAATCCCTTTGATCACTGTCTTTTTTAATGGACGACTCATCTGGGAAGATTATTTGAAGACTGAGATTCTTTCCATTCCTGTTGAGTCTGAATTGGGAGAAAATTCTTTGCAAATAGAAGCTGTAAATAGGCCAGTCAATATTATAGGCATAGGATGGAGAGAAAGATAGATTTTGAACATAATATTTTTTCGACTTATAATTAGGATAAATTTGTCATATTAAGGAGAATAAATTGAAAAGTACATTAGCTCTTCTTCTAACAGGTCTTATTGCTTTATTTTCAATAAATTTGTTTCCTCAGCAAGAATATACAGTAGAATATAAGATAGGACCGAAGGACCTGTTGGAAATTAGCGTTTTTGGTCAGGATGAACTGAATAAGACAGTTCGCGTTTCAGAAGATGGGAAAATTACTTTTCCTTTGTTGGGAGAAGTAGAGGTTGAAGGGTTAACTAAAGTAGAGCTTGAGAAAAAATTAAGCCGGCTTCTGGAAGAAAAATATTTACATAATCCTCAGGTTACAATTTTTATTAAAGAGTATCAAAGCAAGAGAGTTTCAGTTCTTGGTGCTGTCAAAAATCCAGGGCATTACGAGATCCTTGGGCGGCAGACATTACTTCACATTATTTCTAAAGCCGGTGGCCTCACGAATGAGGCGGGAGAAGATATAATTATTATGCGGCAGCCTCAAGATGGATCGAACATTTCCTTAAAGATTTCTATAGATGGTTTGTTCTTAAAAGGAGATCCGGATTTGAACATTCCCATTCAGCCCAGTGACATTATTAATGTTCCGATCGATAAAATTGTTCATGTATATGTTTTTGGGCAGGTAAAAAATCCTGGTGCTCTGGATGTGAAAAAATCCAACATTCCCACTCTTCTTCGCGCTATTGCTCAGGCTGGTGGGTTTTCAGAAAGAGCATCCAAGGGAGGAGTAATTATTAAGAGGAAAGATGAAAGTGGAAATGAGAAAACTACAAAAGTAAATGTTAAGGATATTATCAAGGGGAAGAAGAAGGATATTCAGTTAATGGAAAATGATGTAGTCATTGTGCCGGAAACCATATTTTAAACTTTAAACCGAAAAAATGATTGACCTTCACTGCCATATCCTTCCTGGCTTAGATGATGGTGCCCAGACTCTGGAGGAGGCTTTAGAGATGGCAAGGGTAGCCAGAGAAGATGGAATCGAGAAAATTGTGGCTACTCCTCATCTTTTCAGGAACAATTTCATTTGGAGAGATTTTGGGATAATCGAAGAGAAGCGGCAGGAGTTAAGCCGGGCTCTGAAAAAAAATAATATCGATGTGGAAATCTTCCCTGGAGCAGAAGTTCATATCTCACACAATCTGATAAAAGCCATAAAAGAACATAAGAACTCTTTGGTTCTTAATCACAGCTCGTATATGTTTGTTGAATTTCCTTCAGAGCATGTATTTTCAGATGTAAAAAGGCTTTTTTTTAAATTAATGAGTGAGGGAATCACTCCTATCATTGCCCATCCGGAAAGAAATTCTGTTTTTACCCAGAATCCTGGCTTGCTGTACGATTTGGTGCAGATGGGAGCTCTCTCGCAGGCAAACAGCGGAAGTTTTTCTGGTTTATATGGAAACACAGTCAAGGAAGGAGTCTATCAATTTTTAGAATTAAGATTAATACATTTTATTGCCACTGATGGCCATAATACTCGCTCCATTCTTCCGAAACTCTCAGAGGCTTTAGAGAAAGCTGCAGAAGTAGTTGGAGAAAAGGAATCATATCATCTTGTGAGGGAAAACCCCCAGGCTGTTTTAAATGATAAGGAAATTTCGTATTTTCCCGAGCCAGTTGATCCAAGAAGAAAGGAAAAATCATTTTCCATAAAAATCCCAAATTTCTTTAGAAGCAAGAAATAACCTGGATTATTCCCGAGTCGAGGTTGCTGCAGATGCAAGGCACAGCCCATGAAGTTGTGGTTCTTAACCGCGAATTGCAAGAGTCAATATGATTTCTCAGAAAAATAAACAAGACTATAAAAGGAAAAGATATCATGTTAATAAGTATTCATTTTGTGATGAGTCTAAGATAAACAGGTGGGATGAATTCGTTAAATCTCATCCAAATGGGACTCCTTTTCACTTGTCAAGTTGGATTCGCACCATTTATGAAACTTATTCATATAAGCCTTGTTTTTATGTTTTAATAGATGATAACGATGATATCGTGGGCATTTTGCCTTGTTTTTTTTTAAAAGGATTATTTAATGGAACAAGAATAGTTTGTCTTCCTTTTTCAGATTTTTGTGGCCCACTGGTTAAGAATACATGCCTAGAAAAGGATTTATTAAAGAAAGTTATTGAAGAAGACAAGGATCAGGTAAAATATTTAGAAATTAGAAGCCCTCTTTTAAATAATTCGGATTTTATTTGGCATAATTATTACAAACACCATATCCTGGACCTGCATAAAGATCCCGACGAAGTAAGGAAAAACTTTGATAAAAAGACTGTTAAATATTCAATTAGAAAATCAGAAAAAGCAGGAGTTATTATAAGAGAAGAAAATTCCCTTTGGGGAATACAAGAGTTTTATAGACTACATTTGCTAACTCGAATAAAACATGGTATTCCTGCACCGCCCTTTAAATTTTTCAAAATAATGTTTGATAATATAATTGCCAGAGGATTTGCTTTTATACTATTAGCTTCATACGGTTCTAAGACAATAGCTGCTGGAATATTTTTTAAGTATAAAGAATATATTTATTTTAAATATAATGCATCTGATCCTCAATACTTGTCTCTTAAAACCCCAAATCATCTCTTAACTTGGCACGCTATTAAACAAGCTTGCCTAAATGATTATCGTTTTTTTGATTTTGGTCGTACATCTCCGGACAACAAAGGCTTAATGAGATATAAAGAAATGTGGGGAGCCAGAAGAATAGACCTGCCATATTGCTACTATCCTCATCCTTATGCCTTCGCACTCAAAGAGGAGAATTCACTGTACAGCATGTTTACTAAGTTTTGGCACTTGGTTCCGAACATATTGACTGAGAAGATTGGTCCAAAGATTTACAAATATACTGGTTGACCGGATGGGTCGCCTTCAATTTGGGGGGGAAATAATATCGGAAATGAAAAGTAAGGAAATTAGTCTACCTGAGCTTAAAGCAGGAGACATCGTTAGAGTACGGCCAGCAGAGAGTATAAGGCGATCTCTCGATAATTTTAATAAAGCGGATGGTTGTCTATTTATGAATCAGATGTGGGAATACTGCGGCCAGGAATATAAAGTATTGAAAGTAGTAAATAATTTCTTTGATGAATACCGATATAAAATGTATAAGACGAGGTTCCCTTTATGCATTTTAGATGGCATAATTTGCAGCGGTCTAACTGATGAATTTCAGCATCGATGTGACCGCAGCTGCTATCTACTTTGGCATGAAAAATGGTTAGAAAAACCTTGAGATACAATATTTCCTAAAATATTCCTGTATTAAAGAATGCTGAAGCAGAGAATAGGACTTATACCTCGTTACAACTGGGACTATAAATTTTCTGATTTTATTAAATCGTTTTTAGCGGCATTAAAGGTGAACTCAAACTTTACAATAAGTTTTGAGAAGACATTCAATCAGAAACCTATTTTAACTGCTTCTGGAAGAACCTCCCTTTATGCGATCCTAAAATGTTTGAATCTTCCTCCAGGATCAAAGGTGGGCGTTCCCCTGTACTGCTGTTCCGTTGTCTTTGATGCTATCAGCAAAGCTGGCCTTATTCCTAATTTTATAGATATCAATCTGAAAGATTATAATATTTCGGTATCAGATCTGAAAAGAAAAATGAATTCCCTTTCTGCCCTTATTGTTGTACATATGTTCGGACATCCAGCCGATATGGATTCGATTTCCGATGTTTGCGGAAATATTCCCATCATAGAAGATTGCGCACAATCATTATTTAGTAGGTATAAAGAGCAATATACTGGTTTGTTGTCTAAAGCATCTTTTTTTTCCTTCCGATCTGGGAAGTATATTTCAGCTGGTGAAGGCAGTGCTATTCTTACGAAAGATCCTTTTATTTACAAATCTTTAAGTAAAGTTATTGAACAGTTCAATGACTGGACTAAGCTCCAGCAAATAATGCACTGTACCGGTACCTATATAAAATCTTCATTTTATAAAAGACCTTGGTATGGGATTATCGGATATCCTATGGGTAAGATTCTTGATCGAAAGCTCAATTTGACAGCTAAAACAGGCTTTAAACTGCGAAAAATAGCTATGAGCGATATCAGAATAGTTAATGATAGAATTGAAAATTTTATTGTAAAAGTCAAAAAGCAAAGAAAAAATGCACTTTATTATCTAGAAAAAATCAAGATTAAAGATGTGTTTTTGCCCCATGAAAAGAGAAATTGTTGGAGCAATTATTACCAATTTGCTGTTAGATTTAAAAATGTTGAAGAAAGAAATCATTTTTCTGATTATTTATATAAATGTGGTATTGATACTGCCAAATATCTCGATGATGTTGTTGATATAGCAAAAGATTATTATAACTACAGGGGAGATTGCCCTAATGCAGAAGATTGTTCAAAGAAGGTCCTTATCATCCCTAACCATTATACCCTGTCCAAAAAAGACTTGGATTACATTGTGAATTGCCTTAATGCTGGAAGTAATAATTAAAATCCTTACAGCATGAGATTCAGATTCTCTAAGGAAAATTGCAAATGTGCCAGTTAACATGCATTTCTGATCTTAGGCAAAAAAATAGTTGGATAAACAACTTTCTTCAAATGCGGGTAAGAATATTGAGAAAAGTGAAGAGGAAAACAATTTTTCTCAGAAATAAGCTTATTCGAATTTTTAAGCTGAGAAGTAAAACAGTGAAATTAGTAAATTTTGGACAAGCTGATACTAGTTTTAACATTCGTCCCGGTGACTGGGTAAAAGTAAAATCAAAAGATAAAATTAGGAAAATACTGGATGACAGAGAAAAATATAAAGGATGTATGTTCATAGATGAGATGTGTGAACACTGCGGGAAAACTTATAAAGTTTTTAAAGTCATTGATTATTTCTTTGACGAAGCACAACAGAAAATGTGCAAATGCCGGGATACTGTAATTCTTGAGGGCGTAGTCTGCAGTGGCAGACAAAGACTTTATAAGGTTAGCTGTGACCGAAACTGCTTCTTTTTCTGGCATGTTGCATGGTTGGAAAAAATCGAAGAGGCAAATGAAATATAAAAAAGTACTATTGATAAGTCCCCCTTCCTTGAGTCGTTACGGCGGATTAAGAGTTCCTGCTGGAATTGGACACATTGCTCAAGCGCTTCATGATAGTTCAATTGACTATGAATATATAGATATGAGAATAGGATATAAATTTAACGATTTTAAGAAAAAAGCATTAGTCTTCAAGCCAGATCTTGTTGGCATTAGTATGATAACAATTGGATATAAATATGCTTATCAAATGATTTCCAGTATAAAGGAACTATTGCCCCATTCGAAAATAGTTGTAGGTGGACATCACGTAACAATTTTAAAAGAAAAGGTACTTGAAGACTGTAAAGATATTGATTTTGGGGTTGTTTCAGATGGTGAATTAACAATTGTTGAACTTTGTAGAAACGACAAACCAATCGAAGATATAAAGGGATTAATTTACAGAAAAGAGACGGAAATTATTTTTACAGGTCAAAGGCCAATTGTTCTTAACCTCGATCAATATGCTTTCCCCAAATATGAAAAATTTAATATGAAGAATTACTCAAAGCAAATTCCAATTCATTCAAGTCGTGGCTGCGTTGGTCAATGTACTTTTTGTCCCAATAAACTTATTGGCAGGAAGTTTCGAACAAAAAGTACTAATTATTTTGTAGATGAAATCGAATATTGGTATGGCAGAGGATATAAACAGTTTGCAATAGATGATGATAACTTCACGCTTATTAACAGAAGGATTTATGAAATTTGCGATGAAATTGAAAGACGTGGCGTAAAAAATTTATTTATTCGATGTTCAAACGGAATCCGAGCTGATAGAGTTAACCGACAGTTACTGGCGAGAATGAAAGAAATTGGCGTACGGGAGGTTGGTTTTGGAGTAGATGGTGGAAACAATAAAGTATTAGGTTACTTGAAAAAGGGTGAAACTATAGAAACAATTGAAAAAGCAATAAAGGATGCGTGTGAATTAGGAATGGACGTTAAAATATTTATAATTGTCGGAACACCGCATGAAACAAAAGCAGATATTGAAGATAGCATCAAACTCGCTAAAAAATATCCGGTGGCACGAGTAAATTTTAATAATGCCATTCCGTATCCTGGGACAGAAATGTTCGATTATGTAGAGAAACATAATTTATTCCTACTTCCTCCTGACGAATATCTTAATAGTATTGCTGAAGATATTGCTGATAATAAACTTGTTCCCGTATTCGAAACCCCTGAATTAACAAAAGAAGAACGATTAAAGATATTGAAACGATGCAATAAGTTAGAAAAAGAGGTGATGAAAAACACGGCTTATAGAATGTACAAACATTATCCTTTTGCTGGACTTTTAATAAAAATTTTTTTCAATGGGAGATTATTTGAAAGGCTCTTTTTTAAAAATTTGATTCTTCGCAAAATTTTTGAGTGGATACGATACAGAAAAATAATGAAAAGATGACAATGAACAGAAGAAAAATAAAACTATTTACAATCGGTTATTCTGATAATGCTTCTACTAGTTATATTTTAGACTATCTAATAAGCCATGGAGTAGTTATCGATGGTGTTATATTTTATAAGAGTCAACTGAGAGGTGGTTGGAAAAGGTTAATAAAAAAAATCAGAACGCGAGGTTTTGTACCGGCACTGAAGAGAATATATGAAAATCTTTTAGTAAGAAGAAAGGAGATATCACAAATATACCATCGACATATTGAAAAAGTTTTTTTTGTCGATAAAATTAATTCAGAAGAGGTTAGAGATATATTAATATCCAATGAAGTTGAGCTTCTCATATTAACTTCAACTCCTATTATTAGATCAATAATCCTCGATATGGATGATCTTACTATTATCAATGCCCATACAGGCTGGCTTCCAAAGTATCGAGGATTGGATGCCAACCTCAAAGCAATGAGGGATGGTCATCGGTCCAGTGTCTCTGTTCATAAGGTTACAAAGGAAATTGATGGAGGCGAAGTATATCTTCGTGAGAATTTTAATATTGATTACAACGGAGATATCCTAAAGCAAATGGATGAGAAAGAATTACAGCTTAGTGGAAAGCTCCTTGTTGAAGTTGTAAATTTAATGAGTAGGAATGTGCTGAAACCGATTGCTCAATCTGAACCACGTGGCAAATATGAGCCGCCTCTTACCAAAAGAGAGATAAATAAAATTATACAAAACCTGAAAAGGACAATTTAAATTTAGCGCAGCAAAGAAGATACGAAACAGAGAGTTTCAATCAAAGATTAAGCCTTGTCCTCAGAAAAGATGAATAACAGAGGAGCTATCATAATTGGAGGAGATTATCAAGGTTTAGGAATTGCCCGGGGTCTTTGTCGAGAAAATATACCTGTGTGTGTTATTGACAATGACTTTTCAATATCTCGTTTTTCTAAATGTTCAAAATACTACTTTACCTGCCCTCCGATAAGAGAAGAATCATCTTTTATTAAATTTTTATTAGGTCTTTCCAGCTATGGCTTAAAAGGCTGGGTGATCTTTCCAACGTCTGATTATGGAGTAAATGTGATTTCTCGATATAAATCTCAGCTTGAAGATTTCTACAGGATTCCGACTCCTTCATGGCAGATAACAAAATGTTTTTATGATAAACGCTTTACATATCATCTAGCAGAAAAAATTGGAATTGATTTTCCAAAGACTTGGATTGCGCCAAGCATAGAAGAAATTGGAAGGTTAGAACTACCCTATCCTGTCATCATCAAGCCGGCAATTCTGGATAAATTTTATCCTTACACTAAAACTAAAATATTTCTAGCGACTAACAGAGAGGAGCTTCTTAAAGCTTATGATAGAGCTGTAAATATTATTGATCCTTCAGAGATAATAATTCAGGAAGTTATCCCTGGCCGGCCTGATTTTCTCTTTTCCCTTGGTGCGTTCTTTAAGAACGGGCAGCTAATGGCCCGCTTAGTGGTCAAAAGATCAAGACAACATCCAATGGACTTCGGTCATGCCAGTACTTTTGTTGAGACAGTCGATATACCGGAGTTAGAGATTTTAGGAGAGAAGCTGTTAGCAGCGGCTGGGTATTATGGTCTGGCAGAGGTTGAATTTAAATTTGACTCACGCGATGGAAAATACAAACTTCTGGAAGTTAATCCGCGCACCTGGGGATGGCATTCGATTGGGCTCCGGGCTGGAGTCAACTTTCCCCTCATTCAATTTAGAGATATGTTAGGTGAGGAGGTTGAGATAAATTCATTTCGTAGAGGCGTAAGATGGGTTCGTATAATAACTGATTTACCCGTTGTTACAAGAGAACTGCTCATGGGTACTTTGAATATAAAAGATGTACTGAATTCTCTTAAAGGAGAGAAGGAGTTTGCAGTTTTTTCATGCAGTGATCCTTTTCCCTTCATAGCTGAATTCTTTCTTCTGCCTTATCTATGGAGAAAAAGAGGATTCTAATCTTGGATGCCAAAGTTTTTCTCTCATCTCTGATCGTAGCACTCTTTATATTGATTCCTCTTGCTGTTAAATGGAAAATAGATTTGAAGTATGCTCTTATTGGAATTTTTCTTTTTAGCGGAATTACAGCTGCTATTTTAAGTTTGAATTTTATTAGAAATATTTTTGTTTTTCCGTGGATTCTTGTTGTAGAAGCAGCACTTATTGTTTTGCTGATTGTAACAACCATGGGGTTTTCAATTTACAGGGATCCGGAGAGAATCCCTCCTCAAGGAAAAAACATTATTGTTTCACCTGCAGATAGCAAAGTTCTATATGTGAAAGAAATAAGAAAGGGTGAGATTCCATTTTCCAAGAAAAAAGGGAGGAAACACAAACTTGAGGAACTTACGAAGACAGGATTTTTATCTAATGGAGAAGCTTATCAAATAGGTATCTTGATGACATATTTAGATGTACATGTAGTGAGGGCACCGATAAATGGTCATATCCGTCTCATCAAGCATGTACCAGGGAAGTTTATATCTCTAAGGAAAGAAGAAGCGATTTTGGTTAATGAAAGAGTGACTACCACAATTGAAAATAATGAGCTGAGAATCGCAGTAGTTCAGATTGCATCCAGGGTGGTGCGAAGAATTCTTCCTTATGTGAAAATTGGCCAGGAAGTAAAAATAGGAGAAAGGATTGGAATTATTAAATTCGGCTCGCAGGTTGATTTGGTTATACCAAAAGGACCCGGAATAAGAATATACGTAAAGCCCGGTGACAAAGTTAAAGCAGGGGTTTCAATTATTGCTGGTTACAAAACAGAGTTAGACTTATCGCAATAATGGATACCTGAGTTGAAAAAAAGGGGGCATCGTATTAAGTTATAACTAATAACAGTAAGAATTAAATAGGATTATGGATTAAGGGGTAAGGGATAAATAGGGAGAAAGAAGATAGCTTATAATCGGATGAAGTAAGACTAAAGACAGAAGAAGATACATGAAGGCTCGGTCATAAACCGGGCCTTTTTTTTGGGTTCATCACAATAATGGATGTCTAAGTCAAATATTGGGGCCCTTAAGAGAATTAAATCTTAATGTATCTGCAGTCAGTAATAATCAATTTTTGAATTAATGCTTGACAAGCTGGGTAGAAAATAATATATTATTTACAGCTAACGGAGGATGAAATGTTTAAAGACGTAAAAGTCAAAGGGATTCTTATCGCTTTATTTCTGTTAATTTTCTGCTCTTCAGGTTTCTTGATGAGTGAATCTACTGGAAGAGGAAATATCATAGGATTTGTTTATGGTGAAGATGGGACCACACCTTTAGAGGGTACAGTAGTTCAAGTCAAGAATATGTCCACTAGCATTATTTATGATAGTAGTGTTTCAGATGAATATGGAATTTTTAAAGTACAAGGTGTTGAAAGTGGAATATATATGTACGGAGTAAAAACTCCTCAGGGAGATTTTAACTCTGACAGTTTGGTAGGCGTTAAAGTAAGTGGAGATGAGACTGCAAAGATGTCGGTGTCTTTAACTCCATACGAGAAAAAAGTATATTCCGCCATGAAAGATATTTATTCTGAACAAAAAATAGCAGGGGAGTCTTTTGTAGGAAGAATTGTCGATTTTGCCACTCCGAACAGATTGGCTGATGTTTACATTGTAAAGGGAATGCTCCAGTTGAAAGATAAGATCCATACAAAAGGGGATAATACGGATTTTTATCAGAATTTGGATGATTTACGACTTGAGGGTTCTCCTGCGAAGAGATTGTTTCCAGGCCAGACAGCTACTTTGGGATTGACAAAAAATGCTGAAATCGGAGATTCGGTATATCTGGTATGCAAGAAAAGAATGCTTCCTCTTTTTCTTACCCCTGTAGGTATTGCAGCAGTTGTCGCAGGAAGCGGTTTGGTTATAATTAAAAATTTTGAGCTTCTAGGTGGGGAATTAGATAAGAGTCCATCCAAGAATAAAAAATAGCAATTCTCTTACTTCTACTGATTTTTGACAGTTACAAAGGTCTAAATCACATAACTTCTTTATTTTAAATATTCAGGTATAACATTCCTGATCTATCAATTATTACTATTCCAGAAAATAGCCACCAATATTATTCATATCCGGCAATAAAATCTGTGATTGACACTACACGTTTAAAGTAGTACTATTACCAGTAATACTTATTACTGGAGGTCGAATCATGAGAGTAACCACAAAAGGCCAAGTCACAATCCCTCAGAATATCCGCGAAAAAATGGTGATAACTCCATCCACAGAAGTTGATTTTATTGAGGAAGAAGGCCGTGTATACTTAGTGAAAAGAAAAGGGGTAAAAGCCGCAACCCGTAAATTTTCAAAATTGCGTGGTGTTGCAACCGTTAAGATGACAACAGATGAAATTATGTCCTTAACGAGGAGAGACGGATGAAGGGCATTCTCGTTGACTCAAACGTCATTTTAGACATTTTCCTCGATGATCCTAATTGGGCTGATTGGTCTGAATCTTTATTGGCAAAATACAGCGTTTATACTAAGCTTTACATCAACTCAATTGTGTATACTGAAGTCTCTCTTGCTTTTAAGAGAATAGAGAAATTGGAATCAGCCCTTAATAAAGGCGGATTCCAGATGCTGGAAATTCCCAAAGAGGCTCTGTTTTTAGCTGGGAAAGCTTTTCTAAAGTATAAGAAGGGTAAAGGAGTAAAGAGGTCACCTTTACCCGATTTCTATATTGGAGCACAAGCGGCTATCTTTGACTTGGACTTGATCACACGAGATGTATCTAGATATCGCACATATTTTCCGTCAGTCAGATTGATCAGCCCGGAGCCATTATAAACTATAGGCAATAATGGAGTTTGTCCCAAAGTTCAGATAGATCAATAGAATTTGGATTAAGCCCGGAACAGAGAATCATCAATTTATTCTCCTTCTCGAATTCTAGCTGAGCTGATCCCTCCAATCCGCTTATAATTCAGCTTCTCCTCTTTTTTTATGTGGGGGAATGAAGTAAAATGAATAAAACTGCGGTTTGAGGTGTTATGGTGAAAATACTAGGGCTCCTAAGGATGAATCACAAGGCATACAGTGTCATTCTTCTCTCATTCCTCTTTTTTATATATTTATATGGGAATCCGGATTACTCTCTCGAGGAAGCGCGTAAGGTTTTGAGGCTGATTGAAAAAGTCCAGAAAGAGCAGTTAAAGCCGAATGTGAGGAAATTAAGAAAAATTGTGGTAACCGAGAGCGAACTCAATTCTTACATTGCATTTCGCATCGAGACAGAAAAAGAAGAAGTCATGAAAGAACTCCACCTGAAATTGTTTAAAGATAACAGTATAGAAGGGAAAATATTTGTTGATTTAAGAGGCCAGAAGCTTACAAAGTTCCTCCGGCCTGAAATGAACCTTTATTTTAGAGGGAGAATTGAAGTTAAAGATAGCAGAGTAAGGCTTGCGATAAAAGATCTGTTTCTTGAAGACCAACCTGTTCAGCCTATGGTTCTGGATTTGATAATATTAATTGCCTCTAGAATCGATAAAACAGAAGCATCGAGCATCAATGACTGGTATGACCTTCCTTATGGAATAAAAGATGTAAAAACAGACAGGGGGGAGGCCGCATTTTACTATTGATGTAGATTTTAACCTGAATAATATGATTAGAGTAATCAGCGGAAAATATAAAGGAAAGCGGCTGAAACGTGTGCCGAGCATGTGTGTGCGCCCTATGCCGGATAAGCTTAAGGAATGTTTGTTCAATATCATTCAATCGGATGTAAGAGGAAGTATTTTCTTGGATGGGTTTGCAGGAACGGGTTCTGTTGGAATAGAAGCTTTGAGCCGCGGGGCCGATTTTGTGGTTTTCATCGACGAATATTACCCCTCAGTGAAAACGATCAAGGCAAACCTGGCGAAATGCGAAGCAGGCCATGAAGCTCGCATAATTCGAAAGGAATTTAATAGAGCAGTTATTCAGATAGCAAAAGAGGAGATGAAATTCGGCCTGATTGTTGTAGACCCGCCTTATAAGCTATTGGAAGAACGAGATCCGCTCAAGGTAATAAAAAAGAGAGAGATTCTAGAGAAGGGAGGGAAAATCATCCTCCGCCATTATTTTAAGACAAAATTCAAGACGAAATATTTTGATGTAAAGCGCAAATTAACCATCGGGGATGATACACTTGTTTTTTTTGAATAAAAAGCTTGCCTAGGCTATTTTTTTTCATTAGAATTTACCCTGAATTATTCATAAAAACTGTCGATCGTGAATAACCCAGGGTAGCTTGATTTTTGGGAACTTGAATAGATATGAAGATAATAAGGTCCAAAGAAAAGCTGCGTGCAAAAGAATCGCTTCTCATTGAAGAAAATGAGATATTTTCGGTTCTGACCGAAAAGAAGGGATCTTCCCTTTTCCTGGGGAAATATTCCTTAAATCAGGTTATGGCGGTCTTAAGAAAGAAGAACTTGTTTAAGGATGCTCAAAAAAGAAAACTATGGCCTTTGGATTTCGAAATGGATTCTTCGGAGTTTCCACCTCTGCAGAGATTTCAAATTTTCTATAAAACGAAGAAGCCTGAAAACCTTATTGTGGATTTAAAGATAAGGGAGGGATCGTTCCGACCAAAGGATGAAATTGCTCTGAATTTTTCGATACCAGAATTCAGGTTTTTGATGCTGGAGTGGCTGACTCTTCAGAATCCTCTTTTAAGATTTTCGCATGGGAAAACTCCCCTTCCAGGCCAAGTGTATCCAGGCCTGAATCTTGGAAAGAAAATAATGGATATTTTTACCTACTTAGCCAGGCTAAGTAATAATGACGGGATACTGGCTTTTCCCGCCTATTTCCATAATGCTTTGTTGTTTTCTCGAAATTTCCGTTTTTTCAATCCCGAAAAAAAGGGCGAGATTTTAGCCATTAGAAAATCTTTCCCTGATGTTTCATTTAAGAAATTAGCATGGATTGTACATCTCAATTGTCTGAGAAAGGGAGATGGGAGCACTTATGAATGGAAGGCGGAAGAACAAGTTTATCCGATGAATAAAACCTTAAGAAATTACCTTAACTCAAGGGAATATAAAAAAAAAGTCATGGAAACGGAGAGAGAACAAAGTTATTTCATAGATTGGGAATGCTATCGTAAGAAGGAAAGAGAGGCGGGAGTCGTAAGCTGAAAAAAATTCAAATCATGAAAACAAAACCGTTTTTCTTTGCGTATTTATGGGGAGGGATAATCTTTGTCTGCTGTACAGTTCCTTCAATAGGAATTGAAAAAGTGCAGAAAATTAATAAGTTTTTTACTTTGATTTTGTCCGATTATTCCATGCATTTCTTTAGTTTTGGAATTTTTGCCTTGCTTTTATGCTATGGATTTTATAAGGCAGAAAAAATTACTGTTCCCTTTTTTAAAATTATTTTATATTCGACAGGTTACGGCTTGTTTATTGAGCTTGTTCAAATTATGCTTCCTTACCGGTTCTTTGGAATTAACGATTTGGTTTCTGATTTTATGGGGGCAGTTGCAGCACTGGTTTTGTTTAAATTAATTGTGATTAACAGGCGTGTGAGCAAAGTTTAGTTTACTCTTGGTGGAAATATCTGTTATAATTATTTGCTTGACAAGGAGTAATTGATATGAAGAAAGAGATTCATCCAGGTTATGTGGAATGTACAGTGACATGTGCATGCGGAAATACGTTCAAAACCCGGTCCACCAAAAAAGAAATCAGAGTGGAAATTTGTTCCAAGTGCCATCCGTTTTTTACAGGTAAACAGAAATTCATAGATAGTGCTGGACGCGTAGAAAAATTCAGGAAAAAATATAGTAATGTCAATAAATATAGTAATGTCAATAAATAAAAAAGATGCTTCAAAAGCTGAAAAATATAAAGGAAAAATACCGCAGCCTTACACTGTCTCTGTCTAACCCCGCTTTAGTTTCAGACTCCCAAAAGCTTAAGAAAATATCAAAAGAACGGGCTAAATTGGAGCCTATCGTTAAGAAGTATGAATACTACGAGAAGATCCAGAAAGATATTAGAGACTCTAAAGAGATATTAGACGATGCGGGTGTGGACCCGGATTTAAAAAAGCTGGCGGAAGAAGATTTAAAGGAACTGCATCAAAAAGAGGAAAAGCTTGAAAAAGAGCTTAAGATATTGCTGTTTTCTAAAGACCCTAATGATGAAAAGGATGTATTTCTTGAGATTCGAGCCGGAGCAGGGGGAGATGAGGCTTCCCTTTTTGCTCATGATCTATTCCGTATGTATTCCCGCCTTGCAGAAAAGAAGGGGTGGAAATCGGAAGTTATGAGCACAAGCCCTTCTCCTGTCGGTGGTTTTAAAGAAATTATTGTCAATATCCGTGGGGATAGTGTTTATTCGCATCTGAAGTTTGAAAGCGGTGTTCACCGGGTTCAGCGCGTTCCAAAAACTGAGGCCAGTGGTCGAATCCATACATCCACAGTGACGGTTGCTGTACTTCCGGAAGCTGATGAGGTTGATGTTCTACTGGACCCTAAGGATTTAAGGATAGAAGCTTTCGGGGCTTCGGGTCCTGGAGGGCAGAATGTTAACCGCAATTATACTGCCATTCGTGTCACTCATAAGCCCAGTGGGATTACAGCTTCATGTCAAGATGAGAAATCCCAGCACCGGAATAAAAAAAAAGCTCTGCGGATTTTGCGGTCGAGATTGATGGACAAAGCCATTACTGAACAGCAGAAACAGATTTCTCAAGACAGGAAATCTCAGGTAGGAGCAGGGGACAGAAGCGAGAAGATAAGAACATATAATTTCCCCCAGTCAAGGGTTACAGATCACCGATTGAATTTAACTCTCCACAAATTAGAAAACATACTTGATGGAAATATAGATGAAGTCATTGATGCATTAACGGTTCATTTTCAGGCTCAGATTATGGCGGATAAGGCCAAACCCTCGTCATAAATAGAACTTCAATTGAGCAAAATTCAGCAATTGTATGTCAATGGGAAGTCTCTTCTAAAAGACATTGACCAGCCTGCTCTTGAAGCTAAGATTTTGCTTTTAAAGGCCGCATCGATTTCAGAAGAAGAATTTTATGCAGGTTCAGATAGAAGACTATCCGCAGCACAGAAGAAGTTATACTATCGATTAATTTCCTCCCGCCTTGATGGATTTCCCCTGGCATATTTAATAGGGGAAAAGGAATTCTGGTCTATCCCGTTTAGGGTTTTCCCTGGGGTTTTGATCCCAAGACCAGAAACAGAATTGGTGGTGGATAGTGTTATTAAGGTTTCATCGAGGAGAGAAGAAATTATAGTGGAAATAGGCACGGGATGCGGAAATATTGCGGTATCTTTGGCAAAAGAGCTTCCTCTGGCGCGGATAATTGCAAGCGATATTTCACGTAAAGCCCTGAAAAATGCGCGGTTGAATGCAGCCGTTCAAGAAATTTCAAAAATAACCTTTGTCTACGGAAATTTGTTTGCTCCTTTAAAAAAATTAAATTTGAAAGGTAAATGCGGCTTTATCATTTCAAATCCTCCTTATGTTTCTAGCATAGAATGGGGAACTCTCCAGGAGGAGATTATAAAACATGAGCCCAGGAAGGCCCTTGTGGCCGGAAAAACTGGACTGGAAGTTATAAGAAAATTGGTGAAAGGGTCTCCAGCATATTTAAAGTCTGATGGATATCTTATTTTTGAAATCGGTCATGGGCAGAAGGATAAAATAATGGAAATGTTTGGGTCCGGCTGGAGAGATGTAAAATATTTTAAAGATCTTCAGGGGATTCCACGAGTCATCTCTGCCACTATTGCATAGTATGGAGCATGTCTTCGAAGGAGGGTATGATCCTTGTTGTTTCAAAACGGATTTTTTTCCATTTATCTGAACTTAAAGAGCAAAATGCTTCGACCACTTGAGGATCAAATTGTGTATTCGCATTTTCCTGGATTTCTTTTTTTGCAGTCTTGAAATCTCTCTCTTTACTGTATGGACGGTGAGAGGTGATGGCATCAAGAGCGTCAGCCAGGGCAAATATCCTGGCTTCTATAGGTATTTTGTCTTTCTTCAATTGTTTTGGATAACCTGTGCCGTCATATCTTTCGTGATGATACAGTATGATATTTCCGACTTCTTTTAAGAGTTTTATCTCTTTGATCAATCCGAAGCCTAAGGATGGGTGAAGCCTTATTTTTTCCCATTCTTTGGCTGAAAGAGAACCCGGTTTTTTGAGGATAGAGTCAGGGATTGCGATTTTTCCCACATCATGAAGAAGTGCTCCTTTTCTTATATTGTCAAGGATATCCTTGTCTTTGATCCCCAGGATCTGGGAAAGGATCTGGCTGTATTTTGCTACAGCCTGGGAGTGGCCAAATGTTTCCACATCCCTCAGGTCCAGAGCTGTCATCAGATTTTCAATAGTCGTGTCATAGATATCTTCAAGATCCAGAGCTTTTCTTATATTTTTTTGCTGCTGTAACCTTAAGTTGGCTAGTTTTTGCAAGTATAATTTATTTTTTTTAATTAATTCTCTTTTATCAAGCCCGTTTTTTACAGCAGAAAAGATTCCTGCCGCATTATGGGGCGGGGCAATATGGTCAATAATACCTTTTTGCAGGAGGGATATTGCCATATCCTGTTCCTCGATTTTAGAAAGGAGAACTATAGATAATTCTGGGTTGATAGACTTTATGCTGCGGAGGAAGTTTAAAGCATTACCGTAAGAAGGACTGAGGCAAATCATTGCCATGGAGATATTAGTCGAATTGGAAAGTTGATTGGAGGTTTCGGAGAGAGATGACGCCTCTTTAATGGATACATCCAGACTGTTCAAGATCTGTGAGAGGAAAGCTCTGTTTTTTCTCTTTTCATCTATGATCAAGATTTCTTCTTGATTGTTCATTGATTTTCTCCCTTACTCGGCAACCTGTCGGGTGAAATAGGATTATAAAGCATTCGACGAATTTCATTCATTCGCTATTCTTTATACATTAATGAGTTATTTTTATCAATCTTAATTTGAGGTTAGAAGACATCACCTTTATAGGTGAGAGAATAAAGATAAAATTACCCTGATAATTCGTCTCTAAAGGCTATTGAATTAGAAATGTTTCTCTGCCAGTATAGATAGCATAAAATTGCTTTTTTGTGAGGAAGTATCATCTTGACAGAATTTTTTATGAGTAATAACATATGTCCAAGAGCTTAAGGAGATCAAAATGAAAAAAGATAATGATTTTGTAAAACAATCTGCGTCTATTATTGAAGAGATCGAGAATCAATTAAAGGCAGTTCTTTCCCAGAAAAAAGAGAAAGTAGAAAAAGAACTTGAGGAAAAAATCAGGCTGGAAAAAGACGAAGCTGAAAAGAAAATAACTCAGATCGAAGAGGACATAGAAGAAGAAAAAGAATCTTTAACAAGTTACAAATCGATTCTTAGTGAGTTTGAAAGTGAAAAAGAGGATATAAAAAGACAGATAAAAGAACATCTTGATAGAGCGATTCAGTTTCAAACTGAGATTGAAGTTATTACAGGGAAATCTCTCGAAGAATTGAGGAATGTAAGTGAGTTGAACAAGAAGCTTGAGGAAATCAATCAAGAAGTTACAGGAAAAGTAACTTCACTGAAAGTTCAGCTCGAAGAGAAATACGGAATTGTAGCCGATATTCCTGAAAGTGATGGCGGCAAAGAAGTGAGTTTTAACTTAAAAAATGAACTCTCAAAGCTTAATAAAATAAAAGAACTTCTTACGGCAGCCGAGCCTTTAGAAGAAGAAATCAAAGAGGTTGAGCATGAAGAGGAACCGGAAGTAAAACCAGAAGTTGGTCCGGATTTCGAAGCAGAAGGAGAAGAACCGGAACAAGGCTTAGAACAGGAGACGGAAGTAGAAGCAGTAAACGAAACTGAAGAAACTATAGAAACAAAGATGGAAGAAGAGAAAGAAGGAAAGAGATATCTTCCTGGAGAGCTGCGTCCAGATGAAGATACCGGAGAAGAAGACATTTCCCATGAGACAGAAGAATTTATACCTGAGGAAACATTTCAAGATACTTATGAAGTCTTAGAGAAATACCGCAAGGTTGAAAATATAGAGAATGATGGTGAAATTAACTATTTTGAGAATAATAATAAGATGATCCTGGACACAGAGGTTCTTATTTCTGTCATAACTGATAGTATAGATAAGGCCAAAAAGCTCTACATAGAACTTTCTGAGACTGAGTCTCCCAAAGATCAGTTTTTTATTAAACAGGAGATCATACGGAATCAAGATGAACTCCGGAAGTTTATGTTGGGCAATATAAGGATGTGTGAGAAAGATAACTGTTCACTGCCGAGGTATACAGTGGGTATTTTAAATGAAAATGTTCTTAAAGATATTCTTGAAAAGGTAAGCATGGAAAATTGGAGTAATGAAGATGATTTTATTTCTTTTGAGAATGAGATAAAAGAATTGAAAGATAACTATTATGAGTGTATAACTCCTCCTGCCAAATATTTGGAATCAATAATTGAAGAATTGGAGATTAAATAGAAAAAGAGAGCCTATTGTAAGATAGATGATCCTTTTGTGTTGATAGAATTAAAATAATCCTCAAATATTATCCTGTCCTTTAGAGGCAATTCCCTGAATTTTAAACCTGAATGGTAATAAGGAAGGCTTGTATTTAATTTTTCAGAATAGACTACATCTCCTTTGCACTGGCAGGCTTTATTTCCAAGGATAATGATTATCTCATATGTTTTATCCTTGGGGAGTTTCGATTCACTGCTGATTTTTGCCCCACTAAGGCTCAAATTTATTGTCTTTGTTACTGATTGAGATCTGTCATTTTTGTAAATAAGAACAGTTGAAGTGTAGTACCTTTTGAACGTTCTTCTTTCCTGAGCATAAATTTCTTTGTATGGCATGACAATATCTTGTCTTCCTAGTTCGTCAATTTTTTCTTTACAATATACAGAGATTCTGTTTTTGTCATTTGGAATTTTTTTCTTATCTTTAATGCCTAATTGCAATGCTCTTTTACCTTTTGCTTCTGCAAGAGCCATGTCTGCTTCGTTAACTATCTTTTTCAGGCTATTTTTTGTGATTGAAACCAAAGATGTGAACTTATCTTTTGAGAAGTTAGTAATGCCAAAGCTTATTGTCAGATTGTTCCTTGGCTGGAATTCCTGATGTTCAAAATAATGTTCTTCTACGTTTTTTCTAATTCTTTCGGTAAAGATAAAAGCTTCTTCTTTGCTTTTTATGGAGGAGAGAAAAAACACGAATTCTTCTCCGCCATAGCGGCACAGAAAATCTTCTTCTCTTATAGAGGATTTTAGGATGGAAGCTAATTCTCTGAGGAGCTTATTGCCGGCTTCATGGCCGTTTCTGTCGTTATAGTTTTTAAACCAGTCTACATCACCCATAACAAGGGAGTAAAATGATTGTTCCTGATATCTTTTTTTCTCCAATTTTAACTTATGAATTATTTTATTAAAAAAGGGATCAGGTCGGAGCAGGCCGGTCAGGGCATCATACTGAATCAGGTTAAGCTTTGTGATAGCTATGGAAATATGTTCAGAAAGCCTTCGCATTACTTGCTGGTCTTCTTTTGAGAATCCTCTTTTTTTTAAATTTCTGTTTTTATTTTTGTTATATACTTCCAGAATACCTATTATTTTACTGTCATGCATGATTGGGACAGAAAGAATGTTTTCCAGGGGGAATTTTAGTTGTTCGATATATCTTCTGGATAGCCTATTATCGAAGATAGGGTCAGAAGAATTGATTTCGTGGCCGTCATTGGCAACGGATGCAGCAAAATCCTGAGAATCAATAAGAACGATATGTTTTGAAAAGTCTGGGTAAGATAAAATGGAATCATCCCATACCAGAGGCTTTATGTATTTTCCAAGTGTTTCATTTTCGTCAAGGATGTAGATAGAAATACCTTGGGCCTGGACGATTTCTTTTATGTCGTCCACGATATCCAATAAACTTGTCACATCGTTAGCTCTGTAGAGCTTTTTGAGGATATGCTCAATTTTCAGTTTTTCCTTTTTGAAAGAAAAATATTTAGCCTCAACCTCAATGCGTTTTTCCAGTTCTTTGACGATTGAATCCTGGATAACATTTTTGATTTCTTTTATCTCTAGAAAAGCTTCTTTCATATCTATGTCATTTTGCATAACACAATTCCGCAAGTTTTCAACTTGCATTTTCAATTTGGAATGTTCAACTGCTCTTTCGAGTGTTCGTAGAAGGCCGTTGTTATCTTTTTCCTCAGATGGAAAAACATGAGTATCTAGGTGGTAAGCTTGAGGCCATTCACTGCTGATTTCATTTAGATTTTTTTCCTCTTTTCCTATGATAAGGATGCTTGTTGTTTTTTTTAGTAATCCTTTGAGTGAGGAATAATGTGCCATCGAATCTTTAACAATGATGACATTAATATTATTTGATTCAAGAAAGGAAATGGCTTTTTCCAATGTGGAGGCTGAATAAGCATAACCAACTTTACTGAATAGATTATATAGATACTCTCTTTCTTCTTGATTATTATTCAGTATCAGTAAGTTTTTGGTGTAATTAATTTTCTCCATCCCTCTGTGATTTAATAAAGACAAGTACGCTTTATTCTTCAATGACCTTAAACCTTGGCTATATAATTAATTTTTCTTCTAAAGAAAAATGAATTTTGTTCCTCTTACATTTCCACCTAATTTTACATATTTTTTCTCATGGTAGTCAACCCTTTTTTTTAAATATACGTAGATCATTTTATCAAGGATATTTAGCCTGGATTATTCTTGAAATAAGCATTAACGCGGCGGATAGTTTTTTCTCTGCCTAAAAGCTCTACTACATCGAAAATACCAGGGCTGACTGACATTCCTAGAATAAGCATTCTTAAAGCATGTATAAAAAATGCCGCTTTTAGTCCTTCTTTCTCTGCTCTTTTACGCAAAGCATGTTCTATGTTTTCTGCGGTAAAAGTTTGCATTTCTTTTAAATCTCGCATTAATTTTTGCATGAGTTCTTCCAGTCTTTTGTCGTTTAAGTATTTTTCAACACCGGAAGGGTCATATTCAAAGTCATCTGAAAGAAAAGGCCTTCCTCTTACCGCAAATTCTTTGATTTTTCTGCTTCTCTCCTTTAGCAGGTTCAGGAGCCTGAAAAACCATTCTTTTTGCTCTTTTGCATATTTAACCTGCCAGAGATTTGCATTTTTCAATTCAGTTTTTACATAAGGAAAGAGCTCATCGGCTGTCATTGCGGAGATTAACTGGCCGTTAAGCCAGTCGAGTTTAGACAGGTCGAATACAGGATTGCCTTTGGCACGTTTTTCAAGAGAAAATCTGTTTACCATCTCATCTAAAGAATAAATCCTTTCTTCACCAGGTGACCAGCTCATCTGGGCTAAAAAATTCAAAATGGCAAGGGACAGATAACCATCCTCTTTGAATTGAAGGACAGAACTCACGCCGTGCCTTTTACTCAGTTTCTTTTTGTCCTTGCCGAGAATAAGAGATTGATGGGCAAATTCAGGCGGTTCAACACCAAATGCCTGATAAAGCAAGATCTGTTTAGGCGTGTTAGAAATATGGTCATCACCCCGGATGATATGCGTTATTTTTTGCTCTATATCATCTACAACAACAGAGAGATGGTAGGTAGGGAGGCCATCGCTTCGTAACAAGACGAAATCCTCGATGTTTTCGTTCTGTACACAGATGTGTCCGTGAATTAAATCGTTATAATTTATTTCACCCTCAGGGACCAGAAATCTGATAGCCCTAGGCTTTTTGTGCAGTTCAAAACGCCTTTTCTCCTCGGGTGAGATCCTTAAACAACGGCGGTCCTGAATCCAGTTTTTTCCTGAATCCAGGGCTTCTTTTTTTCTTTTCTGAATTTCCTCGGGCAGGCAGTAGCAGTAGTAAGCCTTTCCCTTCCGGACAAGCTCTTCTACTTTATTCCTGTAAATCTCTATTCTTTTTGACTGAAAGATTGGTCCTTCATCCCAGTCAAGCCCCAGCCATGTCAGTGCCTGGATTATTCCCCTGCTCATCTTGTCTGAGGATCTGGCTGTATCTGTATCTTCAATACGAAGTATAAACTTTCCTTTATGATGACGTGCAAACAGCCAGTTAATAAGGCATGTGCGTGCTGCACCTATGTGCAGATATCCAGTTGGGCTTGGAGCAAATCTGACATGTACCATTTTCATCCTAAATATATCATATGCAGATGGCAATATCCATTTTCCTGGATTATTCATAAAGAATGCCGATAGAATTAATATAATATCAACTAGCATATGAATTTAAGGGGATGGAGGAAGCGACATTAAAAGATTTAGCCTTTCTGAGTCGATTTTCGAGGGAACCAGACGAAGTCTGGCCTGATGGATGTGTGAGCACTGTATGATCAAAGGGGCGGCGTTAATGGTGGCTCGCGGACATTGTGGCGCTGCTTAGGATAAACATGCGGAGTTCCAGCAGAGCCGAGAAGATCGGGAGGAAATGGCGTTAAAAATCTTAGTGGAGCGCAAACATGCACTCAAATTCATCTATTATCGGCATTCTTTACCTTACAGGCGAGCCGATCTTACCGCATCTGCTTCGTTACAGCGCATTCGTGGTGAAGGACCACAACTTCATGTGCTGTGCCTTGCATCTGCGGCAAGCTTGACTCGTGAATAACCCAGGACTTCCTGAATTATTCATAAAGAATGCCGATACCATTATTTAACCTTGATGAAATCTGCTTGTCACAAAGTGTGACATCCAAATATGGGGAGACGGCATAAAGTGTGACATTTTTTCCTTATTTTGATTGTTTTTCTCTATAGATTGTATTTTATATCTTCTTTATATTCAACATGTTAGACGAATATTATTATTAATTATTTCTGGCATAAATATTGCTATATATCTTAAGTGAAAGGAGGTTAAACAAATGAGTAAAATTAATGGAAACAAAATTATTGTTGGAGCTTTGCTTTTGTTAGCTTTGCTCCAGGTCACGGCTCCGTTCATGCAGGCTAAAAATGTTTGTATGGGTGGATTGGTTAAATGTGAAGCTGATGCTTTGATTGTTGGGGCATTTGGGGGACTTGAAGTATTCGGTATGTATGCTGCCGCATGTATGGTGGGATATACCTGGTGTATTAAGTATTATCTTAAGAGATAAATTTAAAAAGGAGGGAAAAAATGAGAAAAAAATGCAAAAATCTAAATAAGCTGCTTATTTTAGCGGTATTATTTGCCGTGATTTTGAGTTTAAATGCTTCGTTTGTTGAAGCAGGGGGTTGTGAGAATGCTTTTATGAGATGTGTTAATGATCCTATTTCATCTATTTCTATGGTTGGGGGAGTGGTCTGTGTAATAGGTTATGTTTTTTGTAAGAAGTATATTGAAAGATGATGAAGTCTGTGAAATGAGAAAGTAAAAGTTTCTCTGTCGTCTTATAGATTACGGGTGGATAAAAATGAGAAAAAGAAAGATTTGTATGGGAGTTTTGTTTTTAGCTGTGCTGTTTTGTTCCAGGCTTCAGTTCATATTAGCAGAAGAAGTGCGGCAAGTATCGCTTGAAGAAGTCCTTTCTATCGGAAATCTTGATGACAATATTTTATTCCAGTGGGCTGGTGTTGCAGTGGATTCGCAGAATTATATTTATGTGACCGATGCAATGGATTACTGCCTTAAAAAATTTGATTGTCAGGGGAACTTACAGAAAAAAATCGGGCGGAAAGGTCAGGGGCCTGGGGAGTTTTTAGCCCCCAGGCTTCTTGACTGTTCCAGGGCCTATATCTATGTGACTGACCAGTATGTTCCCGGGTTTCAAGTATTTAATAAGGATCTGAAATTTCAACACCGCATTCCTTTAAGGATGTTCATAAATGATTTTAAAGTAATTTCTGATAGTGAGATCGCTGTGGCTGCAGTAACTTCAGATCAGACCTGCAGGATCCTGGTACTAAACACAAAGGGAGAGGTCATCCGGAAATTTCATTATTCAGAAAAGAAATCTTCACTTATGATGAATTGGATAGATTTTGATTTTGATTCCAGGAAGAATCTATATATTGCTTATAACTTTCAGGATAAGATAGTTAAATTTGACCCACAGGGAAAAAAACTGTGGTCCCACAGTCTTATGAAGATGAAACATGTAAAAAAGAAAAAAATAGGTTCATTTGTTGTTCCCTGTGAGATTGTATACAAGGATATTGCTGTCGATAGTACCGGGAAAGTGTATGTTCTTAGTGGGGAGTTTTCGAAAAACCCCAGCAGGGATGTGTATGTTCTTGATCCTGAGGGAAAACAGAAAGCAGTATTAACCCTTCCCGAAGGAAGCCACTGTATTTATATTGACGGCAGTGATTTTCTTTATTCCAGGGCCGGTGATGGAATCACATTGAAGAAGTACAGGATTGTAGACAGTAAGAGGCAAGCTGAAAGTATGAATAAATAAGCTAAAACAGCAAAGCACAAGCATGTCAGATTGGCAGAGTGGAACGTATATGAAACAGAAATACCGGGGGAAAAAACTTTTTTTATTTTTTCTTATTATGGGTCTGTCTCTCTTTTATGGTGACTTCTATGGTAACAGCCTTCAAATTGAGCAGGCTCAATTGATTATTATAATTGATTTTAACGATTTTATGTGTTTTAGCTGTCTTGATTCCTTTGTTGAGTTTTGTCAATCACTGCCTCTTCATTCTAAAGACGGGAAAGTATGTGGAGTGCTGGTTGTTAATGATGCAGATGAGACAGACCTTTCTTTTAAAATTGTCGAGAAAAAATTGCGTGGCTTTATTAGTGCTAACAATATTAAATTTCCTGTTTTAATTGATTATTTGCATATTTTTAATCCTTTTGCTGAGGATGGGACAGTAATTATTCTTTTTAATCACCGGGAAAAATGTATAAAGAAATATTTATTTCCATTGAAGAGAGAGCAAAAAGCAGATATCCTCAGTGCATTAAAAGATTAACTGAAAGAACTTCCACCAAATTTATCTCATTTCCTTCATGCTGGATTATTGGAACTGTTGATTGACTGAAATTTGAAAAACAGAAAGCTTTGGGCTATATTGGAGAAGTTCAAAGAAGATTAAATTTTGGTTTAAATCGACAGGACAAACTGAATAAAACAAAGAGACTGAATACAGGGTGCGCCTGTAGCTCAGGGGATAGAGCGACGGACTCCGGATCCGTAGGTCGCAGGTTCGAATCCTGCTAGGCGCGCCAGCTTTTCCCCCCTGTTACCCCATATAAATCAGTGATTTACAGAATTTTCCTGAATTTTGACCTTTAAGCAATTTATAGCAATTTATATCACGAAATAGCGTTAGACACGTCGCAAATCTTGACAGTCTGTTTATGAGAACAGTTCTCTTATGGAGATGGTCATGAATCGATAATAAAAAAATTTTTAAAGATAGGACTTTTTTCAAATAACATGGTTTTTTATTTTTGGTGGGATTAGTTTTGAAGCAGAAATAATTTTATCAATTTCAGTCATAATTTCTTTTGGCATATCACCCCGATATCTCAATATCTTATTTTTGTAATTCTCAAGAAGTTTTTCTTTTTTAATAGGGTAAATATTTCTACAATCTATAACCATTGGCTCATCTGAATTAAGGGGAGTACCGCCTTTTTTTATATAAATAAAATTCCCCTTTAGTGGTACTTCATCTTTATGTTTTATGTAGAATCTTACCTGTGAAGTTGTAAAGAGATAATATACATTTTCTTCTGAGAAATTTTTATTTAACAGAAGCATCCTTTTAAAGCGGGAACCTTTTGGGAAAATAATTTTTGTGGAAAGAACTTTCCCTCTCACAAGTTGGGAATCTAAATTTTTGCGGAGGACGATTTCTGGTAGATCGATCACTTATTTAATACAGAATGTATGCAGTCGTTTTCTTGGTCAATTTCTCTTAACTTTTTTATCGTTTCTTTTTTTTCCTCTGGAAGGTTTTCTAAAAATAGTTCGGGATCAATTTCCTTAGGCTCAGAAGTCTCTTTCCAAGTTTTTTCGTTGTGAGAAATATTTACTAAGCTTGATACCGAATAATTTCTATATTTTTTTATAATATAGTTAACTGCTTCCAGCTCTGAATCAGATAAGGAATTGAGATTAACATCTTTTTTTAATTTCAGTACATCATAATTTCTACATTTTGCAGCGGAGAAATATCTTTCTAATGGATTTCTTCCTATTTTCTTACCAGAAATTCTAACCGTAGGTTTGAAAAAGTCATTGATATAGTTTAATGTCAAGGAAGGAATTGGTCCTAATGGAAGCCTATGATACCTATCATTGAGAACGAATCTTCCGTATTTTCTTATGTGATACTTGTCGATGAAATATAGTAATTTGTTTATTCTTAATTTGCTTAATTGCTGCTTATTTTTGGCAAATAATACCAGAATATCAATGAGCTTCTCAATATCATATTGCATGATTTTACCTCACTGTTTAAAAAAAATGATTAAAACTTGATTGGTCCCCCTCCTTTCCCTCTGAGATAAAGCATTAACTTTAATCCTAACATTTATAATATAAATGATAAAAAGAGAAAAATCAAAGGAATAATTTTTTTATTTTTTCTCTCATATAAAGAATATTCTGTTACCTCATATATTGTAGTGAGACAAAAGTTGACAGTCAGATTTTAAGAATAACCTACATTTTTTAGTTTCTAAATTTTTTCCCACAAATTTCTTATTTTAGCCTCTTCTTTATTTCTCTTAGTGCTTTTTAGCTCATTATCGAATCTCATTAATTCGTAATACATTTTCTCGTAATGATCAAATGCAGACTTCATCTTTTCTGACATAATATATCCATATTGATATTCTGGTTTTTCTTTTATGTTGCCAATTCGCCATTCGCGCCCTTCTTTTAGAAATCCGTGCTTTTGTAGAATTTCGCCCACATATCCAAAAAGTATTTTTATAGTCTTTTTAACTTTATTAGGATGGTGCCATTTTTCATCAAGATAATCAAACATTTTTTGATTAATATTTTCAGGAAGTTGGCCACGATGGACCCACAACTCTTCATTGTCAATATATTTATCTACTAATTCTGGTACTTTAGTTAAAAAATTTTGGAGATCGGCTTTCATTTTTTTCAGGCTTTCTTCTCCATACTCTTTCACCTTATCAGGCATAGAAACAATTGCATTTTCAACTTCCTTTTTGCTCCATATTACTACAAATCCTTTTATCTCCTTAATAAAATCTATGCATATCTCTTCCATTTTTTTGCGCAATTCATTTATCTGCCTTTCATTGTCTTCAATTTTTTGATCAAATTTAGAAATATCTTCCATGTTTTCCCCCATGTTAAAATACGTTTTCATTTTATAAAAAATAATAAAAAAATGAAAGTCTATTTCCCTACTCTCCAATATCTTCCTTTGCTACTTTTCATAAAGTCGACAGTCCTTTTCTGGTAATAATTTGGTCATAATATAGCCGAGGAATTATTTATTAAGAAATTTGCATATATCTTTAAATTGAATTAATATATTTAGGCAACAGCAAGATAGATTTAAAATAAAAATGCTTACATTATCATTCCCCAAAAGACAAGGTATTGCTTCTTCAAATATAATATTTAGATTATGTGATCAAGCTAAAAAGACTAAAGATGATGAGGTTTTTTTTGATCTAAGTAGATCAGAATCTCTAACTCCGTTTAGCACTATAATGTTAGCGGCAACAATTTCTGGATGTCTCGAACAAAGAAAAAAATGTAAATATGCTGAGCCCCAAAAAATTAATCTACGTAAATTTCTCAAAGAGATTAGATTTTATAAATTCTTTGGACTTAATAAATCAGAGAATAAGAGTGAGAGCATAACAAAAAACAAAGTTCAATTAAAAAGAGCAACTGGCATAGAACCACTATTAATAGATCAAATAATTGGTGTATTTGCTCATTATTTAAATTTATCGCAAGGCGTAAAAGGTTCTTTACGAATGAGCATGCAAGAGACAATGACTAATGTTGTTGATCATAGTAAGAGGCAAGATTATTATGTGTGTGCTTATGCTTTTCGTAAATCAAAACAAATTCGTTTATGTATTGTAGATTTGGGCGTGGGTATCTTGAAGTCTTTGAAGAGTTCTGATAGATATAATTATTTACAGGATGATTATGAAGCAATTATGTTGTCAACCAATGAGGGCATATCCTGTCGATCAGAAAGAACTGGATTAGGATTGAATCATATAAAAAAATTTATAAAAGTGAATGAAGGACAAATGTGCATTATTTCTGGCAAAGGAAAGATTTTTTGGAAATTTGATCATCGGAAAATATTACAACAAAGTATGGCTATACCTTTTGAAGGAACTATAGTAAAATTGGTTATTAATATTGATAAAGAGGCATTATATTTTTTATCCAGTGAGAAAGAATATTTGATTTAAAAAGAGAATAAAAATGAAAGTCAATTTAAAAGAGACATGTGGAAAACAAACAATTACTCGAGATGATGGAAAAAGGATCAATGAAATAATTATTAAGGCTTGGAATAAGGAAGAAAAAATTATAATTGATTTTAATAATATTCTAATAGCATCGGTTTCTTTCTTAGATGAGGCCTTTGGAAAATTATCTTTTGATTGTTCCAAGGAGAAGTTGAGAGAAAAGTTGGTTTTAAAAAATATAGAAAATTATGATAGAAATTTATTAAATGATGTATTAATCTCCCGTTATCGTCAAAAGGAATTAGGACAAAACAGTGCTTCAAGAACAAAAAAGAAAAAGATTGCTTCAAAAAATAGGCCCATCGGATAATCTTAACAGCTATATCCCCCCCCAATATCTTCCTTTGCTGCTCTTTCCTGTTGCATAATAAACGGTTGTTTTATTCCGGCATCCTTCTTGTTGAAAATAAATGCTGAAGACGTTTATTAATTGTTAAAAAAGCCTTGCGTGGTCCTCTCGAGCTATTATATTGTTCCTTTGGATCTGGATAAAGTTTATTCCATTCTTGTCTAAACTTTTCCCAAAATTTCATTTTTCCGGTAGGGGGGATTCCTCCAAGTTTATCAACAAGATTGTTAATTCTTTGATGTTTTTCCTTTAGTTGTTTTCCTGGTCTTTTAAAGAATTTTTTTACTTCATGAAAAAGCCTAATGAATTCTTTATCGTTCACATCTCTATAGATTTTTATTCCAATCGATGACCATACTCCGATCATAAATTCTTTGGATATTTTATAGCTGAATGAAAAGGGTTTTATTCCTGTAAAAACATATATAATCAATGCTAATTGGGAAAAATTCGTTTGTTTAGAAAGATTTCTCATCTCTCCTTCAAATCTTGCTATTTTTGTTCTCGGCCAAATCCAGACATAATTTTGATAACCAGTAAATTTTCCCTTGATTTTTAAAGGAACTGGGATTGTTGGATTTTCTTCAGTTAACAATCTATTTTCTCTATAGGAGAGTCTCGATAATTCTTTTATTTTAAATTTAATTTCATTTTCTAAATTTATGATTTTTTCTTTGTTTCTCTCTACATCTTGCTCTAAAGGGAAGGCCTGTTTTTTGGCCTCTTCTTTTATCCAATCGACTATTTTATCAATATTATTAGGAAAAAGGGGATCTTCATTTCCATAAAGACCCATTCTTATTTCTTTAATACGTGGGGTTATTTTTTTTATAAGTTCTGAGGTTTTAATAGTGTTATCAGGCCTTATTGCATCTAATATATTCTCGCGATCCAATTTATCCCCTTTTTTAATCATGGATTTAATTGCTGTGGCAACTTGAATAATCAAATCATTTCTATCTCCTTTTGACATACCTGCATCCCATCCTCCCCCCCTGGATGTATGTATAATATCAACTGCATCAGAAATATATGGTTCAAGTGATTTTAAACCAATCTGTATTTTGAATAAGTCAATTAAATCTTTTTTTTCCATTTTAATGAACGCTTTTGACTAGTTAACTGTTCACTGTTATTCTACTAATTATAGTAATAATTGTCAAGCGGAGGTACTGAAATGACAATTTCCGCAATGAGAAAAAAACGCAAATCGCAAGGTTTTAGGCTTATCGATTTGGCAGAAAAAACAGGAGTTTCTATGGCCTGGTTATGGTCTTTGGAGAATGGCTATAGAAAGGGGATTTCTATAGAGATAAAATTGAAGGTAGCACAGGCTTTAAATAGTACAACTAAAGAACTTTTTGGAGAATAAAAGTTGGAACGTCGCTGGATTTCTGTGCGAGAGGCTGCGGAATATCTTTCTCTGCATGAGGTAACAATACGCAGGAAAATCGACAAAGAGGAGCTGCCGGCGGCGAGGCTGGGTCACGTTGTCAGGGTGGATCTGAAGGCACTTAATGAGCAGCTTGAACGAAAAATGAATCTAGGCGGTAAAAAACCATGAGACGGACATGGGTTAAATTCTATTGCGATCAGTGGCTTAGGGGGTCTATCAGGAACGAAAACATCGAGGTGAGAGCAATCTTCGCAGATCTTTTGGCAATGGCCGGCGATAATGCCTATGGCGAGGATGGTCTTATTCAGCTTGCCAAAGATGTCGGGTTTAATGACGCTTTAATCGCCGGAATTTTGAATGTCCCCCTAAAAACGTGGACTTCAACGAAAGAACGGCTTAGCAATCATCCAGACACAGAAGAAAATAGAATTGAATTAATTTCGCTTCACCAGGGTTTTGCTATAAAAATTCTAAAATGGGGCCGCTATCAGTCTGAATATCAGCGTCAGAAAACGTACAGACTAGAAAAAAAGAAAGAAAGCACCCCCCAGACCCCCCTTAAAGAAAACAATAATAAAGAAAGAGATATAGATATAGAGGAAAAAGTAACTAAAGTTACAGGAAAAGTTACAAAGAAAGTTACACAAGACATAACTGCCATCATTGAACATTGGAACTCAAAAGGTATGAAAATCCTAGAGGACCGGGAATCAAGAGTCAAAGAGAAAACAATCCAGAAAATCAAAAACTGGTTAAATGATTATTCTCTTGAGGAAATGAAAGGAGCTATTGATAATTATCTTGAGATCCTAAAAAGTGAAGATCATTACTTTTCTCATCAGTGGCAATTATGGGAATTTTTGGATCGGGGATTGACAAATTTCTTGAGCAAAAATAATCCTTTTGATAACTGGTTAAAAAGCAATAAGGATTATAAACCATCCCAGATTGGCAAAAATACTCCAATTAAATATACGGAAGAAGAGAAGAAAATACTGGTACAGATTGATGCTGAATATAAAAAGGAGCTTAAAAAAGCCATGCAAAAAGAAGGGTGGCAATCAGAAGAGGAGATTGATTACTTTAAGGTTCCTTCGCTTGAAGAATATAGGAAGAAAAAGCTGAAGGATTTTAAGCAAAATAGTAACAAATCAAAAAGAGCGTGGCAATGAACTTTTATGAACGATACTCACCTCGAGAGAGAAGAGTTGACATAATAACTATTAGACGACACAGATTATTTTGTAACATGTTTAAAATAAAGAACTTACAAAGGCAAAGAAAAAGTGGGATATTATATCAGGCTATGTGCATTTTCTGTCCCATTTCTGGCTATAAATAGATGTTAAATGATTATAGATATCCCAAAATGGTGCTAAAATGAGGATTAATTTCCCATTATTTAGGATGAGTTATTCAGAGGACAATGAAAATGACTAAGAAAAAAGCATTGAAGCCCGGGCCAAGAGGAACTCATAAAGGCTATGTTTTTTTGAGATCCGGGGTGATATCAAAAGAGAACCGCCATATTGAAAAATATCTGACTGAGTTAAGAGAAAATTATATACATGATTTAGGTCCGAAAGAGAACGATCTCAGTACAGGCCAGACAGTCCTGTTGAATCAGCTAATTACTTGCTGCGGTTTTTGCCGGCTTGTTGAAGAGCAGGCAAAGAAAACACAAAATATAACTTATTTGCAGACTGCTCATTATTCTAGATTTATGCGACATGCCAGACAGCTATGCCTTGATCTAGGATTGAAGCCGGAAAAGTCGGAAAAGCTGAATTATTTAGAAGATATGTGATTAATGGACATGCAGTAATGATTAAATTACTGATTTTCTACGGCAAAGCTATTAGAGGCAGAAAGAAGGCTATTTTATTAGGGGTAAACAAGGGTGCAAAAAAGATCGTGTTTTAGAACGCAAATGAGAGCGGTGTTTGGTTTTAAAGGGTGAAATGATATGAACATCATCGAAAGCATACATAACAAGCGGATATTCCTAGATTCATTCGAGGAACTAAGAACATGGGCGTCCTGGCAAGCGTACCTAAAGGCATTATTTGGATTGCCAATGACTAATACTGATAAGAAGATTTACAAAAAATGTACAGGAAATAGGGATGTTCCTCGAAAAGAAAGTCGAACCAGTTATGTTCTATCTGGCCGGCGGTCCGGAAAGTCGAAGATCTCTGCTTTGATAGCTGTATATCTTGCGACTTATAGGGATTGGAGTAAAGTTTTAAGTCCGGGTGAACAGGGTTATATATTTCTTATCGCTAATGACAAGGAACAGGCTAAAATTCTCAAGCGGTATATATCCGGAATCCTGGCCAGGGCCCCGGGACTCAGGCAATTCAAGAAAAAAGAAATTACATGGGAAATCGAGCTAAACAATCAAATAACGATCGCAGTCCGTACAAAAAATTTCAGGACTCTCCGGGGTTATACAGTCATAGCTGCAATTTTAGAGGAACTTGCCTTCTGGCGGTCTGAGGAGAGTGCGAATCCGGATTACGAGGTGCTTGCTGCAGTAGAGCCAGCCATGTTGACGGTCCGGGATTCAATGTTGATAGGGATCTCAAGCGCATACGCTAAGCGTGGACTGCTCTATGATCAGTACAAAAAATATTATGGAAAATTTAAAGGTCCTTTAATATGGAAGTCAGACACATTAACAATGAATCCCACAGCCAATAAAAAGAAGATTGATTATCAACTAAAATCGGACCCAGCTAAATACAGGGCTGAATATCTGAGTGAATTTAGAGGCGATATCGAAAGCTATCTAGGAATTGAGGATCTTGAACGGATAACAGCTAAAGGGATTAGATTCAGGGCTTATGACTCAAGTTTTCGCTATACTGCTTTTTGTGATCCTAGTGGTGGCCGGGTGGATTCAATGACTATGGCCATATCTCACATTGAAGAGGATAAAATAATCCTGGATGTGATCCTAGAGCGAAAACCGCCATTCAGTCCGGATGATGTTGTTAAAGAATTTTCAGAAACATTAAAACTATTCAAGATCTCATCAGTCCAGAGCGATAGGTATGCAGCCGACTGGGTTAAGGAATCTTTTGAAAAGCAGTACATTAGAATTGATTATAGCAAGCTGTCAAGAAGTGAGATTTATACTGCATTTATACCGATTGTTATGAACAGCCAGGCGGTTATTTTGGATAATAAGAGGCTCCAGACTCAGTTTGCTAATCTTGAGCGTCATAGCAGAGCAGGGGGCAAGGATATTATCGATCATGCACCTGGCTCACATGATGACGTAGCAAATAGTGCAGCCGGGGCAATTATAGCAGCCCAGGAGAGGTTATCGAGTGCCGGACCGGGACGAGTCTATTATAGGGGACAAGAAAAGGCGGAGAAAATGCCGATCATGCTAGAAGATATCGAGCTTGTCGAGAAGGCTAGGCAGATGATTGCCAAGCATGGCTATGCCGCACTCGGAGCTTTCGCGTATTCGCTGTCGATCCCGGAGGACGATCTGAGGAAGCGATTGGTAGCCTTGGGATTTTATGAGCACAAGAAAAATCGTTTTATATATGGTAAGGATTTTAAGCTGCCTGAGAAGCCTGAGCCGAAGCCGGAAGTAGAGAAGATTCAGGAAGAGAGGGACGGTTGGGTTGTTTTCTGAATTAATTTAAACTTTTACTTGACAAAGTTTATATATAACTTTCAATTATTTATTGAGGATTTTGATGAAAGAATTTGATGAAATAAAGATGCTAAAAGAATTCAAGGAAAAATCAGGATAGAGTAATCAAAAAATAGGTAAAGCTATGGGTATACATGGTCAAACTGTTCAAGGATGGCTATCGGGAAAATATGAACCTTCACCTATGGCAAAAAGGCTGCTGAGGGCATTTATTATTGAACATCTTTAAATAAGTGTATAAAGTGCATATAAAACCATTGATTAAATTGAGATCGTTCCTATATGATGAGTTGAGAGCGTCAATTTTAAGGCAAAGGTGAAAAAATGAGTAAAGAGAGAAAGAGAGATTGAGCCGGTGATACTATGAGCAAATTTATAGGATGCAGTAGCAGACAGGTTGACCGATGGATTAGGGGGGAGTCGAAACCGACCCACGTATATCAAATACTCATCAAGAAAGGAATAAATAAGGTTAAAAAGCTATGAACAATCCCCTTTCTCAATCAATATCGTGGCTTATATGGCTTCTCCAGGGCTTGTTTTTTTTAGCTTATTGAAAAAATTGCATAAAAATAAATAAAGGGGGAAAAAATGAAAAAGAAAGTATTTGAATTTGGTGTGCTGGTTTTGTTCAGCTCAATTATAGTTTTAGGAGCTCAGGAAAAGTATGAACTTACTGAAATAGACATTTTCAGTTTGGAAAGAAAAGTGTTGGGCACTGAGGTGAGTGTTCTTGGAATAAGCTTGGGTGATTCTAGAGAAGCAGTGTTAAAGGCTCTGGATAAGAAGGAAAGTGATGTAAAAAAAGTTAATATTCCCCCTGATAATATGTCGGATTTAGAGCATGATGTAATTGAGACAGTGCTTAACCAGGGTTACAGTATTAGCTTTAAAGATTCCATATCAGTTTTTTTTTCATCAGATAATCTTGTTACGCAAATTATGGTGAATAATAGTTTCGTGAGTAATTTGAAGGGGAAGACAGCTGAGATTTTTGGATTGATCCCTCAATTGCAAAAGGCTTCTATGAGAGCAAGTTTTGGTGAGCCAGATTATACTGATCATAACTCATCGATTCATTTGGATTCTTTATATTATTTGGATGGGTTTTCTTTTGCTTATATGAATGATAGTTTGGTTCATTTTTCCATTTTAAGCAACGTTCGTACGAAAATTAGTAAAGTTCTGAAAAGTAAAGCGGCTTCAAAATCGAAGACTTTAACAACAGATTTTAGAAATACATCTTGGGGTATGTCGAAGGAACAGATAGAAAAGATTGAAAAAGGTGAGGTTGCTAATAAGTCAACCAGTAGAGGATTGGATATTCTGATGTATAAAGGAAGAGTCGGTGGGCTGAACTGTCTGATTGGTTATTATTTTGCTAAAAATCAATTAGTGGAAGGAAGGTACGTATTCTATGAAAAACATACAAATAAGAATGATTATATTGATGATTTTAATAGAACAGCAGATTCTATAACAAAGAAATATGGACAGCCTACAAAAGAAATGCAGCAATGGAAAAACAACTTATATAAAGACGACCATTCTGATTGGGGGCTCGCTGTTAGCATTGGGCATTTAGTCTATCAATATGATTGGAAATTGCCAGAAACTACTCTTAAGTTACAGTTGACTGGAGACAACTATAAGATCACCTTCATACTTGATTATAGGTGCGAAATTCCAAAATACAAAAAGTTAAAGGAAGCAGCAGAAGCAGGGGATGAGATTTGGTAGGATATAAACCGGAAAAGGGCTTCTGTCTTTAACAGAAGATTAACATTAAGGACTCTATAGGTTATAAATTAGGCCGTATTTTGATGATGGCCACAAATTATTCTGAAAAAGATCTAAGAGAAATAAATAGGGCCATCAACAGTAACATTAAGGGAAAAAAAAGTGAAAAAAATTGAGGTGAATCATGGCAAAGCCAAAAAAAGAAAAAAACCTTAAATTCATTGATGGTAAATGGTATGTAGATTTTACCTTCAATAAGAAGAGGATCCGTCAATTTGGAGGCTATACTAAAGAACAGGCCCGGAATACTTTAACAAAGATGAAAATGGAAAATCTCAATGAAAAGATGGGTTTTAAAAAGCCTGAGAAGAAACCGGATGTTCTTTTTAGGGATTTTTCAAAAGAATTCATGGAGCTTTATTCAAAGCAGAATAAGAAATCATGGAAAAGAGATGAGATTTCATTGAAAAGCCTGAGGCCTTTTTTCAAAGGAAAGACATTGCAGCAGATAGGACCTGATTTAATTGAGGGCTATAAGGCGAAAAGAAAGACTGATGTTACACAAAGAAAGACTAAGGTTAAAGAGGCCACTATAAACAGAGAAATCGCACTTATGAAGACAATTTTCAATAAGGCCGTTGAATGGGGAAGGATAGAAAAGAATCCGTTGGCCAGGGTGAAGAAGTTTAAAGAGAATCATCAAAAGGATATGAAGATACTCAAAGACGAAGAAGCGATACGACTCATTGATGCTGCCAATTCTCATTTAAAATCTGTTCTTATTTTGGCTCTCAATACCGGCATGAGAAGAGGAGAAATCCTAAGTCTTAAATGGGAAAACATAGATTTCAGGAAAGGCATGATATTTATTGAGGATTCTAAAAGCGGAAAATCCCGCGAAGTTTACATGAATAGCCTTATTTTTGAGACACTGAAAGATCTGCCAAAGAATTCCGATTATGTTTTTCCAAACAATGAGACCGGGAAGCATATCCAGGACGTTAAAAATTCATTCCATACAGCTTGCAGAGAAGCTAAGATCAAGAGTCTTCGTTTTCACGACTTGAGACACACAGCAGCCACAAAGATGATTGAGGCCGGCGTTGACATCGCCACAGTTTCAAAGATTCTGGGCCACAGCTCAATCATAATGACAATGAGATACGCTCATCCAGGTGAGAAAACAATGAGGGCTGCTACTGAAAAATTAGCTCAAATTTACGAACAGACACGACAAAAAGTTGACAGTCCCATAGAAGAGGTTACTATCAAGAAGCATGTAAATCGTTTGTTTATAGACAATTAGAAGAGAATATTTCTATCCGATAAACGGACTCCGGATCCGTAGGTCGCAGGTTCGAATCCTGCTAGGCGCGCCACAATCTATCACATTCCATTTATAAATACAGGCCAAGTTTATTCCCTATTTTTTACAGTGGTAGGGCATACCAGGGAGCAAAAAGCAATAATACTAAGTTATCTATAATGTTATCAGTTAGTTGAATCGGTTCGACCCCAAATAAATAACAATTGATATCGCTTCATGTTTATGTTATTTCTACTATTTATGATATTTTCGCTGGGATATTGAGATGAAAAAGACCGTACTTTTTTTTATGTTGTTTCTCCTGGTGAATTTTTTCTCCTACGGCCAGTGGAAAACGAAAGAAACTTCCGCTAGAAAAATTGACAAACCAGTAATTGTAGATGGATTTTTGAGTGAACCTTCGTGGAAAAAAGCTCCTCAAGCAGGAGACTTTATTCAATTTCAACCGGAAAGAGGCAGCCCTGCTTCTCTCAATACGGAAGTTAAGATTCTATACGATGATAACTTTGTTTATTTTGGTTTTCTATGCTATGACCCTGAACCTGATAAAATAGCAGCAAGCATAACCAAAAGAGATGCAGAGTTAAAAAGTGATGATGCTGTTTTGGTTTATCTTGATACATTTCATGACAGAAGAACTTGCTATTTTTTTATAACTAATCTCCTGGGAACTCAGCTCGATGGCCGGATAACTGACAATGGAAAGACAAGACAAACAACGTGGGATGGAATATGGAAATCCGCAGGTCAAAAAACTGATTTTGGATGGAGCGTGGAAATTGCTATTGATTTAAGTTGTTTAAAGTATGAACCTGGGGAAGAAAAGGCATGGGGTCTTAATTTTGGCAGACCTATTCCTCGAAGGCTCGAAAGAAGTTTTTGGGTAGGCCCACTGGAATCTCCTTTAAAAGTTTCACAGTATGGTGTATTAAATGGTCTTGAGCTTGTGAAATCCGAGAAGAAATATTCCATAATCCCCCATATTATTTCGAAGCTTGAAGAGGGCAAAAAATCAGAATTAGAAGGTGGTGTAGATGCACGTTATGCTTTTTCTCAAATGGTTTCAGGAAATCTAACAATTAGCCCGGATTTTGCAACCGTAGAGGCAGACCAGGAGAAGATCAATTTAAGTCGTTTTGAGCTTGACCTTCCAGAAAAGAGGAATTTCTTTCTGGAAGGTTCTGAAATGTACGGGCAGCGCATCAAGTTGTTTTACTCGAGAAGAATTTCGGATATTTATGGTGGTCTCAAAGTTTATGAAAAATCCGGTGGATTTGAATTTTCCGGGTTAAGTGCTCAAACGAAAAAAGATGAGACTCTTGGAGAGGATTCGGCGAATTTTAGTGTCTTCCGTCTCAAAAAAGATTTCATGAAGTCGTCAAATATTGGATTTCTGTTGGCCAATAAACTGACAGGCAGTAAAAATAGAGGAACAGCCGGGTTTGACACATCGCTGTACTTCACGGATACTTTTAAATTTACAGGGCAGTTGGCTTTAAGTTATGGAGACTATAATGAGCGTAATATTGCTTTCTTCCTGCGGCCGAGCTATGATTCGTCAACATTTCATATCCATATTCGTTATGGACAGTTAGGAGAGAATTTTGCAGATAATGCCAATGAAGTTGGATTTGTAAAGGATGATAACCGTAGGGAACTGGATTCAGCCATAATAAAAACTTTCTGGGTTAAAAAATGGGGTTTTGAGCGAATTGAATATAATTCAAATTATAACATTTACTGGGGAATGGACAGGACTTTACGGAGCTGGCAGGTGGATGAAGGGCTGGAATTTGATTTTAAGAATAAGTTTTCAATCGAGTTAAATCACACTCAGGAATACAAGCTTTTTGAAAAGGAGTTCAGGAATCATTGTACCGATTTTGAACTCGGTTATAATACAAGGGAGTGGCAGTCTGCGGAAGTTTCATACAGTTTTGGGCATAATTTCGATTTGGATTTCAGTCTTGTCACTGGAAGAATTAATTATAAATTAACTCAGGATTTTTCTCTTTCATATGATTTGACACGTCTGAATTTCGAGCCGGATCCTGAGAACGAAAGTACGTGGATTCATATTGTCCGGGCGACAAATTATTTCACGAAAGACCTCTTCATAAAATTGTTTTATCAGTTGAATTCTTCCATAGATAAAAGCAATATTCAGATTCTGTTTGTTTATCGTTTCCAGCCTCCGTTTGGCTTCATTCAACTTGCATATCAGAAAGGGACTGCGCGGTTCGGCGAGAAAGGAACACAAGGCAATACAGTGTTTTTGAAATTGACATATATGTTCTAACTAATTCAGGTTGTATTCCAAGTGCCAAATTGGTCAAAAAAGACGAAATATGTTGTGAACGTCTAACGAAGATATTATAATAACCTTTCTTTAAATCCTGAAGCATACAGAATCCGGATTCAATTTTGCTGGAAAAAAGTGCTTATTTTCATATTTCTTAAGAGGGAGGATTTGTCCGGATGGATAAAAAAGAAGCATTAGAAAAAATAGCAAAAAAACTACGCATTCATTCCCTGAAAATGACATCAACTGCAGGTTCAGGACATCCAACAACATGCCTATCTGCGGCGGAAATAATAGCCTGCCTGTTCTTTGATGAAATGAGATACAACATCAAAGACCCACATGACTGGGCAAATGATGAGTTTGTTCTCTCAAAGGGACATGCGGCTCCTATTTTGTGGGCAGCCTATGCAGAAGCCGGGATCATTTCCTTAAACAGCCTGATGAACCTCAGGAAGATTGACAGCCCTCTTGAGGGACATCCCACGCCTCGTATGAGATGGGTTAAAGCTGCAACGGGTTCTCTTGGGCAGGGTCTTTCGGTTGGACTTGGAATGGCAATGGCCATGAAGCTTGGAAAATCCCGCAGAAGGGTTTATGTCTTAATGGGTGACGGAGAATGTGCTGAGGGATCAGTCTGGGAAGCAGCCAATACGGCTGCCCATCAGAATCTTGATAATATATGCGTGGTTATTGATATAAACAGGCTTGGACAGTCAGATGCCACAATGTTCGGCCATGATATAAAATCTTACGAGAAAAGATTTAAAGCCTTTGACTGGGATGTGATTAAGATTGATGGACACAGCATTGAAAATATTTTGCTGGCATTTGAAAAGGCAAGACTGTCGGACAAACCAACAGCAGTACTTGCGAAAACCACAAAAGGAAAAGGAGTTTCTTTCCTAGAGAACAAGAACGGCTGGCATGGCAAGCCTTTGAAACAGGATGACCTCGAGAAAGCCCTCGATGAACTGGGCCCTATGCCTGAAATCGACGCAAAGAAATATGTGCGCAGGCCTGGAAGAGTAAAGAGCCCGCAGTTTACAAAGAGGTACAGCTTTAAAAAGAATACCTACAAAGAAAAAACAGCGACCAGGAGGGCGTATGGCAATGCACTTTTAGCTCTCGGAAAAATAAACGATTCTGTTGTAGCGATTGATGGGGATGTGAAAAATTCCACATATGCAGAAGATTTCTTTAAAGCTTTTCCTGAAAGGTCATTTCAGGTTTATATTGCCGAGCAAAGCATGGCAGGTATTGGAATTGGCATGTCTGCGAAGGGGTATATTCCTTTTATCGCTACGTTTGCAGCATTTATAAGCAGGGCTCATGACCAGATAAGGATGGCGGCCTATTCTTTTTCAAACGTGAAATTTGTCGGTTCACATGTTGGAGTGAGCATAGGTGCTGATGGCCCTTCCCAGATGGGGCTTGAGGACATGGCAATTTTCAGGCCCATTCCTGGATGTGCTGTGCTTTATCCCTGTGATGCATATTCAGCTGAGGCTTGTGTGGAATCTATGGTCAGGTATAAGGGGTTGGCATATTTGAGAACCACGCGGCCTGGAACGACTGTTTTGTATAATAAGGGAGATAAATTTCCGATTGGTGGGTCAAAAGTTTTGAAGAAGCACAAGAGAGATGCTGCTGCGGTCATTGCAGCGGGGGTTACTGTCCATGAGGCTTTAAAGGCATACGTAGAACTTAGAAAGGAAGGAATATCAGCCAGGATCATCGATGCCTATTCCATCCAGCCAATAGATAAGGAAAATATAACACGTGAAGTGGAAGAAGCAGGGAAAAAGGTTGTAGTAGTGGAAGACCATTTTGCGAGTGGAGGCCTTGGTGAGGCTTTGGCTCTGGCTTTGGCAGGGAAAGCCGAGATAATCCATCTTGCAGTGCATGACCTGCCGCGGTCCGGTAAACCCGAAGAGCTTCTGGATAAATACGGCATTTCGGCAAGGCACATCGTTAGTGCAGTAAAAACAATATGTAGTAAGCATTAAAGAGCAGTAAGCTGGCGGTTAAATAATCAGTGGTAGGTGTATGTTGATATTTCGTTATAGCAAGTTATTAAAATATGTTTTCTGTTCACTCCTAATCGTATGTCTTTTTTCGTGGAATTCATTTGCTGATAGCGGGGTTGTTACTGCTGTTTACGATGGTGATACCATTAAGGTAAGGTTTGAGAGCGGCCTTGAAAAAAAGGTCAGGCTTATTGGAATCGATACTCCTGAGATAGACAGCCTGAAAGAAGAAGAAATATTTAAGGCTTTAATGGCCAAAAGATTTACTTTTTACTATCTTTACAGTAAAAAAATAGAGCTTTCTTATGACTGGGAGCGTGAAGATAAATACGGGAGACTTCTTGCTTATATCTGGACCGAAAACAACGGTCTTTTTAACGAATTTATCCTGAGGGAAGGTTTTGCCTATGTATTCTTGAAATATCCTTTCCGGAAAGATTACAGGGAAAAGTTTATCAAGGCAATAAATGAGGCTAAGAAGGCGGAAAGAGGCTTCTGGAAAAAAGGTTCCTTTCCATGTATTTCAACGCTTGAAACCGGGAAGAATATTGGCAGGCTGCTTTCTGTGAAATATAAATGTTTTCGTGTGGAGGCCAGGGGGAAGTTTGTTTATTTCCATTCCCCCGGAGGGGAATTTTCTGCTCTGATTCAGCGAAAAGACATACGATTTTTTCCTGATATTGGATCATTTGAAGGGCGGATCATATCAGTAACAGGGTTTTTAGAAGAGTATAAAGGGAAGCCTCAGATTATGGTTTTACTTCCTAAGCAAATAAAATTTGGAGAACTCAATACAGGGAAAGTAATATAACATCCTCAGTAAAGGAGCTTTTTATGAAATCATTAAGAATTTTTATTGTAACTGGTTTGATCTTATTTTTTCTATTTGGACTCACAGTGGAGTCAGGATGGAGCAAATCGCAAAAAAAGATAACAAAATATGATGAAAATCTTTATAAGGCTATGACATGGCGCTGTATTGGGCCTTATCGTGGCGGCCGTTGTACTGCGGTTACAGGTATCTCCAGCCAGCCGTATACGTATTATTTCGGAGCATGTGGAGGGGGTGTGTGGAAAACAGAGGATGGAGGAATGAACTGGAAGCCTGTTTCTGACGGATTTTTTAAGACAGGTTCAGTCGGTGCTGTTGCTGTTTCCGAATGGGATCCAAACATTGTTTATGTCGGGATGGGTGAGGCTCCGATCAGGGGAAATGTTTCACATGGAGATGGAATGTATAAATCCACTGACAGTGGAAAGACCTGGAAAAAAATCGGGCTTTCGGATACCAGCCAAATATCAAGAGTGCGAATCTACCCGAAGGACCCGGATCTTGTTTACGCAGCGGCTCTTGGTCATGTTTACGGGCCAAATGCAGAAAGGGGAATCTTTAGATCAAAGGATGGGGGGAAGACATGGGAGAAGATTCTTTTTCGAAGTGAGAAAGCAGGGGCCATCGATCTTATTCTTGACCCCTTGAATCCGAGAATTATATATGCGGCTTTATGGGAAGTTTACCGGACACCTTACAACCTTGTAAGTGGAGGATCCGGCAGTGGACTTTTTAAGTCTACAGATGGAGGTGACACCTGGAAAGAGATATCAAGAAATAAAGGCCTTCCTAAAGGTGTACTTGGAAAGATTGGTGTGACTGTTTCCCCGGCAAAAATGGATCGAGTATGGGTGATTGTTGAAGCAAAAGACGGTGGTGTTTTTCGTTCTGATGATGGAGGTGACACCTGGGCAAAGATGAATGATGACCGACGGCTCCGTCAGAGGGCCTGGTATTACACCCGGATCTATGCGGATACAAAGGATGCAGAAACTGTCTATGTGCTGAATACAGGCCTCTACCGTTCGGTGGACGGCGGCAGAACATATTCCTCAATACGTGTGCCTCATGGAGATAATCATGACTTGTGGATAGATCCTGAAAACTCACAGCGGATGATTAACAGCAATGATGGAGGCGCCAATGTTTCATATAATGGCGGGATATCCTGGACACTGCAGGATAATCAGCCAACAGCCCAGTTTTACCATGTGACGACTGACAGCCAGTTTCCTTACTGGGTTTACGGTGCCCAGTAGGATAACAGTACTGTGTGTATTGCGAGTCGCACTTCGGAAAGCGGCATTGATAAACCGGATTGGCATTCTGTCGGAGGAGGGGAGAGCGGCCATATCGCTCCACGCCATGACAATCCAGATATAGTTTATGCAGGAAGCTACGGAGGCTTAATCACACGGTGGAATTATAAAACCAGGCAGCAGAGAGTCATATCTTCCTGGCCCGATAATCCAATGGGATGGGGAGCATGTGACCTGAAGTACAGGTTCCAGTGGACCGCTCCTATTCTTGTTTCACGGTTTGATTCCAATGTTCTTTATCATGCAGCACAGGTACTTTTTAAATCGACAGACGAGGGTCAAAGCTGGGAAATTATCAGTCCGGACCTTACAACGAACGACAAAACAAAGCAGCAGAAGTCAGGAGGACCGATAACAAAAGACGATACGAGTGTTGAGTATTACTGCACAATTTTTGCCCTGGCTGAATCATATCATGATCCGAATATTCTCTGGGTTGGGTCAGATGATGGATTGGTTCATATCACAAAAGACGGCGGCAAAAACTGGAAAAATATCACACCGAAGCAAATGCCTGAATGGAGCCTGACAAGTATGATCGATACTTCAACATTTGATGCAGGTACTGCTTACCTGGTTGTTGACAGGCATGAGCTTGATGATTTTGGCCCGTATATTTATAAGACGACAGATTTTGGCATGTTATGGGAAAAAATCACTAACGGTATTCCTGACAACACTTTTGTCCGTGTTGTGAGGGAAGACACAGAACGAAAGGGCCTTCTTTATGCAGGAACAGAAACTGGTGTTTTTGTCTCTTTTGATGATGGAAAAGGCTGGCAGTCCCTGCAGCTTAACCTTCCAGTGGTTCCGATACATGATATGGTCGTAAAGAACAATGACCTCGTTGCTGCAACTCACGGTCGTTCCTTCTGGATTCTGGATGATCTTACACCTCTGCACCAGATTTCGGATGAAATGGCGAAATCAGATGTATTTCTCTTCAAACCGCGCGATGCTTTCCGTATGGGAGGACGGGGTTATCCCAGGCCTAATGTTGGACAGAATCCGCCTGGTGGGTCAGTGATTTATTATTATTTAAAAGAAAAACCCGGGGAAGAGATTAAACTAGAATTCCTTGATAATGAAGGCAATCTTATCAAAAAGTTTACGAGCAGGGCAAAAGGAGAAGAAGACTCGAGAGATTCGATACCGATGAGGTTCCGTAGTTCATTTACCAGCAGTATTCCTGCAGAAGCCGGGATGAATCGGTTCGTCTGGAACATGCGTTATCCTGATGCTGAACGGGTTCCGGGTTCTATTCTTTGGGCCGGAAGAATAACCGCTCCAATAGCAGTGCCTGGAAAATATCAGGTTCGCCTAACTGTTGGTGAAGAAGTGAAAACGCAGGCCTGGGAATGGAAGAAAGATCCCCGTCTTTTGACCACTCAGGAGGATTCTCAAGAACAGTTTGATTTTATGATTAAGATCAGGGACAAGACAACCGAAGTAAACAGGGCAGTAAATAAACTTCGTGCTGTAAAAAAACAGGTCAATGACCTGCTGCATAAGATAAAAGATTTCCCTGGAACCGAACAGATTGTAAAAGCCGGAAAAGAACTAAATAAGAAGCTTAAAGAAGTTGAAGATGTGCTCATACAATCAAAATCAAAAAGCGGCCAGGATCCTCTCAATTATCCTATATTGCTTGACGACAAAATAGCCGGTGTAGCCTCGGTTGTTGCAAGTGCGGATTCAAGGCCTACGGATCAGTCTTATGAGGTTTTTAAAGAATTGTCAGAAAAAGCAGATGAGCAGATATTAAAGTTGAAAAAGATCTTGGAATCTGACATTCCGGCTTTTAATAAACTCGTGCTGGAAGCGGGCATTCCTGCTATAATTTTAAAACATAATTAAAGCGGCGGCTCAGCATGGATTATTCAGGTAAACGTGGATTATTCACGAGTCGAGGTTGCAGCAGATGCAAGGCACAGCACATGAAGCAATTTTTATGAATAACCCAGGTTAGTTATGTATAAAAAGGTTGATCAAACAATAATCAAGAAATTAGAGGAGATCTGCGGTCAGCAAAACTTGATTACAGGCAGGGAAAAAATGTCCGATTATACCCATGATGAGTTTTCCCTTCCAGATATAGCTCATGCTCCGGAGGTCGTTGTGAAGCCGAAGACTTCTGATGAGGTTGCAGATATTCTAAAGCTGGCAAACAGAGAGAAAATTCCTGTTACACCTCGAGGTGGTGCAACAGGACTATGCGGCGGGTGTGTTCCTTCTTTCGGAGGAATAGTCCTCTCATTGGAGAATATGAATAGAGTCATTGAGATAGATAGATATAATCAAATGGCAGTTGTTGAAGCAGGAGTAACTTTAATGGATTTTTACAGGGCAGTCGAAGATGCAGGGCTTTTCTTTCCTCCTCATCCTGGCGAAGAAAGTGCCATGATGGGAGGTGTTATTGCCACGAACGCAGGTGGTTCCAGAGCGGTCAAGTATGGAGTTATCAGGAATTATGTGCGGGGATTGGATGTAGTACTTCCTTCGGGTGTTATTATTCATCCCGGCGGTAAGCTCATGAAAAGCACAACAGGATATAATCTTATGAATCTGTTCATCGGATCGGAGGGGACACTAGGAATCATTACCAGGGCAATTATTCAACTTATGCCTGAGCCGGAAGTAATACGCTCTCTCATTATTCCTTATGACAGCTTGGAAAAGGCGATAGAGACAGTGCCTTTTTTGATAATGAAAAAGATTTTCCCACTGGCGGTTGAATTTATTCCTAAAGAAGTCATCCAGATAGCCGAAGAGTTTATGAACAAGAAGTGGCCTTCTACTGAGGGAAATACCTATCTTCTTATTATTCTTGATTCTTCCAGCGCAGAAGAAATGGACAGGTTGTCGGAGATAGTTGCAGGATTTTGTATGGAAAAAGGAGCTCTTGATGTTTTTGTTGCTGATAACAAGAAAAAACAGGAGCAGGTTCTGGAAATACGCAGCAAACTTTATGAGCCTATCAAGGAGTATACACTGGAAATTCTTGACATTGTCGTTCCCAGGGCAGAAATTGCCCTGCATGTAAAAAAAGTCCAGGTGGTCTCACGGAAATATGGAATATGGCTTCCAACTTTTGGCCATGCTGCTGACGGAAATGTTCATACACATATAATGAAGGCGCGCTTTGAAAATGGGAAAATAATCCCTCTTCTTGAATCAGAATGGAAGGATAAAATCGATAAAGTGCGTGAAGAACTTTATCAGGATTGTAAAAAAAGAGGCGGCATGATTTCAGGCGAGCACGGAATCGGCATAGTCAAAAAGCCTTATCTTTCCTATGTCCTGGACAAGGAAGAGATTTTACTTATGAAGGGGATAAAGAAGCATTTTGATCCCCAGAATATCCTGAACCCCGGGAAAATCTTCGATTAAAACTAGATGTAAAAATTGCTGATAATATATTTAAATTATATTATCGATATGATAGAGGATAAACTAGTTCTGAGGGTTTCATGGAGAACGATCAAAACTAGTTGATCTTATATTAATTCTATCAGCAATTTTTATGAATAATCTACGTGGACGTGGGTTATTCACGAGTCAAGCTTGCCGCAGATGCAAGGCACAGCGCATGAAGTTGTGGTTCTTCACCACGAATGGGCTGTAAAGCAGCAGATGCGGTAAGATCGGCTCGCCTGTAAGGTAAAGAATGCCGATTATAATTAAGTTAGATTCAACAAAGAAAGCAAAAATCTCAATCCTGAAAAAAATCATGCTGATAAGCAGATTTCATCAATGTTAAATAAAGGTATCGGTATTCTTTATGAATAACCCACGTCAGTTTGGTTCGGGATATAACAGTGCATTAAAGAGGAATTTGTATGTTCCGTGTGATTGAGCCCTATACTGGCAGCGAAACCCGATGAGAATGATGTGTCCCTTCTTGTATTTTGTATCGACAACTGCCGCCTTACGAGCGATAACATCTTCTCCCATGAGCCATCCGCTCAAGAGAATATCTTCTTTTGGATAACTGGCTACTACTTTTCTGTCCCAGTATCCAGAGGGAATCTGTGTACTTAAGGCAATGCTCCCATCAAACATGGCAGCAGCCTCTTTTGGCATTCCATAACCAATAGGAGATTTATTATCGACTGTGATTTTTAAAATGGATGACGGGCAGAAAAATTTGCTCCTGGGGACATTCTCAATAGCATTTCTGACAGGGGATTTAAATTCTTTGAAAACCAGCCCGCATGCTCTGTTTAGAGTAACAAGAATACCACCTTCTTCGACAAAGGTTTTTAAAGCTTCAATTCCTTCCTTGTCTATGCCTCCCTCATATTCAGGAGGTGTGCTGTCTGAATAATATCTTCTATACGGTGATGAAGCGCTGGGTTTTCCTGTTTTGATAATATCAGCGTTTTCACTGGCAAATACAATCACGTCAAAATTTTCTTTCAAGTTGGCTTTCTTTTTCTTTGTGCCTTTGAAGTCTTTGTTGTGCAGAGTCTTGAAAGGAATCCCCATGCTGTCAAAAGCATAGCGAGTCCAGCCTTCATCCATATTAGACTTCCATGACTGGTAAAGTCCTACTCTGTGCCTTATTAAGGGAGCTTTTGGGATGTCGTTGATATTATCCAGCGTATACGCCTTGACGTGCCATTTATCAAGAAGATCTGGAAGCTTTTTCTGTACTTGTGGTGTATTTTTAATGATGAAGCTTCCTGCGGCTGCATTAAATCCTTCGCCGCTTATAAAATCTTTTGAGCGGTAGACCTCGATTTTTTCATTGATGAGAGAGAAAATCACAGAAAAGGAAGCATTTACCCTGGAATCAAGTACTATATAGGATGCTGTTTCTTTAGGAGGTGTAATCTGAGTGTAAGGGACTTTGTCTATCTTTACAAGGTTCGCTTTAAACGGCTTTTGGATTTGCTCACATGATACACTCATCTGCAGTGGAAGAGTCCATCCAGCATTATCATAGGGGGGAACAGGAGGGCCGCCTGGATATTGGCGCATGTCCGGATACTTCTGTTTCTCCAGCAAGTTCTGCGCATAAGCCCTGTAAGGCTGTGCCATTAATGCCACAAAAGAACCGCTGTGGTAAACCCTGTCGTCTGCTGTAAAATCTTCTTTAGCCTGGTGGATTTCTACACCACCGAGCATCAGGATGTCGAGCATTTTGAGAGTCGTGGGATAATCGCGCTGTTTTTTTGGAATAACAAAGGCAAAGGGCTGTCCTTCTTCTCTTTTTTCAATGTTGTACTTACACATCTTGTAAAAATTAAAAAGAAGGTCTTCCTTATGCAGATAAGCTGTTTTTACAAGGCTTGTAGAAAGGACCAGTTCATATTCCACAATGTCTCTCAATCTCCACCAGCCGCCTGGCCATGGGTCAGGAAACTGCATGTGTTTTTCAACATAGGAGTTTGGGAGTTCTGTAGGATCGACATATATAGGTGATGCCATTCTGACTGAAGCCATTTCGCTGAGTAGACCGATGTTATTGTGAAGCCAGGAAGTATCATCACAGGCACCGATCCACCATCCTGTAAAACTTCTGTCATAAACGACACCGCTGAAACCATTTTTCTGTAAATCAAAGGCCATGTTTGTTCCCAAGAGAGCAACTCCTCGCCAGATGAGTGGGTGGACATTGGGGGTGGGAGGATCCATGAAAGGCGGAAGAAAAAGACGTGCACCTGTAGATCCCATCTGGTGTTCATCTATGTGGATCTGAGAAATCCAATCTTGATATAAAACTTTGGTTACGGCTCTTGTCTCGGGGAGGTTAAGCATATACCAATCACGGTTGTCATCATGGCCAGCATAATGATGATAGAGCCAGGGCATGCTGCATCCTTCGAATTCAGTTCCTACATATTTTCTGTACCAGTCTGTAACCATTTGCTCACCGTCAGGGTTAGTTGTGGGAACTAGCAGGACAATGACATCCTCAAGAACTTTATCAGCATCAAATGGTGTTTTGCCTGTTACAAGGTTATATGCGAATTCCATGGACATCTGGGCAGAGGCGATTTCTGTGGAGTGAATGTTGCAGGTAATAAGAACAATAACCTTCCCGTCTTTGGAAAGCTGCCTGGCTTTTTCAGCAGATAAGCCTCTTGCATCTCTTAGTTTTTTTGTAATTTCCTGATAGGTGTTGAGCTTTGACATGTTTTCTTCCGAAGTTATGACTGCCATGATCAATGGTTTGTTTAATGTTGTTTTGCCGATTGTTAGAACCTTGATTTTTTCCGATTCCTGGTCGAGTTTCTGAAAGTATGCCTGGATCTGGTTGTAATCGGCGAGTTTGCGGTCTGCACCGACTTTATGGCCTAAAAATTCTTCCGGTGGTGTCTGTGCAGTGATAAAAATTGGGATAATAAACAATAAAAGCAAGCTGAATAAAAATAATTTTTTCCTCAATGATGCCTCCTATAAGAAATTCTAGAGAATACAATTTTTTATCACTTGGAGTTTTAACTGTCAAGAGAAAAAGTAAGGCTTAGTGTGTAAACGATCATGTTCAGTCCCACAACTAGTGTACTCGTTCAGATACATTAGTGACACTGTGGAGGTACGATGCGTGGTAGAATAGGAGTTACTATGAGTAGATACGGATCAATTATTCCTGGGTCTAATTTTATAACCTCACTTTCGAGACAAAGT
>Ga0265595_1000044_pt1 | contig 106326 bp, 96 predicted proteins | sample saktaG_15_FD_190148 | JGI IMG/M metagenome (GOLD analysis project Ga0265595, IMG submission 190148) | Saline water microbial communities from Sakinaw Lake, British Columbia, Canada - sak_2013_06_06_50m | ecosystem: Environmental > Aquatic > Non-marine Saline and Alkaline > Saline ... | reverse complement strand
ATAACAGACTGGAGCAGGTTTTTATCAATCTGGTGACAAATGCAAGGGATGCCCTGGATGAAAAGGAAGCCAGATCAGGGGATCGGGAATGGAACAAGGTCTTGAAGATCAGATCTTATCAGGAAGATAATCACGTTGTTGTAACAGTTTATGACAATGGAACAGGGATTCCTGAAGATATCAGGGATAAAATATTTGAGCCCTTTTTTACCACGAAAGAGGTTGGGAAAGGTACCGGACTGGGCATGAGCATCAGTTACGGTATCATCAAAGATTATGGTGGAACCATTGAAGTAGAGGGTGATCCCGATAATGGCACTACCTTCAAACTGGATTTTCCCGCCGCCAGTGAAATGTGATGGTAATGGAGATGGACAAACTTTTATTGATAGATGATGAAGAGGCGATTGTTCGCGTCCTTTCTATTTCACTGAAGAGTGATGGCTATACCGTTATTCCTGCATATAGCGGCAAGGAGGGGCTGGAACAGTTTGAAAAAGAATCTCCCCCTATAGTCCTTACAGATCTAAAAATGCCGGGAATGAGTGGAATTGAACTCTTAAGAAGAATAAAAGAATTGAACCCTGATACAGAGGTTATTGTCATTACAGGACATGGAGATATGGATTCTGCTATAGAGGCCCTCAGAAATGGTGCTTCTGACTTTATTAATAAACCTGTTAGAGATGAAGCATTAGCGATTGCATTAAAGAGGGCGCAGGAAAAGATTACAATCAGAAGACAACTAATGGCATATACAACAGATTTAGAGCATATGTGTCAGATTGCGACAGAGGAGGTAAGGAGAAAATCTGAATTTCAGGATAAAATGATTACCAGTTCTAATGATGGTGTCGTGGCTACTGATGAAAATGGAGAAATAATTATTTTCAATCCCGGGGCGGAGGAGATATTCGGCTATTCTCGTTTTGAAGTTATCAGGAAAATGAAACTTGATGAACTGTATCCTGCAGAGATTGCAGAGGAATTCAAACAGGGCTTTCGTCGAAAGCGGGATAAAAAGGGGTGGGGCTGGAAAGAAATTGATATCAAGGGAAAAGATGGCACTAAGGTGCCAACACGTTTTTCAGGGACCCTTCTCTATGAAAAGGATGAAGTTATAGGCAGTGTTGGCTTTTTTCAGGATCTCAGGGAGATAAAACGCCTTCAAAAAGAGCTCGTCAACTCTGAGAGATTGGCTGCTATAGGACAAACTGTAGCACGGCTCGCGCACTACATCAAAAATATTCTCACGGGACTGAAGGGTGGAACATATGTCGTAAATATTGGCCTTGACAAAAATGACACAGATAAGCTAAGAACTGGCTGGAATATGGTACAGAGAAACGTTGGTCGGATATCCTATCTTGTCATGGATCTGCTCACTTACTCTAAAGAACGCGAGCCCGAGTACCAGGATTGTTTCCCAAATGATATTGCGGAAGATGTATGTGAACTTATGGAGTCCAAGGCGACACAAAGTCAGATTGATTTTACAAGAGATTTTGATCCGTCTATAGGTGAAGTCTGTATGGATCCGAACGCTGTTCATCGATGTCTTCTTAACCTGGTTTCTAATGCCATTGATGCATGCCTTTTTGATCTCGATCTGGATAAAAAATGGCAGGTTCGGGTAAAAACCGAACAGATGGATAATGTCATCAAATTTGAAGTAACGGATAATGGCCTGGGTATGAGTGATGATGTTAAACAGAAGCTCTTCACCGCTTTTTTCAGTACAAAAGGAGGCAAGGGCACAGGCCTCGGTTTACTCGTTACTCAAAAACTAATTCAGGAACATGGTGGAAAGATAGAAGTAAAATCAGAACCGGGGAAGGGCTCAACATTCACAATGCTTTTTCCGTACAGGAAGACTGAGAAAGAAGAGCTGCATTAACCGGGCATTTTTTATCTTAAAAAATAAGGGGGTCTGTTATGGCGAAGAAGATACTTTCTGTTGATGATGATCCTGATATCATTATTTTTGTTAAGACGGTTTTAGAAGAGAATGGTTATATTCCCCTGATAGCAAAAAATGGGGAAGCGGGTCTGGCCATGGTGAGGGAGGAAAAACCCGCCCTGGTCATTCTTGATGTTCTGATGCCGAAGCAAAGTGGTATCAGGATGTACAGGGAAATGAGGTTTGATGAGTCCTTAAAGAACATTCCCGTCGTCATACTTTCAGGAATTGCCAAGAGAACATTCCTGCGTTCCCAAGAAGCATTAACAGAATTTGGTGATGAATCTGTTCCGGAGCCTGAAGCGTATATTGAGAAACCGGTTGAGCCGGAAGAGCTGGCTGAAGTTATTAAAAAATTAGTAGACTGATTACTGGTCGATAAACGCGCGATTTTAAAAATCAATAGATGAAAAAGAATTAACAGTGGAAAAAGATATGAAAACGAAGAAGATGCTCTTTGTTACCCAGTTTGAGGAGCTGTGGTTTGATGCTCTGCAATCGTTGATGGATTTAAGGAAGGCCGGTTTTAATCACGTCGTATTTCTTCACGTGATAGAGAGAGATAAAGTTGCCATGCGTCGTGGCAAGGGTTATCTTAAAGATCAGGAAGTAAAGTTACGTGAAATGGCAAATGTCCGCTTTATTGATTGGGCAGAAGATCTTTTTGTGCAGGGCATGGAAGTTGGCGCCTATATCGTTGTAGGAGACATTCTTCCAAAGATTATTTCGACGGCGGAAGAGGAAGGTGTGGATTTAATCGTCACCGGTCGCCACAGGAGACCCAAACTTGAAGAACTCTATGCAGGATCTGAAACACTGGACCTTCTTCGAAGAACCTCAACGCCGGTTTTAGTTCATAAATATATGTTGCCATCGGGAAAAATTAACGAGAAGCCGTTTGAAAGACCGCTTCTTGCGCTGGATTGGTCCTCGGCCAGCGAAAATGCCGTCCGCTATCTCCTCGACTTTAAAGATATTATAAAGAAAGTTGTGGTCATTCATGTTGTCAGTGAAAAAACATTTAAGAGCGATTCTGCAATGGAAATACAGGCCATTCGAAAAAAAAGCAGGCAGAAGCTGGAAGAGGTTTGTGATGCTTTTCGTGATGTCGGTGTAGAAGCGAGCGCACATCTTTATGTAGGCGCTACGTGTGAGCAGATTGAAAAGGCAGCCCAGGAACGGGAAGCAACCATGATAGTAGGCGGAACAACAGGGAAACAGCCGTTGAAAGAGATATTTTTAGGAAGTACGGCGAAAAAGTTAGCAGAACGTTCGGCATTTCCTACCTTATTAATTCCTGCAAACATTAAGCATGAAGGCAGTTAGATACTGTGGGGTTGATTGAGTAATGAGGGTAAGTAAGTTACTTTACATTGCTGATATGAAGGAGCGTGATCCGGCTCCAGGCATTATTGAAAAGATTATTTCTTTCCAGCAAAAGGGACTTGAGGAAATTGTGTTTTTTAAAGTTAACCCCTCTGAAGAACAGATAGAAAACTTGTCTCGTTTATCAATCAACTCAAAAGTATTAGCCGATCGCGCCATATCATCAGAAGATATCTTACGTGTCGCTGAAGAAGAAGAAATATCACTCATTGTAATAGAAATTGATAAAGAAAAAGAAAATACACGTCCAAGATCTGTCTTGAAAAAATTGATAGAAATGTCATCCACGCCGCTTCTTGTCATAGAAGAGGACGCAGAAGAGAAAGAATCACAAAATGGGTTGTTTGATCATGTAATTTTTGCAACTGCCTGCACTCCCAGATCTGAAAAGACGGTGGAATTCATTCTTGGTTTTAAGGAATTGGTGGGTGAATTAGATATAATACATGTTATCAATGACAAGATAACTGTAAAGTATATGCGTGACTTAAAAGAAAGACTTGAAAAAACGAGAAAAGTCTATCTGGATGAGGGAATAGATGCGGAATCACACATCTATGCAGGTAAAACTGACGAGGAAATCATAACAGCGTCCAGAGATTACAGGGGAACGATTATTATTATTAGCGTAAATACTGAAAGATCCTTCCTGAGACGTATGTTTAAAGAAAGTTCAGCCTACGGGACCGTTAAAAGAGCGAATATACCGGTACTTATAGTGCCTTGATTTTGATGGCTTTGTAAAAAGTCCAACTTCGGCGTTCCGCTGCATCCTTCGTCACTGCGGCGTACCGTAAGTACGCCTCATTCCTCAGGATTTGCGCGCCTTGAATTTGGAGCTTTTTACTTTGCCATCCAATCTGACTTTTTACGAGTTTGTTGATTTTGAATACACAAGAAGGATTAAACATATGGAAGTAACCCTGCTGGTACAAGCGGCAGATGATTCTTTTCGTCTTCTGGAAAATGCGCGAGTCCAGGCTGTAGATCTCTTGAATACAGCGGTAAAATTAACATCCGACACACGATCTGTTGAGGAGCGAAAGCTTCATGCAATTTTTGCGGGAGCACAGGACGCAAGATCGGGCCTTCAAAATTTTCTTGCAACTTTTCTCTTGTTATTCGGGTTTTGGGCCCTACTGTCCGGAAAGTTTGATGCTTTCCATCTTACCCTGGGAGTTATATGCTCATTCATTATCGCCTATTTAACCCATGATCTGCTCTTTGCCAATGTAAGGGTGGGGGATATCCGCGTTATTGTACAGAGATTCATCACTTACATGCCGTGGCTTGTCTATCAGATTGCAATTGCCAATGTACACGTTGCTTACCTGGCATTATCACCCAAAATGCCCATAGATCCCCAGATAATCAGATTTAAATCGAAGCTTGAAAGCGATATTTCCTGGGTAACGTTGGCCAATTCTATCACTTTAACTCCGGGGACGATTACAATGGATATTGAAGAAGGTGAATTCATTGTACATGCCCTCTCAAAGAAGGTAGCTGATGATCTGAATACCGGGGATATGGAAGACAGGGTAGCCCATATATTTATGGAAGCGGACCACATCTATATTCAGGATGTACTGGATGTGGCCAGGATATTCGGTGAAATGAGAAGAGCAGCTTAAGGACTTTTCATATAATTGGATAGAAAGATATGATATTTCGCAGAGAAGATATTATTGTAAGTACAATATCAAGGATTCTTGTCCCCTTCATACAGATTTATGCCCTGTATGTCATTATGCATGGTCATTACAGTCCTGGAGGCGGTTTTCAGGGGGGTGTCATTTTAGGCGCAAGTATGGTCTTGTTGCTCCTGACACGTGGTTATGACGAAGCAACAGGCAGGGTTTCTGAAAATACTATAACTTTACTTACCAGTGCCGGCGTATTAATCTATGCGGGGATCGGATTGTTATGTCTTTTCTTCCATGGGAACTATCTTGATTATGGAAAGCTGGCCGCACTGTTACATGTAAATCCCGCGCATGCGCGGTCTCTCGGAATTCTGGGAATCGAAACCGGTGTTGGTATTGCCGTTATGGCCGTTATGTATTCAATCTTCCTGGATATTTCTACCGGTGGAGTATTGCCGGAAGATGAAGAAGAACAGTAATTCGTGACTCGTGTATCGGTTATCGTGGATCGAAAAACGATCCACGATCTACGATCCACGAATAGAGGTTTTAAATGAACGGTTTTTTTATGGTTGTCGGATTAATATTATGTTTTCTCGTACTTCTTGTACTGTACCGTGTTATATTCGGGCCGGGTGTATTTAACAGAATAGCTGCTATTTCGGCAATTGGTACAAAGACATTGATTATATTGCTTATTATGGGATTTCTATACAACCGGGTAGAAATGTTTGTTGATATCAGCATGGTTTATGCTCTGCTTAATTTTATTGGTTGTATAGCTGCCGCAAAATATCTGGAAATGGAAAAGTAGATACTATGGATGTGTTGTCCTTATTATCAATATTGTTTATTTTAGGTGGATTATTTTTCTTTGCCACGGCGACTATTGGCCTTTTACGCTTTCCCGATTTCTTTACCAGACTCCATGCCACAGGGAAGGGTGACACCCTTGCTGTTTTCCTGTGTCTCATTGGACTTGCACTCCATGAGGGAATTTCACTGACCGGTCTGAAAATCGTATTTATTGCAGTGTTCATGTTTCTCGCACAACCAACGGCAACACATGCAATTTCTCGAGCGGGAATCAAATCCGGCCTGCAATACTGGAAGAAAAAGGAAGATTCAGAATGACGTTACCCTTCGATATTATCATTCTCATATTTGTTGTCATATGTGCAATTGCTGCGATTACCGTTAAGGATCTCTTGAGTGCCATTATGATCCTTGGCGCATACAGTTTTTTCATGTGCCTTATGTGGGCGGGAATGGGCGCCGTTGACGTTGCGTTTACAGAAGCTTCCGTAAGTGCCGGTATCGGTACTATACTTTTCATTGCTGCGGTGATGAAAACTTCCAGGAGGTCGAAAGATTGAAATTCCTAAGCTTCATTGTAACAGTACTGACAGGTGCTGTCCTTATTTACGGAACACTGGACATGCCTGATTGGGGTGATCCCAACTCTCCGGCGAGTCGTCATGTTTCGCCGAGATATATCACGAAAACTGAAGTGGAAACGGCCACGCCCAATATGGTTACATCCGTTCTTGCCGATTACAGGGGATACGATACACTTGGCGAAACGACGGTTATCTTTACCGCAGGTGTATCCTGTATTTTACTGCTAAGAAGGCGCAAGAACAAGGGGTAAAAGGATTAAGGATTAGGGATTAAGCGCCTATTATCCGCTGGTCTCGAAAGGGTATGATCAATAATGGAATTTATTGTAGCCAAGTATAATTACTGGATCTATATCATTCTCATGATGATAGGATTTTATGCCATGATTGCCAAAAAAAATCTCATCAAAAAAATCATTGGCATGAATATCTTTCAGACAGCAATAATCCTCTTCTTTGTTTCTACAGCATACAAAAAAGGTGCTACGCTTCCCATTCTAACTAATGCTGATGCTCACGGGGAACATGCCATTGCTGTGGCTCAATATCTCAATCCTCTTCCCCATGTATTGATGCTTACAGCTATTGTGGTTATGGTGGCTACTCTGGGGGTGGCCCTGGCCATAGCGATCATGATCTATCGAAGATATGGCACACTGAATGAAGATGAGATTCTAAAGGCAATAAAATGACAGAACAGGCTCCTATTCTAATTGTTGTAATACCGCTAATATGCGCACTTCTGACACCTCTTGTGGGGTGGTTGAGAAAAAGTTTCTGTTATCCATGGGTTATTCTGTCTCTCGCCATTTCGACCATTTGTTCTCTTCTTGTTCTCAATACGGTTATTCATCAGGGGGTTATCCATTATTATCTTGGAGGCTGGCTTCCGCCATGGGGTATCGAATATGTTGTAGACCACCTCAATGCCCTTATGCTGGTTTTAGTTTCAGGTAGTGCTTTACTGGTAGCAATATATTCTAAAAAGAGTCTTGAACAGGAGATACCCGACAAGATTGTTTATTTCTATACCGTTTTTCTCTTACAGGTAACCGGTTTTCTGGGTATTGTTATCACAGGTGATCTGTTTAACCTCTATGTATTTCTGGAGGTTGCGTCGTTGGCCGGTTACGCATTGATAGCCATAGGGGAGGACGGAGCGGAGCTGGCAAGCTTCAGGTATGTTGTTCTCGGCACTGTTGGGGCCTGCTTTTATCTGCTGGCCGTGGGTTATCTCTACATTGTAACCGGTTCACTGAATATGGCTGATCTGTCAAGAATCTTGCCCGAATTATATGGTTCAAGGGTAGTACTTGTTGCCTTTGCCTTTTTCCTGGTTGGAATAGCGTTAAAAATGGCACTTTTCCCGCTCCATGTCTGGCTTCCCGATGCGTATACAAAGGCCCCTTCAACAGCGAGTCTGTTGCTTGCCCCTCTTATGACAAAAGTCGCAATCTACGTCATGATAAGAATCATGTTTACCGTATTCAAACCCCATTTTTCCATAGAGCTTCTCCCCGTAACGCAGATAATGCTGTGGATTGGTATTATAGCTATTTTTGCAGGAGCTATTATGGCGCTGGCCCAGGTCGATTTCAAAAGGATGCTGTGTTACATTATTGTGGCTGAGGTTGGATACATGGTGGGTGGTATAGGAGTAGCAAATGCGGTGGCAATTAAAGGTGCGATTCTCCATATCATGAATGATGTTGTAATGACCCTTGGACTGTTTGCCGTGGCAGGTATCATCAGCTACAAGATGAGACATCATAATCTTTCAGATTTTTCAGGGTTATTCAAGAAGATGCCATTTACCATGGCTGCTCTTGTTACGGTGGCCCTTTCCATAGTCGGTGTACCTCCTACCTGCGGTTTCTTCAGCAAATGGTATCTTATCCAGGGTGCCATAATGGCCGGGAGCTGGGTGTTTGTAGTCGCCCTTTTATTCTCCAGTTTAATTAATGTCATACTCTTTTTCAGGATTTTTGAGATCGGATATTATAGTTTTAATGAAACCGATGAAGCTCATGGGCACGGACATGGAGAAAGTGCTGTCATAAATGAAGCTCCCCTGAGTATGCTGATTCCTACCTGTATAGTGGCCGCATTAATCATTCTTATAGGACTGTATAATCAGCCAATCCTGGTTAACATAATCCAGTTTGCTGTTCCGAAGTTATAAGTCCGCAAATTTCCTTGACACAGTGAGACCTTTGCAAAAGGTCTCACTGTGAGGGGATACCCCTCAGACTCCCCGTGGAATATTTTTAATAATCAAATACTTGTAAAATCCATTAATGATGGATTTTGAGACATTTGCAAGTTTTGCAAACGTCTCATATCCTGTTATCTTTATTATTGACGAGTCCCCGAAATGAAAGCAATGTGTAGAATTTTAGCCGGGTGGTTTTTTATTATTCTGGGGATTATCGGATTGTTTCTGCCCATATTACAGGGAGCATTGTTCATAATTATAGGACTGTTGCTTCTCGCACCTGGAAATCCATCTATCCAAAGGTTGTTGGCAAAACTGAAAAAAGAATATCCCCACATATTCAGGAAATTGAAAAAAGAAGGGAAGGCAGACTAAATGAATGCAGTACCTCTTCTGGGGGCTCACATGTCAATCTCTGGCGGTTTAAAAAAGGCGCTCCTCAGAGGGCATGATCTGGGGTGTAATACAATCCAGATGTTCACGAAGAGTTCAGTCCAGTGGAAAGAGAGATTTCTTGAAGATCAAGAAGTCGCTGGATTCAGAGAAGTAAGGGAAAGGGTAAATATAAATCCGGTTATTTCGCATAACAGCTATCTTGTAAACCTGGCATCAGCGGATGAGGGATTATATAAGAAATCCATTGATGCAATGTTACATGAGATGCGAAGATGTGAATTACTCGGGGTAAATTATATTGTAATACATCCGGGTTCTCATCGAGGTCGTGGTGAGGAATATGGAATAGAGAAAATTGTATGTGCTTTAAGCATGATTCATCAGAGGACAAAGGGATACAAGGTCAAAATTGCCCTGGAAACTACAGCAGGCCAGGGGACGGCCCTTGGCTACAGGCTGGAGCAGATAGCTCAGATAATGAAAAGTACGGAAGATGCATCGAGATTGGCTTTTTGCCTTGACACATGTCACTCCTTTGCGGCGGGATATGAATTACGAACCGAGGCAGGTTATGAGAGACTCTTTAATGAGATTGAAGAAATAACAGGTATGGAGAAGTTAAAAGTTATCCATTTAAACGATTCTAAAGCAGATTGCGGATCACGAATAGATCGCCATGAAAATATAGGAAGGGGAATGATAGGTGAGAGGCCTTTTCGGTGGATCATGTCTGACGAAAGGTTGAAGGATATTCCGAAAATTATAGAAACGCCCGGTTTGGGAAAAGACCTGGAAAAAGATCGTGAAAATCTTGATCTGTTGAGGAGATTTGCCGGATTTAAGATACTTGATTCTTGATACTGGATACTAGATGCTGGTCAAGTGCAGTATCATTATGAAAATATGATTTAGAGCTCCAATAACTTGACATGGCGATAAATCTGGTGTATGAAATCACCTCTTTCATTGACTTGGCGGTGTAGCTCAGATGGTTAGAGCATACGGCTCATATCCGTAGTGTCCGGGGTTCAATTCCCTGCACCGCCACCAAAAGAATAAAAAAAGCCCGGGAATAAAAACCCGGGCTTTTCATTTTCACTTCATGAAGAAAAAGGCGAGAAGAGATAGAAACGCCACAGCAATAAGTACAGGGACCCCTGCAGGAACGAGATTCACCAATTCAGGTTTACGCTCTCCGATTAAACATTTTGCACCCGGATTTTCCTTCCCCGTAGCACTCATATACATATCCATCAGCCCTATGATGGGTTTTTTACTGAAAGCAGCCAGATTTTCAGGTAGACGTTTAACAAAAATATAATTCAAGAAATTTGCTATACCGGCAGCTATACCCGTAAAGGCATATACAAGAAGTTTTGATCCTTTTCTGTAAATCAAATCGGCATCAAGATTGACAGCTCTAATTTCCGAGGGATAAATTCCTGCGAGAATGAGAAGCGTAAATGCCAGAGCGGAGAAAAAGAGAAGTTCAGTCTGTGCCATAACATGGAAACCGGTGTAGGGATGATAGACGACATCCGTATAGGGAAGAAGTTGGTATACTGAATAATTGGGAAATGTTCCGATGAAAATACAGAGAAATGCGGCTATTCCCATTGCAATAAGCATGTTGAGGGGAGCTTCTTTTGTTCTTATTCCGGAGTCATGAGAGAAAAACGTGAAAAAGGGAATCTTGATTCCGGCATGGTGGAATACACCGGCAGAGGCAAAAAGCAGCATAAACCAGATAATACTCATACCTCCCATGGAAGCAGCGCTCATAACCATAGATTTACTTACAAATCCACTGAAGAGGGGGAAAGCAGAGATCGAAGCGGCGCCGACAATGCAGAATACACAGGTCAGCGGCATAGATTTATATAATCCACCCAGATCTGTGGCATTTACCTTTCCCGTACGATACATGACGGCTCCCACAGACATGAAAAGGAGAGCCTTGAAGATAATATCATTAAAGGCATGAGAAACAGCGCCGTTAATCGCCAGATGTGTTCCTATGCCGATGCCGCAGACCATAAATCCTACCTGGTTGATAAGGCTGTAAGCAAGCACTCTTCTCAGGTCATTCTCAATAACCGCATAGAAGATGGGGAACATGGTCATAATCGCTCCAATCCATATGAGAATTGATGCTCCCGGGTACGCCCTTGCAAGGACATAGACGGCCGTCTTTGTCGTAAAGGCACTTAAGAAGATGACACCCGTTATTGTCGCCTCGGGATAAGCATCGGTAAGCCACGGATGTAAAAGAGGCCAGGCACAGTTGATACCAAATCCGATAAATATGAGGTATGAACCCAGATTGCCATTTTCCAGTCCTATATATTTAAACTCGATAGAACCTGTGCTATGGACATGAAGCAGTATTCCTGCAAGGAGTATGAGACCGCCTACGATGTGGTAGAGAGCATATCGAAATCCCGCGTCGAGAGATTTTTTTGTTCTGCGTGTCCATATAAGGAAAACGGAACCGACGGTCAGCATCTCCCAGAAAACAAAAAGGGAAAAGAGATCACCTGCAAAAGTAACTCCAAGAGCTGCTCCGCCATAAATGAAACCCGCCACATGCTGCAGATCATCTTTAACATGCAGTGCATAGATAATGGCAATCACAGATATGAGATGGAAGGCATACCCAAAAAGGAGACTCAATCTGTCAACCTTGGCAAAGGTTAGATTATAGTCAAGAAAACCGACTATAAAGTGCGAACCTTGAGGAATATGGATCAAATTAATAAAACTGACAACAGGAAGAATTAGAAGATATGCACTTTTTAAAGTTCTGTTCTTGATAAAAGGTATTAAAAGAGCGCCAACGAGAAATATTAACCCGGGAGGAACGGTATTAATCATAATAATCCTCCCGTCTCTTGACTATAGGTCGCAGTATATATTTTGCCGCCAGGACAAGGGCGACACAGGCAACAAATCCGTACACAGCGTAAAATTCCGGCCATTCTTCCCATCCGAAATGAGCGTGTTTGTGAACAAAAAAGTCGCCGATAAGAAGAAATACAAGAAATCCATAAAAGATTCTCAGGAGTCTCTTTACGTTCTTCGGTTTGTCGAACAGGTATTCTTTCTCTTTATTCATGATTTTCCCATTGCCTATTGTTTTTATAAGAAATTAAAAATCAGATTGTATTAAATAAAATGGTAGCCAGATACAAAATGCCTATTGTAATAGCGATAAAGAAAGCCTTCCTATACCCCGGTACAGGCTCATGGGAGAGTTCCATTTTTTCTTCTTCTTCCATTCTTTTCCTCGTTATCGTGCTGGATAACTTTCTGATTGAGTTGAGTGGTTCGGTTACAGCCAAAATTCGCCTAACGGCGATATAATTCATGAAACTTATAATGTCAAAGGAAAAATTTGTATGAAACCTCTATATAAGGGACAAGCTGTCAGCTACAGCCAAGCCGTATCGTGAAGGATATAAATAGCCATTTTCGATGTCAACAAGACCTTCATCCATTAGTTTGCCAATAATTTCTTTCTTTTCGATTAACAGGTCATAATTATATTTCCTTCTGAAATCACGAAGATTAATTCCTTTTTTCGTACGCAGACCGAGGCAAAGGGCCTCCAGGCGTAATTGATCTTCCGTCAAGCATTCTGCTTCTTCAAGGGGAGGTTCTCCTTTTTCTGTATCTTGAATGTATTTAAGAAGAGTTCTATGGTTCCACCAGCGCTTATTATTTTCAAATGAATGGGCCGAGGGTCCGAGGCCGAGACAGGGTACATGTTCCCAGTATTTCTGGTTATGCCTTGATGCGAGCATAATGTTTCTGGCGAAATTTGATACCTCATAGTGGGTGTATCCTGCATCTTCCAGCTTTTCTGAAGTTTTTATAAAAAAATTATACTGAAGCTCTTCATCTGGTAAAGTTGTCCTGCCTTTCTGGCAACTCGTGGCGAGAGGTGTCCCCGGTTCAACGGTTAACTGGTAACAGGAAAGATGCTCGGGGTTGAAACTCAATGCCTGATCCAGGGTTTTCATCCAACCGTTCATGTTCTGTTCCGGGACGTCATAGATTAAATCAAGGCCTATATTGTCAAAGCCCGCACTGCGGGAATTTTCTATGGCATGCACGGCATCTTCTTTCGAGTGTCTTCTTCCGAGGAAAGAAAGAATGCTGTTGTCAAAAGACTGAACACCTATATTGAGACGATTAATCCCCATCTCAAGGAGGGATTCAAGATAAGTCGGGTTCAGATCTCCCGGATTTGCCTCCATGGTAATTTCACTATCCGGTGAAAGGGTAAAACTTTCTCTAACCCGTTTTAAAAGCTCCTTGATCTGTCCTGTCTGGAGAAGTGATGGTGTACCTCCACCGATATAAAGCGTATCAAACATTTCAAACCGATCACGGTACATCCCCATCTCTTTAAAAAGTGATTCAAGAAAACCGGAGACAAGATCAAGGGAGGTTACAGAATAGAAATTACAGTAATTACACTTTGAAATGCAGAAAGGTATGTGTATGTAAAGTCCGGGATTCATAAGGTTCAAGGTTCAAGGATCAAGGTAAAAGGTTCAAGGAACAAGGCAAAAAGGTTCAAGGAACAAGGCAAAAAGGTTCAAGGATGTTGTTTTTTTAAGTTTGATCAGATTTCAGTATGGCGATGAAGGCACTCTGGGGAATGGCTACCGATCCGACCATTTTCATTCGTTTCTTTCCCTTTTTCTGTTTTTCCAGGAGTTTTCGCTTCCGTGTTATGTCGCCGCCATAACACTTTGCCGTAACATCTTTCCGGAAAGGGCTGATAGTGGTTCTCGATATGATCTGACCGCCAATGGCGCCCTGAATGGCTATCTTAAACATTTGCCTTGGTATTTCTTCTTTTAGCTTTTCGCATGCATGAAGACCTCGTGCGCGGGCCCGGTCCCGGTGCACCATTTGTGCCAATGCATCCACCTTGTCGCCATTGACCAGGATGTCGAGGAGGACAAGGTTGCTTTCTCTGTAGTCGATTATGTCATAATCAAAGGAACCGTATCCCTGGGTAATGGTTTTTAAGCTATCATAAAAATCGTAGATGATTTCTGCAAGAGGCATTTCAAAGGTCAATTCTACACGGCCCGGACTCGGGTAGTTGAGTGCCGAGTTGTCACCCCTCTTTTCCCTGCAAAGTTTCATGACCGACCCCAGGTATCTTTCGGGAAACATCATGGTAGCACGTATATAAGGTTCCTCCGATTTGTCTATAGTCATGGGATCGGGGTAGAAAGAAGGATTATCAATATATACGACTTCTCCGCTGTTCAGCGTAAAACGGTACCTGACACTGGGAACGGATAAAATAATTGAGAGATCGTATTCTCTTTCCAGCCTTTCCTGTACGATGTCGAGATGTAGCAGACCAAGAAACCCGCAACGGAACCCCTGGCCTAAGGCTACGGAAGAGTCTTTCTGATAGGTGAAGGATGCATCGTTGAGCTCGTATTTTTCCAGGGCAACAGTTAGATCTTCGTAATCGTCTGAAGCGATTGGATAAATTGATGCAAATACGACCGGCTTTGCCTCTTTAAAGCCGGGTAACGGTTTATTGCACGGCCTGTTGTCGAGTGTAACTGTATCACCGATATTTACATCTGAAACTGTCTTCAAGCCGGCAATGATGTAACCCACATCACCTGCGGAAAGCTTATCTTTTTTTTGACGTGAAATTAGAAAGCTGCCCACTTCTTCGACCTTGTAGGTTGTCTCGTTATGCATGAAACGGATAATATCACCGCTTTTTATGGTACCGTCAAAGACGCGGCAGTTGATTATCGTTCCACGAAAAGGGTCGTACTTGGCATCAAAGATAAGCGCTGCCAGTGGTGATTCTGAACTTCCTTTCGGGGGAGGGATCTTCTGAACAATTGCTTCCAGTATCTCTTCTATCCCGGTCCCTAACTTGGCCGAACAGGTAAGGGTAGTGTATGGATCCAATCCTAATTCAGAGTCGATCTGTTCCATGACCGATTCTATGTTTGCTGAGGGGAGGTCAATCTTATTAATGATGGGGATTATTTCCAGATCGTGTTCCATGGCCATGTACAGGTTTGCCACCGTTTGCGCCTGTACCCCCTGTGCGGCATCAACAAGAAGAAGAACGCCTTCACAGGATGCAAGGGAGCGGGAAACCTCGTAAGAAAAATCAACATGACCTGGCGTATCGATAAGATTGAGGAAATATACTTTACCATCTTTCGCCCGGTAGGGGAGGGTGATTGCCTGGCTTTTTATGGTGATTCCCCGTTCACGCTCGATATCCATATCATCCAGGATCTGGTTTTTAAAATTTCGCTCATCGATTACTCCGGCGTACTGAATCATACGGTCGGCAAGGGTCGATTTTCCATGATCGATATGGGCGATTATGCTGAAATTGCGTATATTTTTCATAATTGATCTTTTATGCACAAACAATCCCGCAGATTGACGCAGAGACTGCGGAAAAGGGCCATTTCTGGATGGAAACTAGATAAAAAAGCCTTCCCATATAGAAGGAAGGCTTTTTACCAGATTTTTTGTCAGTTTCCTCTATCCTAATTTTTCCAGAAGGTCGTCAGATACTTCTTTAACACCCGGCAGCCCATCTACTCCAATGACCGTAACTCTTTCCTTGAAGTAATTTACACCGGCCACTGTTCCTGTTTCGGTGTCATAGTAAATACTATGTCTCTTGTCGATGGCAGCCTCATCCTGATCGTCGGCTCTGGCAGTTAATTCACCACCGCAGACTCTGCATACAAGCTTATCATCTTTTTCAGCCGGTTTAATGGCATCTATGAAAATATTGTTGGGATGATTGTTATCATTGACGCACAGCCGCCTTCCCATGATCCTGTTTTTGGAAGTCTGCCTGTCAAGGAGGATTTCGATTACGTAATCTAAATTCATGTTTTCATCCTGCAGTGCCTTGTACATCGCTTCCGCCTGGGCCAGATTCCTCGGGAACCCGTCTAAAAGCCATCCAGCCTTGCAGTCATCTTCCTTCAGCCTGTTTAAGATCATGGGGATAGTAATCTCATCGGGGACCAGCTCTCCCTTGTCGATATAACCCTTTGCCCTCTGGCCTAATTCTGTACCCTTGGAGATATTCTCTCTGAAGATCACGCCGGTTTCAATATGAGGTACTCCGAATTTCTTTTGAACAATTGCTCCCTGTGTTCCTTTACCACTTCCATTTGGTCCGAAAATTAAAATGTTCATACTGTTAAACTCCTTTCTAAAAGGTTTTTCCACCAAAAAGCAGCACCCTTATAGGAAATTATCGTGCTTTTGGCAAGGATTTATTTCCCTTCGGCTACCGCTTTTACTTTTGCCGTCAGATTGAGGAGAAAGGATCTCTTGTCCTGAAGAACAGCCTGGGTGTCTTCATAATCTTCCTTGAAAATTGCATTCACAACGGCCTCTCGATCACCATTGAACTGATCCAGAAAGACATCGATTCTTTTCTTGAATACCTTTGCGCTCTCCAGTGATTTTTGAATATGGCCTTTGGCATCGTCGCCGGTCAAAATGTGAACATGGGGCAACAGCAGGATATCTACGTCCAGACTGGTAAGCTTTTCGAGAGAATTTATATAATCATTATAACTGGATGAGAATTCCGACTGGATGTCGTAATTGCCGTTATAAACCCCTGTGGCTTCACCGGGGATCAGGGCTTTTATTTTCGGAATGTAGTATGAGACAGAATCTCTTGTGTGTCCCGGGGTTTTGATGACCTGAATGTTCCAGCCGTCACCCAGATTGTATTCATCATCTTCTTCAAAGGTGATATCAATCTCAATGGAGTCGAAGGAAATATCCTCATTGCCGGTTTGTTTTCTGAATTTCTCTTCGTAATCACCACTAAGGCTCTGCATGAGTTTTATCGCTTTGGGCTTTTTTAGAGTTTCCGCTGCAAGCTTGCTCGCCGCGATCTTTAATCCTTTGATGTTTCTTTTTAAAAAAGGAACAGAGCCGCAATGATCATAGTGAGAGTGGGTGAGAAAAATGTAGCCGAGCCTGTTTGCATCTCCTAAATATTCGTTTAAGTCTTCGAGATATCGGGGACCAGCAATGGTCAGCCCTGAATCAAAGAGAGCCGGGGGATCACTCATTATAAGAAATGAGGGAATAAAGTGATATCCTATTGAATAAAGCCCATCGCAGACCTTTCCTGTCTTTTCCAGTATCATAGATTCTAAACTCTATTTTTTGTCTAATGAAGCAAAATCTTCTCTTTTCGGGTAAAACACGTCAATAACTTTACAATCCGTCAGTATTTTGCCGGAGTGCTTGGCATTAGGAGGAATAACAACAACCGAAACAGATTCCAGGATTTCAGTTTCATCCTCTATTGAAAATTGAATAGTTCCTTCCATTACATTCAAAATCTGTTCATGAGGGTGAGCATGTTCGGGCAGAAGGGTGCCCGCCTTGAATGACCAGAAAGACAAAGTCATATTTTCAGAATGAACAAATTTGACTTCACCGCCGGGAATCAACTCCCTTGCTTCGATTTCATTCAATTTGAATACTTCCATAAAATACCCTTTCTGAGTGGTAACCTTTTTTGGCACCCTTTGGCTTTTAAAGGATAGAATGGTCAATGTCAAGTACTCATCCGCCAAGTGAGGAACAAGGTTCAAGGAACAAGGAGAAAGGAACAAGGAAAAAGGAACAAGGAAAAAGGGGAAAGGGGAGTGGCATGGATCCAGCCAATTGCAGGATTTGTCCGTGGTCGGATACGTCAAACGGTAACCTTTTTAAATTGAAATTTTGCTTGACCTCAGCGCTTTTCTCCGCCAATATACGAGTATAAAAAGCCAAAAGAGAGAATGCTGTCAACAGCTTCTCTCATCCTGTTTATTCATCCCGGAATAATTGTACGCCATCCATACAGGAGGGTGTTGCTATAAATCATAAGCTTTGCAAAATTGCGGTATCAGTTATTAGTCCCTTAATTATAAAGTTTTTGCAAAAATGGCAAAAGAATTTCTTTATGGCTGATAAGTCCTTGCAAAACTTAAATCCGAATATCGAATTTCGAAACTCGAAACAATATCGAATGACAAAAATACAAATATCTAAACAGGAAAGAGTTAGACTTTTGGCAATAGAGTTAATGCCACTTCTGTGGCGTTGATGTTTTGAACGTTTGAATATTAGAAATTCGGATTTGTTTCGTATTTCGTGCTTCGAATTTCGGATTTGCGGCTTTACCGCTTTATGTTAGCAACTGCTACGGAAACATTTGCAGAATATGGGTTTAAGAGAGATGAGACAATGAAATCTGAGATGATCAATGGTCGGAAGGTAGTTCTTGTTGACGGATGTCGAATTCCATTTATAAGGGCAGGTACTGAATATAAAGACCTTACCTCTTATGATCTGGGAAGGCTGGTTATTAAAGCACTTTTAACAAGGACTAAGATTGAACCGGACAAGATAGACCAGGTGATTATGGGGAACGTAATTACCAACCTGGCAACGACTAACGTTGCCCGCGATTCCGCTCTTGGAGCGGGTCTCCCTGTTTCTATTCCTGCTTTTACTGTAACCCTTGCCTGTGTTTCTTCCAATTTAGCGATTACAACAGGTGCGGATTTAATCAGAACCGGCCAGGCCGATGTTGTTATTGCGGGAGGAACGGAAAGTATGTCCGACATTCCCATCGGCTATAGAAAACGATTCAGAAATAAATTAATAGAAGCACAGAAATACAAAGGCGTGCGCGATTATGTGAAATTCCCACGGGGACTTTCCCCAAGGGATCTGTTGCCGGAAATTCCTTCTATTGCTGAATATGCGACAGGCAGGATAATGGGTGAAGATTGTGACAGACTCGCGGCTCGTCTGAAGATAAGCAGGGAAGAACAGGATGAATATGCTGTCCGTTCCCATGTTGCCGCGGCCAGGGCTACTGCAAAAGGCTACTTTGCCGGTGAAGTAGAGCCGGTCCGGGTCCCTCCGGATTTTAAACCGGTTATTGAAGATAACGGTATCAGAGGTGATACCTCTCCGGCGAAGATGAAAAGTCTCAAGCCGGTCTTTGAAAAAAAGTACGGCACAATCACGGCAGGTAATTCTTCATTTTTAACGGACGGGGCTTCTGCCGTAATGCTCATGTCCGAAGAAGCGGCGAGCTCACTCGGATATGCACCGAAGGCATCAATCCGCTCTTATACTTTTACAGCACAGGATCCGATGGAGGAACTGCTGCTGGGTCCCGCTTATGCTACACCGAAGGTCCTTGATTTGGCAGGATTGGGACTCTCAGACATAGATGTTTTTGAATTTCATGAGGCTTTTGCGGGACAGGTACTGGCCAATTTAAAATGTCTTGATTCCGCACAATTTGCTTTGGAAAAATTGGGTCGGTCCGAAAAGGTTGGAAAGATCCCGATGGAAAAATTAAATATTCTGGGAGGTTCCCTTTCACTTGGCCACCCATTCGCCGCTACGGGTGGCCGATTGGTTATAACGGCAGCTAACCGGCTTATTCGGGAAGATGGCACCTTTGCGCTCATTGCCTCATGTGCCGGTGGTGCAATTGGAAACGCCATTATATTGGAAAGAGAGAACAACATATGACCTATGCAAAGATCGAAAAACAGGATGGGGTAGCCATTGTATGGCTTAATCAATCCGGTGAAAAGGTAAATAAGATTTCACTGGATCTCCTGGACATATTTGAAGATTTTATGGAACAGATTGAAAAAGATGATGAAATAAAAGGTGTTGTTCTCATCAGCGGAAAAGAAGATAATTTCATTGCCGGTGCCGATCTTGATGAATTTGTCTATATGCCTGAGCGGGAAAAGGCGGAAACACTGAGCCGCAGGGGACATGTCCTTTTGAACCGTATAGCCGATTTCCCAAAACCCGTTGTAGCTGCTATGCATGGGGCAACCCTGGGGGGTGGCCTCGAGGTGGCTCTTGCCTGTACATACCGGATTGCCACAGATGATCCCAAAACGTTTTTTGCCCTTCCTGAAGTTAAACTGGGGCTTCTCCCCGCCGGGGAGGGTACTCAGCGACTTCCTCGCCTTATTGGATTGCAGGCCGCTCTGGACATGATGTTGACGGGTAAAAATATTTATCCTCGTCAGGCCAGAAAAATGGGGCTTGTGGATGATCTGATCAATCCTTACGGTCTTCTCAACGCGGCCAAGTCGGCAGCCATTGATCTGGCAAGTCGTCCCGTAAGGCGCAAGAAAAAGCAATCTGTCTTATCAAGAGCTCTGGACAGCACGCCCTTCAGCCGTAAGCTGATCTATAAAAAAGCAAAAGAAATGGTTCAAAAAAAGACCCGAGGAAATTATCCGGCGCCTTTCAAGATTATAGAGTGTGTTGAAACGGGCATGGAAAAGGGAATGAAAGCGGGTCTTCAAGCGGAAGAAGTGTATTTTGGGGAACTCGTTATGACTCCTCAGGCTAATGAGCTGATCAGGATCTTTTTCAATATGACGGCACTGAAAAAAAATCCCCTGGAAGAATTTGCAAGGCCGGTTAACAAAATCGGCATACTGGGAGCGGGTCTTATGGGATCAGGCATTGCAAATCTGAGTGCAAGCAAGGGCATGGAGGTGGTGCTTAAAGATGTAGATTTCGAAGCTCTTGGTAAGGGAGAAAAGTCAATCTGGGAGGACTTAGACAGAAAGGTAAAAAAAGGAGGCCTCACAGCCTTTCAGAGGGATCTGACGTTCAATCGAATTAACGGCACAATTACAAATCAGGGCCTTGAAAACGCAGACCTCATCATTGAAGCAGTATTTGAAGATCTCGACCTCAAGAAAAAGATCTTGAGAGAAACGGAAGCCGTCATTAAAGAGGATGCAATTTTCGCTACCAACACGTCTTCTCTCCCGATCGCGAGTATTGCCGAAGCCTCGAAGCGTCCGGAGCAGGTCATAGGGATGCACTATTTTTCTCCCGTTCCCCAAATGCCACTCCTTGAAATTGTCGTTACGGAAAAAACGGCCAACTGGGTTACGGCAACGGCTCTGGATACAGGCATTAAACAGGGAAAGACCGTCATCGTGGTTCATGATGGGCCTGGATTCTATACTACCCGTATACTTGCCCCCCTCATGAATGAATCTCTTGTTCTTCTTGAGGAAGGTGCAAATATCGAAGAAATAGATACTGCCATGCTGGAATTCGGATTTCCTGTCGGCCCTGTTACACTTCTGGATGAGGTGGGAATTGATGTTGGGGCTCACGTCTCAAGGATTCTTGGATCACTCTTTGCCGGAAGGGGTGCGAAGCCGAGCGAAACCATGGAAAAGCTCGTCCAGGCCGGCTATAAGGGCCGGAAGAACAATCAGGGCTTTTATCTTTACGATTATTCGTCCCGGAAAAAGAAGAAAAAGAAGGAAATCAATGAAAAAATTTATTCATTCTTCGGCGGGAGCGAACGAAAGAAGTTCGACAGAGAAGAAATCCAGAACCGCCTCTGTCTCGTCATGATTAACGAGGCCGCCCACTGTCTCCAGGAGGGGATTTTAAGATCGCCCCGGGACGGAGATGTCGGTGCCGTCTTCGGGTTGGGATTTCCGCCCTTTCTGGGAGGGCCTTTCAGGTACATGGATAATCGTAAGATTCGCAATATCCTTTCACTGATGGAAGATCTGGAAAACAAACATGGTTCCCGATTTACGCCTGCACAGATCCTTCGGGACTACGCATCCAGGGCGGAATTGTTTTATCATGAGTAGTAAGGGTGTTTATGGATGGTGCCAAAAAATTTCAATCAGGTTCTCCTGAATAATTTTTCCGGGTATGCAGATTTACCGGCAATGATGTTCAAGGAAGAGGGTAGTTGCCAAACCATAACATACCAAACTCTCGAAGGCACCTGTTTGCGCGTTGCCGCAGGTCTCATGGAGATGGGTCTCCATCGCGGTGACCGTATAGCCGTCTTTTCAAGGAATGGTCCGAGATGGGCTCATGCGGATCTCGGCTCCATCCTGGCAGGTGCCGTAACATCCGCCATCTATGCTTCAGCTGTTCCTGACGAAGTCGAATTCATAATTCAGGACCTGGAAGCAAAGTTTATCTTTGCCGAAGGCCCTTCTCAGGTGGAGAAACTCCTTAAGATGCGGCAGAATATTCTCAGTGTCAAAAAAGTCATTGTTTTTGATGAAACCTTAGAGCACGATGACCCCTGGATTGTTCCATTTTCCTCACTTCTTACAACAGGGGAACCCTCATCAGAATCTATCACAAAGATTCGGAAGATCGCCGAAGCGACAGAGGGCAAAGATAACATGTGTATTATTTATACGAGCGGTACAACGGGAAAGCCGAAGGGAGTTGTGCTGACTCACAACAACTACGTCAATACCATCGAGATCATTCTTGAACATGTTTTCGACACGGATAAATTAAAAAGAAATCTTAGTTTTCTTCCCCTTGCCCATGCCTTTGAACGCTTTGCCGGTCATTATCTGATCCTGTATATGGGAATGTGCATTGCCTATGCCGAGAGCCTTGAAACGATCATGGAAAACTTCAAAGAGATGAAACCGAATTTATTCGTTGCCGTACCCCGGTTCTTTGAATATGTCCATGGGCGGATTATTGAGGGTGTTCAATCCGCATCTCCTGTGAGAAGGAAGATGTTTCATTGGGCCCTGAGCGTCGGACAGGAAGTGAGCCGGCACAAAACAGAGGGCCGGCCTCTTAATCCGGGTCTTCAGATAAGGTATAAACTCGCTGATTTCCTTGTCTTCAGAAAAGTAAGGGATGCCTTTGGCGGAGAGGTAGAATTTTTTGTTTCCGGCGGCGCGCCACTCAGTAAAGAACTGGCTGAGTTTTTCCATGCCATGGGTATTCTCCTTCTTGATGGATGGGGAGCGACTGAGGCAACAACGCCTTCTACGTTAAACACACCGAACGAGTATCGCTTCGGTACTGTTGGAAAACCACTGCCGCGGGTGCAGGTAAGGGTAGGGCCGGAAGGCGAGCTGGAGGTAAAAGGGCCCAATGTATTCAAGGAATACTGGAAAAATCCCGAAGAGACAAAGGATACCTTTACTCCTGACGGGTTTTACAGGACGGGTGATATCGGTGTCATAGATGAGGATGGCTGGGTTTCAATTGTAGATCGAAAGAAACAGCTTATTATTACCTCAGGGGGGAAAAACATCGCGCCGGCGCCTATTGAAATCCTCCTTTCAAGTGGCCGGTATATTGAAATGGCCTATGTGCACGGGGACAGTCGTCATTACCTTACGGCACTCTTTGTATTGAACCGGCATGCCGTTCAGGGAACAGCCCAAAAACACGGCGTTGAAAACCTTTCCTGGGCGGATCTCATCAACCACCCCCTTATAATTGAGGAGGTTCAAAAAGAAGTGGATCATGCCAATGAACAGCTTGGGCGACATATGCAGGTAAAAAAATTTCGTATTCTTCCCGAACCCTTCTCTATCGAAGGGGGAGAAATGACCCATACGATGAAACTGAAGAGAAAGATTATAGAAGAGAAAAACAGGGATCTTCTGGACAGTATGTATGAGTAAGTCGGATATCGGATAACCGAGGAGGCCTATGAAATCACTTTATTTCACCACTGAGCATGAAGCATTCAGGAATACGGCACGTCTTTTTATGGAAAAGGAAGTCGTTCCTTTCGCAGATGACTGGGAAAGGGAGCGTTGCATTCCGAGATCTATCTGGAAAAGGATGGGTGAGCTTGGATTTTTGGGAATTGATTACCCCGAAGAATATGGTGGAACGGATGCGGACTTTTTTTATTCCGTCGTATTTATGGAAGAACTGACACGCAGCACGATGGCCGGATTTGCCGCTGCGGTGAGCGTTCATCAGTATATGGCCGCCGAATATATACACAAGTTTGCGACAAGCGATTTGAAACATCGATACCTCGTTCCTGCTATAGCGGGTGAAAAAATCGGAGCACTTGCCGTTACGGAACCTGATGCCGGATCCGACGTTGCATCCATTCGGACGAGGGCTGTGCGGGAAGGTGAATACTATACTATCAACGGGGCAAAAACCTTCATAACCAACGGTTATTATGGAGATTTTATCATTATTGCGGCAAAAACCGAACCGGATGCAGGATTCGGAGGAATCAGTCTCATCCTTGTGGACAGGGATACACAGGGCCTGGAGGCCAGAAAGCTTGAGAAAATCGGATGGCACTGTTCTGATACCGCCGAACTTCACTTTGATGATATGAAGGTGCCCGTTGCGAATCTTATTGGTAAGGAAAATGAAGGATTTTATTATATTATGGAGTGTTTTCAGCTCGAACGTCTGGTAAGCGCCATTATAGCGATAGCCGGTGCCAGACTTGGCCTGGAATATACCCTGGGGTACATTGCCGAGAGGAAAGCCTTCGGAAGACCGATTGCGAGGTTTCAGTCCATCAGACATGCCGTGGTAGACATGAAGACCGAAATTGAAGCGGCGCAACAACTGACCTATCATACAGCGTGGCGTTATGGGCAGGGAGAATATGTTGTCATGGAATGTTCGATGGCCAAACTGCTGACCACGGAGCTTGCTAAAAAGGTAGCAGATAACTGCCTGCAATTCTTTGGCGGCTACGGATATATGGATGAGTATCCCATATCCCGGATGTTCCGTGATGCCAGGGCCGGTACGATAGTCGGAGGTACCTCTGAAATCATGCGGGAAATCATCGCCAGGCTAATGATTGATCAGGTTAGTTATGATTCCCATCGGGATGAAAGGGAAAAGAAGGCAGTACCCGCAAAAGAAACTGTAAAAGACGAGAGCAAGGAAGATCCTGGTACTTTACCTGAAACGGCCGCAGATATTATACAGACCTTGCCGGTGCGGTTTCGTGCCGAAAAGGCGGGAAGCTGGGAAACGATATTCCATTTCGATATTTCAGGTGCCGAGGGTGGGCAATATACGGTTTATATACAAAATGGTGCCTGTACTGTAGAGCCTGGTCTGAAAGGTGATGCAAAATGTGTCGTAAAAACGTCGGACAAGACTTACCGGGACATTGAACTGGGCAAAGCCAATCCCGAAGCAGCCTTTATGATGCGCAAGATCAAGGTCAGCAACATTACCGAAATGATTCAATTTACAAAGATGTTTCGAAGACTTCCGAAGGAGTAAACAAAAACATCACTTTCCGTTAAAGAAAATCTAATATCATACGATAGATTAGTAAATCTCCCCGTTTCCCCCTTACCCCTCCCTCTCCCGCCATGGGAGAGGGTATACTGAGGAAGCTAATGACGAATATCCTGATTATAAGTGTTGCGGCGGTTCTGCTGGCGGTACTCCTTTTTTATGAAAAAAAGGGGGATCGAAAGGGCATACTACCTTCCAAGGCGGTTCTCTCTTCGCTGTTTGTCATAGCTGCCATGGTTCAACCCCATCCAATACCTGCGTATTACCACTTTATTCTGCCGGGATTGCTACTTTGCCTGTGTGGAGATATTTTCCTGGCCTTACCCAGGGATAAGATGTTCCTTTTCGGCCTGGTTGCTTTTTTGACAGGACACATCTTTTACATTTTCGGTTTCTTTTCCCTGATAAAGACAGGTCAGTTGGCATGGATCGGGTTTTTAATTATCTTTGCTATCAGCGCGGGAGTTTATTTCCGCCTCATGCCCTACCTGGGTTCCATGAAAGTGCCGGTTATATTGTACATCATAATTATCAGCATCATGCTTGCGGCTGCATGGTCCGTTATGGGCAACTCCGGTCTAACCAGATCGGGACGGATTATGATTTTCGCAGGCGCCTTCAGCTTTTACTTTTCCGATATGTTTGTAGCCAGGGATCGTTTTTTTAAAAAGGAATTTTTCAACCGACTTATCGGTTTGCCTCTGTATTACACTGGACAATTTTTGCTGGCCCTGTCGGTAGGGTTCTTGAATTAATTGAAGATTCAGTAAGTGCTGGACAGTATTTCAGGATAATGATAATATCCGAACACTTATTATTTGAGATCAAGGTGTTGGTTACAGGTGAATCCCTTTTCGTTCAAATATATAGATTTATCGTGATAGCAAGAAAGGATTTGCAATGAAAGACGAAGAAAAAACAATAGAACAAATCATCGCTGATTTGGAAAGCATGGAAAAAGAGGCCGCCGCAAGGAAATTAAAAGAACAGGGCGATGACGTTGAGAAAGATATCACTTTCGAAGAAGGTGAATTTAAAGAACCCGCTGAAGAACCGATCGAGGAGCTGACACTTGAGGAGCCTCGGGAAGTTCCCTTCGACGAAGCTCAGGAAGTTTCACTGGAAGAACCGCTGGAAGAAAGGCTTGCGGAAGCGCCACCCGAGGATTTGCCACGAGAAGAACCATTCTCCGAGCTCCCTCCGGTTCAAACGATATCGTCAATGCAACAGGATCTGCCACCTGGGGGGGCTCCACCGGAAGAACCGGGTGATGAGCCGCCCGATGAACCGCCCGCGCCACCTCCGGAGAAAAGGTCGCTACCTGTTTCGCGAACAACAGTGATTCTTTTGTTATTTCTGATATCTCTTGGTTTATATGCTTATTTCGTTTATCCGACGATGTACGAGAACCGCACAATGAGATCCGAGGATAAGACATACCCTGTGAAAATTAACAGGCTGACAAAGAGCATGCAATACTATGAAATGGGTAAATGGTATAACGGGCCAATCCCCAAAACCTCTACTTACAGGGCTCGTTTAACAATTCCTTCAAAAGCTCGTGTAGCCCCCGCTGAGGAAAAGCCTCTAAAAGCTGCTGAAGAAGCACCCGTAAAGGCTATTGAAAAAGCGCCTGCAGAAGAGCCTGCAAAAGCTGCTGAAGAAACACCTGTGAAAACTCCTGAGACTGCTCCGCTTCCATCGGTTGAGCCTTCCCCTGAGAAAAAGATAGAGAAGGCCATTGAAAAGGCAGAAAAGAAAGCGGAAGAACCAGAGGAAGTTGCTATTGTCAAAGTGGAGCTTCCATCCAGGGAAGAAATTGTAAAACCGGCCAGGGAATATGTTTACGCGATTCAGATCAGTTCCATGCGCTTTAAGGAATTTGCAGAGGAATCCCTGGAAAACCTCGAAAGGAAAGGGCTGGATGCACATATGCGTGTCATTGAAACTAAAAAGCATGGATTATGGTATACGATCTACATTGGGCATTTTGCCGACAGAGAAGAGGCTGTCACATATATGAAAGAAAAGAAAATAACTGATTCTTATTCTGGCAGTTGTGTCCGTAAGATGTCTAACCGTTAACCCGATCGAACCAATTTTAGAATGCTTTAGTAATAAGTACCAGGAAAAGCAGTTATACAAACATCTCAATCTATACGGGCGAGACCTTTGCAGAATGTTCAATTTTGTTCAAGTTCAAGGAAGGCGAAAATTTTAACCGCAGGAATATATTGGATATTTCGAGGATTAAAATTTGAGCCTGACGAAGAAATTGGGCAAAAGGGGGCGTTATGCAAAGGTCTCGGGCTTTACCAAAAGCCCTGCCAGGAGGGACGGGCATGAAAAAAAGAATGGTATCCGTTTCTGCCCTGTTGGTATGTTTAATTTTCCTGCATATGGTGGTCTGCGCAAATGGCATAGCCGGCGATGCGAATAATTATCTGAGAGTTATTTCTGACAGAACGGTAAAGGGCTTCATACATCCGGAATCGGTGGCGTTTGACCCCCTTGAGCGTGTTCTTTACGTCAGCCAGTTCGGCTCCGTCCTTAAACCAACGCTGAAGGACGGTAAAGGTAAAATCAGCAAGGTATCTTTAGCGGGGGAAATCCTGGAAGAAAAATATTTGCCCTCTGCAGGAGAGGTTCTAAACAAACCCAAGGGCGTCTGGATAGAGGGCAACAGACTCTGGGTTACTGATATTGATGCGGTCTGGGTCTTTGATCTGCGGACCCGTCAAGGCCGAAAGGTAATGTTGCCCGATGCAAGATTTGCCAATGATCCGACGGTCGTTGATAATATGCTCCTTGTCAGTGATAGCCAGGGAGGCAAAATTTATGGCGTGGAACCTGCTGACTTCCTGAACGAGAAAGGTGAACCGGACATTGTTGTTTTTGTCGAAGGCCAATCATTTTCCCCCAACGGGCTCTACCCGTCTCATGACGGTTCACTGCTGACAGCAGGTCACAGTATGAAAGGTCAAAACCGCAGCATCTGCTCCGTAAATGACGAAGGAAAACTTAAGACTCTGTCAATAGAACCGGGACGGCTCGATGGCATTGCACAGCTCAAGGACGGTAGCCTTTTAATAACGGACTGGAATTCCGGAGCTCTTCTCAGATGGGACACCAGGACAGGAATAAAGACCCTTGCGACGGGGTTTGCGGGGCCTGCCGATTTCTGCATTGTTCCTGAGAATGAAGAACTTCTGGTGGTTGTTCCTGATCTGGTCAAGAGTGAATTACGTATGATACGTCTTTCCCGGTGACGCGGAACTTCTGATTTTTCCCCTCAATGGATCATAAATCATCGTGCAGGGGCATTTTTCTACCGGAAAGGAGATGCTGTGAGCATAATGGGATCGAACATATGGTCCTTTCTCTGGTCCTTTGTTCGTATTGCCATCGTCATCTATCTCGTACTGGTAATTCTCATGGTGGTCTTCCAGTCCCGATTCATCTATTTCCCCGAACGCAGGATTTATGAAACACCTCGAATAATAGGGCTCCCATTTGAAGACGTATCGTTTGAAGCTTCCGATGGAGTCAAGCTTTCCGGCTGGTTTATCCCTGCCGAGAAGCCGGCAGGTGTCATTCTCTTTTGCCACGGGAATGCAGGAAACATCTCCCATCGCCTGGATTCCATTCAAATATTCCATAGCCTCGGGCTAAGCACTTTTATTTTTGACTACCGTGGTTTCGGCCAGAGCGACGGGAAAGTTACAGAAAAAGGTACATATCTCGATGCCGAGGCCGCGTGGAACTACCTCGTGGGGAAAAAGCAGGCAGCACCGTCTGAGATCATTATTTTCGGCAGGTCTCTTGGGGGTGCCGTAGCTTCATGGCTCGCAAAGGAACATACACCGAAAGGACTGATAATAGAATCTACATTTAGCTCGGTTCAGGATATCGCCGCCGATCTGTATCCGTATCTTCCCGTCAAACTGCTGGCGCGCTTTCATTACAATGCCGTGGATTATATTCGCCGGGTAAAATGCCCGTTAATGGTCATTCACAGCCGCAATGACGACATCATACCGTTCAAACATGGACGTCGCCTCTTCGAAGCGGCACATGAACCAAAGGAATTCCTCGAAATTACAGGCTCTCACAACGAAGGATTTTTGACATCTGGAGGATTCTATGTAGATGGTCTTAATTCCTTCATTTCAAAACTGAGAAAATGAAAAGGAGATTAATATAAACATGCAAACCATTAATCCGGATGAGTATCAGTATATCGTTATTTTCACAGGAGCGGGAATGTCTGCCGAAAGTGGGGTTCCCACATACCGGGGCAGGGGAGGCGTATGGAGCGAATACAGGTGGGAAGAATGTGCCTGTCAGGAAGCTTTCGATCGTGACCCTCAAAAGGTGCTGGAATTTCATGAACTGCGTCGCCAGGCCGTTCTTGAATGCCAGCCCCACGACGGTCATTTCGCTATAGCCCAGTTGGAAAAAAGGCATCCAAAAGTCGTCATCGTAACGCAGAATATCGACGGCATGCACCAGCGGGCAGGCAGTGAAAACGTCGTGGAACTGCACGGCAACCTCTGGCGTCTCAGATGTCCCATGCACGGCATTACTGAGGATATTGGCGAAAAATATAAAAGCTACAAGTGCGAACATTGCGGCAACTGGCTTCGGCCCGATATAGTATGGTTTCGCGACATGCTGGACGAATATAACATGAGTCAGGCCATCTTCGCCCTCCGGAAATGCGATCTGTTCATCAGTATAGGTACCTCCGGTGTCGTCTATCCGGCGGCAGGTTTTCCGAAGATCGCAAAAGAATTCGGTGCGAAATGTATCGAGATAAACCCGGAACAGACAGAGATGTCCTTCATGTATGACATAAGCATTCAATCAACAGCGGGCAAAGCACTGCCCCGCCTCTTTCACCTTACGTAAAAGCTAAACAAAAAATATCATCATGACTGAATTATCTGAAACCACAGGAAGTTTTGACACCCCAAAAATCTTCTACCGCAAATATCAGGCCGCCCCTGAACGGGCCCGAATTGTAATCACCCATGGCCTTGGTGAACATTCCGGCCGTTATGGCAATGTTGTCAGAAGTCTTCTCCCGAAGGGCATAACCATCTGGGCGCTGGATCATCGCGGTCACGGACAAAGCGAGGGGCCCAGAGGGCATATATTGAGCTTTGGCGAGTACATTGACGAGCTTTATACACTGGTTCAAATGTCCAGGGAAGGCCTTCCTGAAGGCATGAAATGTTTCCTCCTGGGGCATAGCATGGGCGGGCTCATTGCCCTCAATTTCGCACTTCGCTATCCTGACATGATCGGCGGCGTGATTGTTTCTTCACCATCTCTGGGGTTAAAGGCGAAGGTGCCTGTTATCAAGGGCGCCCTGGGGATGATTATGTCCTCCATCTGGCCCGGCTTGACTCTTGGCAATGAACTGGACGCATCAAAAATCAGCCATGACGAAGAAGTAGTCCGTGCCTATCTGAATGATCCGCTTGTCCACGACCGGATAAGTGCCCGCTGGTTCACCGAGTTCTTATCGACCATGTCGGCAGTGAATAGTCTGGCCTCGGAAATGGAAGTCCCCATACTTATGCAGGTGGCCGGCGATGACTATCTGGTCGACGCGAATACCTCAAAAGCTTTTTTCGAAAAATTGATCCTGAAAGATAAGGCCCTCTATATCTACGATGGTCTATATCATGAAATCTACAATGAAAGGGAAGAGCAAAGATCCAGGGTACTGACCGACCTTGAAAACTGGCTGGAGAACCACATCAATTCAAAACTCAGCATTCAAAATTAAAAATTTTATTTTTCACCTTGTTCCTTTCTCCTTTGTCATTCCCGACCCGATCGGGAATCCATCTCTAAATCTGTAGGGCAAGGCTTTAGCCTTGCGCAGACTGCTATCATGTTACTTCCAAATTGAGGTGAAATAAAAACGGCAACCTGCACATTCAGGTCGAATATACACAAATTTTCATAATCTTTGAATCCTTGATCAAACAGCCAGTTTCCCTTGACATTATAAGGTTTTCTGCTAAGTATGTTAAAGCTTTAACAAAAGAATAAAGGATGCCATGTATTAAACAACAAATGATCTTTTCTTCATAAATACGTGAAGGTTCTAAAGATGGCAGATAATCACAAAAACCCCGTATCTCTTAAACAGAGGCGGGGTTTTATTTTCTTCTCATAATGAAGTCGATTATGGCGGAAGTATTCTTCATCTTGTTCAATAATATAAGAAATTAAAAGAGAAGAGGGAAAAGTGGCAAAAAATAACAACGGTGCGAATCTTGGGTTTGAAAACCAGTTATGGGCGGCGGCGGATAAGCTCCGGGGACATATGGATGCCTCGGAGTACAAACATGTTGTCCTTGGATTGATCTTTTTGAAATATATCTCCGATACCTTCCAGGCCAAATATAAGAAACTGGAGGAGACCAGAGAGACGGAATACACCGACCCGGAAGACCGTGATGAATATGCCGCCGCCAATGTCTTCTGGGTGCCCAAAGAAGCCCGCTGGGAAGCCCTTAGGGTGGGGGCGAAGCAGCCTGCCATCGGCAAGCTCGTCGATGACGCTATGGTTGCCATCGAAAAGGAAAATCCCTTCCTCAAAAACGTTTTGCCCAAGGACTATGCACGTCCCGCCCTTGACAAATATCGTCTGGGCGAGCTTATCGACATCGTAAGCACAATAGGCCTCGGCGACGACGCGTCCCGCTCACAAGACATCCTGGGCCGTGTTTACGAATACTTTCTCGGAAAATTTGCCACCGCCGAAGGTAAAGGGGGCGGTGAATTTTATACGCCCCAATGCGTCGTCAAACTCCTTGTTCAAATGATCGAACCCTATAAAGGTCGTATTTATGATCCCTGCTGCGGTTCGGGAGGCATGTTCGTACAGAGTGAACGGTTTGTCAAAGAGCACGGCGGCAGGCGCGGCGATATCTCCATCTACGGGCAGGAGTCGAACGCAACAACCTGGAAGCTTGCCAAAATGAACCTGGCCATCCGCGGCATCGATCCCAATCTTGGCTTACAACAGGCGGACAGTTTCAGCAACGATCTGCACAAAGATCTCAGGGCCGACTTTCTCCTTGCCAATCCCCCCTTCAATATGAGCGACTGGGGCGGCGAGCGGCTCAAGGACGATGTTCGCTGGAAATTCGGAGTGCCGCCGGTAAACAACGCAAACTACGCATGGATTCAGCATTTCATCCACCACCTCTCTCCGACGGGGATTTCCGGGTTTGTCATGGCCAACGGTTCCATGTCCACCAATACGGCAAGCGAAGGCGAAATCCGAAAAAGCATCATCGAGGGGGACTTCGTGGATTGTATGATCGCCCTTCCGGGGCAGCTTTTTTATACGACCCAGATTCCCGTCTGTCTCTGGTTTGTCTCCCGGAACAAGAAAAACGGCAGATTCCGCAACCGATGCGGTCAGACCCTCTTTATCGATGCCCGAAAGATGGGAACTCTTATAGACCGGGTTCACCGTGAACTTTCCGATGACGAGATCAACCGGATCGCCGGAACCTACCATGCCTGGCGAGGTGAACCGATAACCCCCTCTACCCCTGTGGGAGAGGGTGGGGGTGAGGGGTACAAAGATATCCCCGGGTTCTGCAAGTCGATCGAAACGAAAGAAATTAGAGACCACGGCTATGTTCTTACCCCTGGCCGCTATGTCGGCGCGGAAGAGGTGGCGGATGACGGCGAACCGCTCGAAGAAAAAATGACCCGACTCACGATACAATTAAAAGAACAGTTCTCTGAGTCATGCCGGCTGGAAGCAATAATTGCAAAAAACTTGAAAGGTCTTGGTTATGAAATTTGATCCGAAAAAGCCATGTAACGATCTTCCGTTGCTTCCGCCAAAGGCGGATATTGAGACAAAAGAGGTGCTCAAGAAAGCAATTACGGCAACGCGTGCACTGGCGGAACTCAAGGGGCTTGGCGAGACGATTCCCAACCAAGCCATTCTTGTAAATTCCCTCACTCTTCAAGAGGCCAAAGTAAGTTCAGAGATTGAAAATGTCATTACGACTAATGATGCACTTTTTAGGGCATTTACCGCCAGTACCACCAATATTGATTCCGCTACCAAAGAGGTTTTGAGATATCGGGAGGCGTTGTGGAAAGGATTTAACGCTCTTAAGGGGCGTCAGGTTCTGACAACAAATCTTTTTGTGGATATTGTCAGGACAATCAAAAAAAATCAGGCCGGCATTCGAAATATCCCCGGAACAGCCGTCGCAAACGGTGTAACCGGCGAGGTGATTTTTACTCCGCCTGAAGGTGAATCGGTTATCCGAGACAAATTAAAGAATCTCGAAGACTTTATTCATGCTGAAGACTCCATAGATCCGCTAATCAAATTAGCTGTTATCCATTATCAGTTTGAATCAATTCACCCTTTTTTAGATGGCAATGGCAGGACAGGGAGAATTATCAACATTCTTTACCTTGTGTTCAGTGGCCTTCTGGAACTGCCGATTTTATATTTGAGCAAATATATCATTGAAAACAAGGGCGAGTACTACAAACTTTTGCGGCGGGTCACGGAACATGCCGATTGGGAACCATGGATTCTTTATATGCTTAATGCTGTGGAGGACACGGCTCTGTTTACTAGAGAGAGGATTTTTGCGATCCGGGATCTGATGGAAAAAACACGCCTTGTCGCCAAGGAAAAGTTGCCTGGTCGTGTTTATTCCAAGGAACTCATCGAGCTTCTGTTCCAGCAGCCATACTGTAAAATTGCGTTTCTTGTGGATAAGGGAATCGCTTCACGTAATATTGCCAGCAATTACCTCAATGAACTAACCAAGATCAGCATTTTAAAAAAGGAAAAAATCGGAAATGAATTTGTGTTCCTTAATATACCGTTGTATGAACTGCTTACAAAATAATAAGGGATACACCGGATCAGTGCATACCACGGAAGAGAGCACTAATATAGTTATAATCAGTGCATACCGAAAAGTCATGCACTGATTTAGTGCATTGATGAACACGTTATAGAAACATGTCCATGGCATGGACATGTTTGATTGTGCGAGCTTCAATAAACGGCAATGATTCATGGCGGAGCTGATCAGCTCGAAGCCACCATCAAGAAGAACTTAGAGGTTCTGGATTATGGTGAGTGATTGGACATCTACAACTGTTGGCTCCTTCTGCCCATTTGCATACGGGAAAGGACTGCCTGAGAAGAAACGCAACATGAATGGAAATATCAAGGTCTATGGTTCCAATGGTCCAGTGGGAGTGCACGATCAGCCATTGGTAGACGAGTCTGGGATTGTCGTTGGCCGAAAAGGCACCGTCGGAGCCGTTCATTTTGCCCCTGAGCCATTTTGGCCAATTGATACCACTTTTTATATAGTCGGTAAAGCTGACAGAGATCTTAGCTTCACGTATTACTTGCTCAAGTCAATTGGATTAGAACACATGAACGCAGATAGTGCTGTCCCCGGTCTGAATCGCGATGCAGCACATGCACGACCAATACTTGTTCCAGAACACCCTGAACAACGCGCTATAGCCCATATCCTCGGATCGCTGGACGACAAAATCGAACTGAACCGCAAGATGAATGAAACACTGGAGGCAATGGCCCGCACCATCTTCAAGAGCTGGTTTATCGATTTCGATCCCGTCCGCGCCAAAGCCGAAGGCCGCGACCCCGGTCTTCCCAAAGAAATCGCCAACATCTTCCCCGACAGCTTCGAGGATTCGGAACTTGGAGAGATTCCGAAAGGATGGGAAGTCGGAGCCATTGCAGATTTGGCGAATGTGACAAGTGGAAAAAGACCGCAGAAAAGGTCAAAAGAGAAAACGGGAGAATTTACCATACCTTTGTATGGCGGCGGCGGCATTATGGCTTATGTCTCAACACCGATGATTTCAGAACCATTTTTACTGACAGGACGTGTTGGAACCCTGGGAAAAATATTTCGCATTACAGAAGAATGTTGGCCGTCAGATAATACGCTTTTATTGTTTCCTTTGTGTAATTCCTATTTGGAATATCTTTATTTTATCCTCCATAGAATCGATTTTGATTCATTAAACAGAGGTTCGACACAGCCGCTCGTAACCCAGACAGACATTAAGAATCAAAGAGTAGTTATTCCAAATGAGAATATTTTAAGATTTTATTGGCAACAAGTGCATCCAATGTTCGAGCGAATTGATAAGAATGATAAAGAGACCGCCACCCTTGCCTCTCTTCGCGACACACTACTCCCCAAACTCATTTCGGGCGAACTGCGAGTTCCGGATACGGAAAAATTCGTAGAGGAGGGGCTGGCCCATGACCAATAATAGCAAACAACTCAGCAATCCTTTTTCGACCGGTGGCGGTGGTGGACAATTCGAGGCACATGTGCAGGCGTCTTTTGTCGTGCTCATGCTTACTGGCGGGTTTGCACCTTGTATGCCTTGCTGGCCTATCAGCAAGATAAAGCTGCAAGGTAAATTTGCCGGGTATGATACCGATGATATGATCGTTTTTGTCGAAAAGACAGGCAGTGACCAGAAGCACAAGATTCTCGGTCAGATCAAGCATTCCATCAGCATCACTAAAAATGACAAAGTTTTCGGCGAGGTCATTCAGGCCGCGTGGAACGACTTTAACAATGCCAGCCTGTTTTCCAGAGGCAAAGATGCCATTGCCCTTATCACCGGCCCATTGAGCGCAACGGATGTCAACGATGTACGTACCATTCTTGAATGGGCAAGGCACTCGGAAAACGCTGACGAATTTATCAAAAAAGTAGAACTGACTCATTTCAGCAGCCAGAGAAAACAAAACAAGTTACAAACCTTCAAAACAAATCTGAAAAATGCTAATGGTGGCAATCCTGTTTCAGACGAAATTCTTTTTGAATTCCTGAAACATTTTCACCTTCTTGGCTATGACTTAGATATCAAGGCCGGAGTCACTTTATCGCTACTTCATTCTCTGATTGGTCAATATTCACAGGAGAATGCACAGTCGTTGTGGTCTCGACTTGTCGATGAGGTGCAATCTGCCAACAAGAACGCGGGCACCATTTCACCAGAAAGCCTTCCCGATGATTTACATACCGCCTTCAAGCAACGGGTCTATGAGGTCATCCCTCACGAGTTTTCATCTGGTCAGTTGCCGTCAGCCAAGCCAAATTGGAATCAGTACCCATACGCTTCTGATCTGGTGATTGCCAATCTTCTTGGCGCATGGAATGAGAAAAACGCAGCCGATCTTGAAGTCGTTTGTCAACTCGCCAATGAGGAGTTTGGTTCTTGGATTCCCAAAATCAGGGAGATACTACAACAACCAGAAAGTCCAGTTTCCCTGAAAAACGGTAGGTGGCGTGTTACTGACCGGAAAAGCTTATGGCAGGCTTTAGGTACAAGGCTCTTTGATGATAATTTGGACAACTTGAAGCAGTGTGTTGTCACCGTCTTGTCAGAGCGCGATCCCCAGTTTGAATTATCTCCCGAAGAACGCTATGCCGCTATCATTCATGGGAAGGCATTGAAGCATTCACCAGAACTTCGGAAGGGTCTGGCTGAAAGTCTGACACTTCTTGGTACCCAACCCGACGATTTGAATAACTGCTCACAAAATAAGCCAGAAACTATTGCCGTTCTTGCTATTCGAGAAATCTTTGAGAATGCGGATTGGGTATTGTGGGGCAGCTTGAATAATCTGCTCTCGGTTTTGGCTGAATCATCCCCTGATGAGTTTTTGAACGCGGTTGAAAATGCGTTGCAGCAAACTCCCTGCCCGTTTGACGAGCTATTCTCACAAGAAGGCGATGGCATCACCGGCAGAAATTACCTTACCGGCTTGCTTTGGGCGTTGGAAACTCTCGCATGGGATGAGAAATTCTTGGTTAGAGTGTGTGTGATTCTTGGTGATCTATCCACCCTTGACCCTGGTGGCAACTGGGCCAACCGTCCGACCAATTCCCTCACGACGATTTTGCTTCCGTGGCTTCCTCAAACCACGGCGTCTATCAATAAGCGCAAGGTTGCGCTGCAAACTCTTCAAAAGGAGGTTCCGGCAGTTGCATGGAAGCTCTTGCTCAGCCTACTGCCAAACCAGCACCAGATGTCAATGGGTGCTCATAAGCCTTCATGGCGTAATACCATTCCCGATGATTGGGTAAAGGGCGTGACTCAAAAGGAGTATTGGGAGCAGGTTACCTTTTACGCTGAACTGGCGGCTTCGATGGCAAGCCATGACATGGAAAAGCTGCATAAGCTTGTTGGTCATCTCGACAACTTGCCTCAGCCTTCTTTCGACAAAGTTCTGGAACACCTGTCATCGGAAGCTGTATGCAGCAAACCAGAAGATGAACGTCTGGCACTTTGGACTGGACTGACTAAGTTTGCCTTAAAGCACAGACGCTTTTCCGATGCAAAATGGGCACTGAGTTCTGACATCATTTCAAAAATCGAGAATGTTGCCGCAAAACTTGCCCCTACCAATCCATTAAACCTTCATCGCAGGTTGTTTAGCGGTCGTGACTTCGATCTCTACGAAGAAAAAGGAAACTGGGAAGAACAGCGGCGGAAGCTCGATGAACGCCGTCAGCAGGCAATAAAAGATATCTTGGCCTATGGCGGAACGGATGCGGTAACCTGGTTTGCCGAATCTGTTAAGTTGCCTTTTCATGTCGGTCATTCCCTTGGTGTAATCGCCGAGCCAGAAATTGATAAAAGGATACTTCCAGCACTGCTGGAAACAGATAATAAGAAACTCGCACAATTCACAAGCGGCTATATTTGGAGTCGCCGAAATAGCAATGGTTGGGCATGGGTCGATGGACTGGATAGATCGGGTTGGTCAGTCTCACAGATCGGCCAGTTTTTAAGCTATCTGCCCTTTACAGAGGAGGCTTGGTTTCGTGCGGGAGCGTGGCTTGGAGGGTCTGAAAATGAATATTGGAGTAGAACAAGTGCGAATCCTTATCAGCCAGATGGCAACCTTGAGGATGCCATTGATAAACTGCTGGAAAATGAAAGGCCCAATGTTGCGATCAGCTGCCTGAATAGAATGCTCTATAACAAACAGCCGTTGGATAAGTCGCAAAGCGTGAAGGCTCTTCTTTCTGCGGTATCTTCCAAAGAACCTTCATACGCGATGGACACATATGACATTGTTGAAATAATAAAGGCCTTACAAGATGATCCTGACACTGATCCCGAAGATCTTTTCCGGGTTGAGTGGGCATACCTGCCCTTACTGGATCGATATCATGGCGCTTCGCCGGAGTTGTTGGAAAATCGACTCGCTTCTGACACAGCATTTTTCTGTGAGGTTATACGTCTTGTTTATCGTTCAAAAAAGAAGGGCAAATCCGAGAAAGAGCCAAACGAGCAGGAAAAATCCATTGCTACAAATGCGTGGAGACTCCTTCATGAATGGCGCACCCCACCAGGCATGCAGCCTGATGGCATTTTTTCGGGGGAGAAATTTACACAGTGGTTTGAACATACCAAGAAGGCGTGTGCTGAATCCGGGCATCTTGAAGTAGCCTTGACACATGTAGGACAAGTTCTAATTTATTGTCCACCTGATCTGCAAGGATTATGGATAGATCAAACCGTTGCCAATGCACTCAATGCAAAGGATGCCGAGGAAATGCGAAACGGTTTCCGTACTGCAATTTTCAATTCTCGTGGGGTTCACTGGGTCGACCCAACTGGAAAACCAGAACGAGAGCTTGCCGAACAGTATAGACAAAAAGCCAATGAGGTTGAGAACGCTGGATATCAGCGTTTCGCAGTCACGCTTAGGAGCTTGTCAGAATCTTACAACCATGATGCGGATCGAATTATCGCCGAACATAAGGAGGAAGACAACGCCAGCAATAACGAGGAGAGGTCCAATGAATGATAACGTCTCCAGCATCACCGAAAATACCCTCGAACAAACCACCCTTGATTGGGTCGAATCCTTGGGTTGGCAGACCGCTTTCGGTCCCGACATCAGTCCGAACCTGCTGGTACCGGACATGGCACGGCAGACGGGTTCCCACGGGGCAGGTAAACACGCAGACAGGGAGGCTGGCGTATGAACAGCGAAATTATATTCTACAGCACGCCGGATGGTGATAAGAAGATCGAGGTATTATTTCAGGATGAGAATTTTTGGTTGACGCAGAAGGATATTGCCCGGCTGTTCGGCGTTGAAGTACCCGCCATCAGCAAACATTTGGGGAACATCTACGAGACAGGAGAACTGGACAGGAAGTCAACTCTTTCCATTTTGGAAACAGTTCGCCAAGAGAGCAGTCGCAGCGTAAAGCGGAAGCTGGAATATTACAACCTCGACGCCATTATTGCTACGGGCTATCGGGTCAACAGCTATCAGGCCACCCAGTTTCGCATCTGGGCGACCAAAACCTTGAAAGAGTTTATCATCAAGGGTTTTGTGCTGGATGATGAACGGCTCAAGCAGGGAAAGTGCTTTGGTAAGGATTATTTCGATGAACTCCTTGAACGTATCCGGGAGATTCGAGCCAGTGAACGACGTTTCTATCAAAAGATCACCGACATTTACGCGCTTGCGGCCGATTACGACGAAGATGCGCCCATCACCAAGGATTTTTTTGCCACAGTGCAGAACAAGCTCCATTGGGCCATTACCGGCAAGACCGCCGCTGAAATCATCTATGCCTCGGCCGATGCAGGGAAAATACACATGGGTTTGACCAGTTGGAAACAGGCGCCTGACGGCAAGATAATGAAATCGGATGTTTCCGTCGCTAAAAACTATTTAAACGAGGCGCACATCAAAGAATTGAACCGCATTGTTTCCGCCTATCTTGACCTTGCGGAAAATCGGGCTGAACGGCAAATGTTGATGAAAATGGAAGATTGGATCCAGTTCCTTCACAAATTTCTGGAACTTTCCAACTATCCCATTCTTCAAGATAAGGGCAAAGCGAGCGCGATAGAGGCCAAACTCAAAGCCGAACAGGAATATGACACCTATCGCAAGCGACAGGACCGGGAGTTCATTTCAGACTTTGACAGGGAAGTCAAACGGATTCAGGGCAAGCACAAGCAAGAGGGTGACGATGAGTAAAACTTCCGAAAACACCCTTGAACAAACCACCCTCGACTGGTTTGAATCCCTTGGATGGCAAACCGCTTTCGGTCCCAACATCAGTCCGGACGGCCTTTCCTGTGAGCGGAAGGATTATGATCATGTCGTACTGGAAGACCGACTGCGAACCACACTCCATGATATTAATCCGAATATACCGTACAGTGCGCTTGATGATGCCCTTCGTAAAATCACACGCACCGAAAGTCCCAGCCTGATTGAAAACAACCGGCGGTTTCACCGGTTTCTGACCGACGGGGTGGACGTTTCCTATATGGACGATGGCCGCGAGGTCTTCGATAAAGTATGGCTTCTCGATTTAGCGGATCTGGAAAATAACGACTGGCTTGTGGTCAACCAGTTTACCGTGGTTGAGAATCGAATAAACCGCAGGCCCGATCTGGTGGTCTTTGTTAATGGGCTACCCCTGGCGGTGGTGGAATTGAAAAATCCCGCCGACGAAAAGGCGACAATCCGGCAGGCCTTTAACCAGTTCCAGACGTATAAGCAGGATATACCCACACTTTTTGCGTACAACGAACTCTTAATCGTCTCCGACGGTCTTGAGGCGCGGTGCGGCTCCATTACCAGCGGCTGGGACCGCTTCATGCCCTGGCGCACCGTTGACGGTACGGAAGTTGTTCCGAAGGGCTTGGTAGAACTGGAAGTGCTTATCAAGGGAATTTTTGACAAGCGTCGTCTCCTTGACCTGCTCCTCAACTTTATCGTCTTTGAAGACGATGGGAGTGTTATCGTTAAAAAAGTTGCCGCCTATCACCAATATCATGCCGTCAACAAGGCCGTGGAATGCACCTTGTCGGCCTGTGGTATTACAGCCAAATCAGGACAATTATATGCCGATTTTCCCGTCCACGATGAATTGAATCCTTTTGAGATATAGGAAGCTGCCGCGCCGGGCTGGACGACATCAACTCACTTCGGCGGCCGCCGCATCGGTGTCATATGGCATACTCAGGGAAGCGGCAAAAGTCTTTCCATGGCCTTTCTTGCCGGCAAAGTCATCCGTCATCCGGCAATGAAAAACCCGACCATCGTCGTCATCACCGACCGCAACGATCTGGACGAGCAGCTCTTCGGGACCTTTTCCCGGTGCAGGGATCTCATGCGTCAGACACCAGTACAGGCTGAATCCAGACCCCATCTTCGGACACTTTTGAACATTCCCGCCGGAGGTGTTGTGTTCACCACGATTCAGAAGTTCATGCCCGAAGAGAAAGGGGATCGGTATCCGAAGTTATCCGATCGAGAGAATATCGTGGTAATTGCCGATGAAGCCCACCGCAGCCAGTATGACTTTATCGACGGATATGCCCGCCACATGCACGACGCCTTGCCCAAGGCATCATTCATCGGCTTTACCGCCACGCCGATTGAACGGGATGACCGGAGCACGCCTGCGGTTTTCGGTGATTACATAGATACCTACGATATGCTTCGGTCCATTGAAGACAAGGCAACTGTGCCCATCTATTACGAAGGAAGGCTTGCAAAAACAGAACTCGATAAGGATGAGTGGCCTGCAATCGATCCGGAATTTGAAGAAATTACCGAGGGAGAAGAAGAAACGGCAAAACAGCGTCTGCGCACCAAGTGGGCTGCCCTTGAGGCAATGGTGGGAACGGAAAAACGGATTGCCCTTGTGGCGGAAGACCTCGTGAGACATGCCGAGGAGCGGCAGAGCGTCATGAAGGGAAAGGTGCTCATCGTATGCATGAGCCGCCGCATCTGTGTAGATATGTATAACGCGATTGTAAAGTTACGACCTGAATGGCACGGTGGTGACGACGATAAAGGAATTGTCAAAATTGTCATGTCGGGCGCGGCATCGGATAAGCTCGAATGGCAACCTCATATTCGCAATAAGGCCCGGCGTGAAACATTGGCCAAGCGGTTTAAAAATGCTGAAGACCATCTTGCTGTGGTTATTGTCCGCGACATGTGGCTTACGGGATTTGACTGTCCGTCCATGCATACCATGTATGTGGATAAGCCGATGCGGGGGCATGGATTAATGCAGGCAATCGCGCGGGTCAATCGTGTTTTTAAAGATAAACCGGGCGGGTTGGTGGTCGACTATATCGGACTTGCCTATCAACTGAAGCGTGCATTGGCCGATTATACTGAAGCTGGCGGTCGTGGAAAAGCGACATTTGATCAGGAAGAGGCCGTCGCTGTGATGCTTGAGAAATATGATATTGTGGTCACGATGTACCATGGTTTTGACTATATATCGCTCATTAATGCAACACCGGCGGAACGGCTTTCCGGCATTGCTGCGGCCATGGAACATATTTTTCAAATCGAAGAAGGCAAGACGCGCTATCTCGAATCGGTGACGGCGTTATCGAAGGCCTTTGCACTTGCTGTTCCCCATGAAAAGGCTCTTAAAATCCGGGATGAGGTTGGATTTTTTCAGGAAGTGCGAAGCGCCTTGGCAAAAGCAACCGTCGAGGGTGAAGGTAAAACGCAGGAAGAAATGGATACGGCAATCCAACAGTTAGTGTCACGGGCTGTCATTTCCGATGAAGTTGTCGATATCTTTGCATCGGTGGGACTGAAAAAGCCTGACATTTCTATTCTATCTGATGAATTTCTTGAAGAAGTCAGACAACTGCCTCATAAAAATCTGGCCGTGGAAGTGTTGAGGAAACTTCTCAATGACGAAATTAAAGCCCGGTCAAGGAAGAACGTTGTTCAAGCACGTTCATTTTCCGAGATGCTTGAGGAAGCGATTATTAAGTATCAGAATAGGGCCATAGAGGCGGCGCAGGTCATCGAAGAATTAATAACCCTTGCCAGAGAGATGCGCAAGGCGCAAAAACGCGGCGAAGAACTTAACCTCAATGAAGACGAAATCGCCTTTTACGATGCACTGGGCGTCAATGACAGCGCAGTAAAGATATTAGGTGATGATATCCTAAAGACGATTGCCCACGAATTAGTGACGGCCGTTCGCAGAAATGTCTCCGTTGACTGGACAGTACGAGAAAATGCGAGGGCACAGATTCGGGTAATCGTCAGACGCATTTTGAGAAAATACGGCTATCCGCCCGATAAGCAGGAAAAGGCAACACAGACTGTATTGGAGCAGGCAGAAGTTTTGTGCAAGGAATGGGTGACCACATAATGAAGAGGCAAATATCCGTTCAAATTACGATGGAGTTATCAATGTCCGACAGAGATGCGTTGGTATTCAGGCAATAAATTAAAGTGATGAGAACAGGATAAGAAATAGAAGGGAGGTTATGATGACAAAAAATAATACAAAGAATTTGAAAGACAAGACTAAAAAGGCCCTTCACAGATTGAGAACAACTAATCATATTGAAATGTCTAATAGATGATTTTGTGCAGCCACATTACTGGGATTCTATTGATTATATGCGTCATAGATATGGGGGGATTTAGGATTGATAGATTGCAGTAAAACGTCTGTATTGACTTTTTGAAAATATCGATAGGGGAAATGATATCTGTGGGACGTCCGAGCCTATGTGATCCTCATAATATTAAGCTTCGTAACATAATAGACATGGGATTAACCTTCTCTGCCATGATACGACTATTTAAAAAAGAAACAAAAGGAAAGCTTCATGAAAGAATCATGGAGGACGCGAAGAAGATCTTCGATGCGAAATCAATAGAGGACTTCAATAGCATTCATTCCATTTTTTGTAAGTGGGGTGTTGAGAATGTTCTACTAGCCGAAAGAAAGAAGAATGAAAAAGTTATAAAGAAAGAAGGCCCTGCAAGCTATGGTCAAATTGCCAAGACATTTGATGTAGTCATGAAAGTTGTTATTTATTATTCACGATTGCCAGATTTTGAGACTTCAGAAAAAATATTGCCATGGTTGAATCCTGCAGTTGACACTCAAATGATGAAAATGCTTAAGAAGCATTATAAAAAACAAAATCCTCTGTTGATAAAGAACATTTCTCCTTGGCCCATAACTGTGGAAGAAGTATGCGAAGTAAAGTATCAGCAAATTCAGGATCTTGTTCGCAAATTCATTAACGATGAGCATAATGGGGATATCATACCAGTCCAATTTGATGATATTTATTGGAATCAGTTGAATCGTTAAATCAGTCTTATATTTACTGCCCCAGGTCTTTTGAACAGTTCATAAAACCGGATCATGAAGACCTGCAAAAGATGTTTCAGGGAATTTGATAAAGAAGATGTCCTGGATGTCAGCCCTGCAATGGAGTTGGCGGATTATTTGGATTCCCGTTTCCACGGGAATGACAAAGAGGATCGCGGGAATGACAGAGGGGAAACGGATATTGGTATTGAGGATATCAATGTCCTGTGTCCTCTATGCAGGGAGGAGGTTGGAGTAATGAACCTGCTGGGGTTTGGGGAGTAGGGTAGGGAAGATTGCCACGTCGCCCGCCTGTGCTAAAAAGGGAACGTTTCTCTTTTTAGCACGGACAAACAAGTTTGTCCATGGCACCCGCCGTTCTGGTAAGGAAACGGCGGGTGGTATAATTATGGCAAAAGAGAAAATTACAAGAAGGCAAAAAGACGTATCCCGGCTGCTGAGAGAGAAGAAGCTTGAAGAAAAAGCAGCACATCAACTCTTTAGCTGTTTGAAAAAGTGATAATTGTTGTGAAAATTCCCCTTTATGAAAGTTCGGCTAATAATTTCCTCGCTCCGCTACGCAAAATGTCTGTAATGGGATCATCAACAAAAGTCTCTGGCTTTTTCAGTTCAATTACGCTATCTGTATGTGTATCATTTCTTTTTGATGTTTAAAAGTGCCCGGGGATTTATTCGCATGGCCCCGGAAGGATACACCACCTAATATCTCAAACACAACTTTTGGTTATATCTCCAGAGAACATATGAAAACTGTCAAATACAACAAATACTTGCAGGAAACATCAAAGAATTACAGGTATATAAGGTTCGGCAAACTTGATCATACAGAAGAAAAGAAAAGGGAGGACATAGACTATACCCTGAAAGATGCCCTGACAATTATAAAACCCTATGTCAAGGTCAGGCTGAACGAACAGTTCAAGGTCGTCATACCGATCGCGCTATACCTCCTGTTGTTTCAGCTCGTTGTAATGAAGCAGACTGTTACGGGAGGACAGGAGTGAGCGACGATTTGAATTTCAAGAGGAAGTTCCTCGTATCTTTTTGTTTGGCCTTTGCGGTGCTGAGTATTGGCTCTGTTGGGTTCTGGCTCGTGGGTGGTGGGAAATATACCCTGTTTGACTGCGTATATATGACCGTTATCACTGTCTCCACCGTGGGCTACGGAGAGGTGATTGATCTTACGGATAATCCCGGAGGCAGGGCGTTCGCCATGTTCATGATCTTCGCTGGCATGGGTATAATCGTCTACTTTGTCTCAAACGTCACGGCCTTCTTTGTTGACGTGGATTTGAAGGAGAAGTTCTGGAGGAAGAGAATGAAGAAGCTGATACAGGAGATGAAGGATCACTATATAGTCTGCGGCACAGGCACCACGGGTATGCACGTGGTGGAGGAGTTCCATCGTACGGGGCGGCCAGTTGTGGCAGTGGATATAGATGCACAGAAGATGGATATGCTTAGGGAGCGTTATGAGAATGTGGGCCTTATCGTGGGCGATGCCTCCGAGAACGACATTCTGGCAGAGGCCGGCATTGAGCAGGCCAGCGGTGTGGTCGTTGCCACGACCAGCGACAAGGACAATCTCCTTATCACCGTGTCGGCTCGCCAGTTGAACCCCTCAGTGCGTATCGTTGCTCGCTGTAGCGACATTAAGTATATGGAGAAGCTCCGTCGCTCTGGTGCTGATACGGTGGTTTCGTCCAACTTTATAGGTGGTATGCGCCTGGCCTCTGAGATGGTACGTCCCAAGGTCACTACCTTTCTTGACCGTATGCTCCGTGACCAGGATAAAACGCTTCGTGTCGAGGAGATATCGCTGCCGGAGGGATCTCCGCTTACGGGGCTGACATTGTCCGCCTTCCGAAAGCATGTTCTGGTGGTGGCTGTATACGCCATAGATGAGCAGTACGTGTTTAACCCACAAGATGATTATGTCGTGAAGGCTGGAGATACCGTGATTTTTATAGGCTCGCCTGAGGACAGGCAGCGGCTTTTGAGTTCTATGAATTGATAGAAATCGCCTTGGCGTCGCGATCGAATCGGAAAAAGAAGTCATAAACATCATGGTTTCCTCCGAGATGACAGACATGGTGTTCGAGGCATTATATCTGGCAGGAAAACTCGATACTCCCGGCATGGGAATAATATTCGTCGTGCTGGTCCTCCCGGTCTCATGATCAGCAGAAGTACGGATGGAGAGTTCATTGCCGGAATAGCAAACAGGACGGGGTGGTACACCATGCGCGGCTCTTCATCAAAAGGTGGTCGCTCGGCGCTAAGCGGAATGATTCTCAAGTTAAAGGAAACGGGACTTGCAGCGCATATCGTAGACGGTCCGAGAGGGCCCGCGGGGGTTGTAAAACCCGGGGCGGTTCGTCTGGCATCCGCCGCGAATACGGCCACGGATATTTCGAGGATTAAAATTTGAGCCTGACGCAGAAATTGGGCAAAAGGGGACGTTATGCAAAGGTCTCAAAGAATGCATTGCATTTGAATCGGTATGGGTTCGGTGTAGCCGAGAGCCTCGATACCGGATTCGATATGTGGGTGCAGATTAAACGATTTGAAATTCATTAATTGTTTCTTGCTGTTCAACTGTTTGATGCCCCTTCTGTTTGATCCGATACCCGGGTCTCGTCGGATTCCTCTGTTTTATTCTTCTTGCTCTGTCGTCTCTCCATTTTTTCCATTGCTTTTCGCTTGCGCTCGAGTTCTTTTTGCCGCTTCATAAACGTATTTTGGCTTTTCTTTGCCATATTCCTCCTGTTTTCATCCGGACTGGCCCTAAAAAAATCCCCGGAAGCCTTTCACGGGCTCTGGGGACATGGACCAAAACCAATTTTATAAGTGCTGAGAATATAAGCTTGTCCGGCGATTATGTCAAGGATTAATCAGGTCGGGTATTTTGAATGAATAAAAAGGGTAGAATTTGAAGGCCCAATCTTTTTCTTTAACCGTATTCATTTATTCATAACAAAATTGACAAGTTCGTAAAAAGTCGGAGTTTTTGCCGTTTTATCATTCCCGACCTGATCGGGAATCTATAACTGCTTGTAATTACTGGATTCCCGCTTTCGCGGGAATGACATATTAGCGAGTTTTTGACTTTTTACGAAACCATCAAAATTAATTTGAAAGAAACGGGAAACCGCTATATCGGTATTCTTGAACGAAAAACAGTCAAATGACATATTCAGCTGTTGAATCTTGCGATAGGACCGTTTCTTAATGACGTCTCATTTACCAGCGGTGATTGCAAAATTATCGTCTTCCGTGTACCGCAGCATCGGCAATTTGACCTGATCTTTTTTTCGCGTCTGAGTCGATGTGACATTTTTTATATTTCTTGCCGCTGCCACACCAGCAGAGATCATTTCTGCCGAGTTTGAAATCTTCGCGGGAATTCCGGGGGGAATTCCGGGGGGGAATTCCGGGGGAATTCCGGGGGGGAATTCCGGGGGAATTCCGGGGACGCAATACTTAAATAATGTGAGTGAATATTTCAAGCAACAAGGAATGCTGATATTGAAGGAATGGTAATGAAGAAAAAGGAATTACAAGAACTTATCAAACAAGGCGAGGGTTATTTTGTTGAGTTCAAAAAGCAGGTGGGGGAAAGTCTCGACAGAGAAATGGTGGTGTTGAAGTCTATGATGACCGCGTTGAAATAACAAATCCGGCACAATGGGTCATTTTTCGGTTGCCATTTCCATCAAATCTTTATTCTTTTGTCCGAAACGCCTATATTTGAATCAGAATATTTCTTAATAAGGCAACTCGATAATGACACCGACACCACCTTCGATAAAATTTTTTCCCCAGGCATCTCGAAATAGATCTCGAGCCTGTGCTCCGGTGCAGTGACTGGGTGCAACCTTTCGAACACCCAATTCCTGAAGACGGGAAACAATATGCTTAATCTCACCGGGAGACATCGAGGAGAGGTGAAATCCGCCTATAATCATGTAAACATCGTCTTTATGTTGTTCTTTTGCCGCTTTTACAATATTGACAATGCCGGGATGAGCACAGCCCGTGATGATTGCCATACCCTTCGATGTCTTCACTATCAAGGTCTGTTCCTGAATCCCGAGTCCCATCTCTCCGGTTGTGTACACGTCTTTACACAGCTGTCTCGCTTTACTCACCTCCTCGATAGTCACACCCTTCCTCTTGGTAGCATGTTTAAAATGCGAGGGGAAAGATGCCGGTACATAAACCACCACATCATTTTTATGTTTTAAAAACTCGGTCAGCCCCCCGGCGTGATCACTGTGAATATGCGATAGAACAACGACATCGATACTTTCGGGATCGACGTTCATGCGCTTCATGTTGTGGAGTAAAATGCTTCCATCTTCTCCGGTATCAAACAACAGGGTTTTTTCATTACCCTTGACGAGACAGGCAAACCCCCAATCGGTTATGCAATCGGTCCTCCCGGAGACATTGTTATAAAGAACAGTAATCGTGGTAGACTGAGCACCGGCTTCAACGAGTCCCGATGGCATTATAACGCATACCACAAGGACCAATATAATAAAAAGCGCAGAGGTCCGGTCTTGCTTTTTGCCATTCCGCATACTGGAAACTATCCTGTTACCTCCCCGCCGATTCTCAGCTAATCACCCGATCAGCATGAAGATTGAAAGAAGGGGTTTTTTTTATTGAAAAGCTGAAATTATTTGAATCTGTTGTCTGCTTTTGTCTTATAAACATTGTTCACATTCTCTGAGAGCCATCCGATTTTATCAACGTGCCGGTGATCAAATTGCGGAACATAGGGTTTTATGTCCAGCAGGGGCGTTCCGTCGACGATGTCGACATCTTCGATATACAGAGTTGCTTCCTCGACTCTGGTGAGGCAAACAATAGAAAGCCCGATAGAATTCGGCCGTCGTGGTGCCCGCGTGGAAAAGATCCCCCGTGGCGTATCATCCAGAAAGGGTTTAACTTGCAGTAAAGGACCATTTGAGAGGTGAAAATGATACAGTAATATGATATGTGAAAAACCCTCGATATCTTTCAGGCCGTCTTTGTATTGCGGTTTCACCTCAGCCGTTCCGGCAATACCGTAAGACGCTGTTGGTTGAATCGGTATCCCTTCCATGTCCTTGAAAGGGGAATGAATAATGCCGATGGGTTTGTATATTATTTCTTTCATTTGTACTACCTTGTCATCGTTTTTCAGGAAATGTTGTGAAATTCAGTATGAGAAATAGGGTTTGTTTTATTCTATATCTAATAATTTTGCTTCCAGTTCTCTCATCGCTGGTATATGCGGTGGGTTATACAAAAGATAATTCTGAACGGGATAACGTATTCCCGTTTTCTGTGTTGCTTCAAGTCCTTCTGTGAGATCATTTACATACTTTGCCGGCAGGGAAAGGCACATTTCAGTGTCTCCCGTCGCAGCCAGCATACGTTCCCCGCGGCCGGGATTGGTAAAAGCAGGTTCCTGATTCCAGTATGGCAAGGCGGCGTGGAGACAGGAAAGCCCAATATGAGATCGCGATGTGATCGGTTTTCCATGGTTGTAAAACAGACCAGCCGCTAAACGGAACATTTGTGCAGGCATACCATAGATCATAACGAGATCCGGGGGCATGGGAGCTTTGTTAAGCGGGAACATCACAATACCCTTCACTTCTCCGGGAGTCCGGTATTCTACGTTTTCGGCCATTGATAAAGCCTGATCCTCTGTTTTCGTATACCCCATGCTCATGAAGAATCGAGACATATCCTTTATGTCCGGGATTCTTTTGAAACCAAATGCGGCCAGGCATGGTGTGCAGTTAATATCTTCTCCCATTGCGCCCACGACCCATCCCCATTTCCTTGCAATCGTGGTCCACTGGCATAACGACACCTTGATCTTGAACTTTGCGGGCCTCACAGCTTTTTCGGGAAATGGGTCGCCTTTTTTGATAATCTTGACACCTATCGGAAACGATTGAGGCATTATTGTCTTTAAAATCGTGTCATAGCATTTTTGATAATCCATCCTTTATCTCCTCTCTTTTTCTTTTATCTGTTAAATAGAGATCTTTTCCCCTTTTCAAAACTATTACAGCATACTCAATATTTGTCAACAGCTGACTTCACAAGTTAGAGTATTGCAAGGTGGGGTGAGTGGGGGGTGAATGGGGAGCAAATTCGGCGCAGCCCGTTAGGCGGTTTGGAAAAATATTGACTGATCAAATCAATATCTGTACCGTATGCCTGTACGTGAAATTTGGTGGAGGATATATGTCAATTCAGACAACATATCAAAAATCCGGGTTGACATGTTAATATTATGGGGGGGTAAAGATCGCGTAATGCATGTGTCATGTACAAAATTTATAATTTCTGGATAAGATTTAGATCAGGAAATGACGAAAAGGGGCTGATATCGGTGTTGAAGATATCAATGGCCTTTACCGGCAATGTAACAGAGAAGGTAACAGAGTTAAAAAAGGAGGAAAACTCATGGCGCTGAATATGGATGCGATTGGAAAGAAGATTGGCCCAATTACCAGGGAGTACACATGGAGAGATGTTATCCTCTATGCCCTTGCTGTTGGTTCCGGTTCTTCCGAGCTTGAATACTGTTATGAAAAAAACCTGAAGATCATACCAACTTTTTCACTGGCAACAACCTTCGATTTTTTCTGGCACATTGCAAAAGAGTCAAATATAAATGTGGCCGGTATTCTTCATGGAGAGCAGGAATTGATCTTTCATGCTGTCATCCCCTCTGAAGGAACACTGATTACCGAAGGGGCGATAACCCATTACTATGACAAGGGCAAGGACAAGGGTGCCCTTGTAATTGCAGAATGTGATACCTTCCATTCAAATGGCGCAAAGCTGTTCACCAGCATCTGTAATATTTTCGCTCGTTTTGATGGCGGATTCGGAAGCGGGGAGGCACCTAAAAATGTTGTCACTTTTCCGGAGAGTGAACCCGATTTTGTCGTGGATGCACGACCTTCCTCTGACCAAAACCTTTTGTATCGGCTTACCGGTGATTTTTTCAAACTGCACGTAGATCCAGAATTTGCCAGAAATTCCGGTTTTGAAAAGCCCATCATGCATGGGGCCTGTGTCATGGGATATGGCTGTCGTGCCCTGATTCAAAAACTTGTACCGGGAAAATCGGAGTATGTACGGCGACTTGCCTGCCGCTTTTCTCGCCCCCTGTATCCCGGCGTTCCGATAAAGACGCTGATCTGGAAGACGGAAACGGGAAAGGCCCTTTGGAGGGTGGTGAACGCCGAGAGCGGAGAAACAGTGCTTGATAATGGAATCATTGAATTTGTGGAATAGACATGCACCCCAACCCCATCCCATCAAGGGAGAGGGGCATTTTTGACTTTTTACGAAAACGTCTATTTTGAATTGAAGATCTGAAAGATACATTTGAATGGCGGTTAAGGTCGGTCTTCCAGTTTCCTGATCAAGGAGGAAAGCTTTTATGAAACCCCCGAGGGTTAGCAGACGTCTGAAGCATTACCTCAAAGAAAACGTTTTCGAATCCACCCACGATTTGGTACCCCGCCTGTATGACTTCGCCCTTGTTTTAATCCAGAGCAATACAAATGGGAAAGGATTGATAATAAATTTTGGTTGTGGACCGTTTCCTGTCGAGTTGAATGCCCGTCTAATTCATTCAAATGAAGGATTTTCAACGAGGTTTTTGAATATTGACATTTCCAGGAAAGCTTGTACCCGTCACAAGAAGGCCATGGATGAAATGGTCGAAAAACACAAGAATCAGTTTTTAAATGATCTCTATTTGAACGTGGATATTGAACGAGTTAAGGTTCAGGCGATTAGAAAAGCACTGAACGGAACAGAACCGCAAGGTGGTCTGGCTGTTTCTTTCCTGGAGTATTATTCTCCAAAGCGTGCGGTTAGGTTCATCACAAAAATGTTGAAGCACTGTGATTCTCTTGTTTGCAGTGTTCGAATAGATCCTGAATTCGAAAAGGTTTTCGATACGGAAAACCGTCTGAATCTGTATTTCTTCAAAGATTTGAGTGAACTTAAAACCAATCTGGTTCACGAAGATTGGGAGATCAAAAAAATAATCGGTGTGCCTCGTTTTAATGATGGCGAGCGTGGTATTTTCCTGATATTGATCAAGCGCAATCAGGGCTTTTCAAAATAAAGCGATGAGGCGATGCGTGGGATCGTCGATGCATGGTGACAGGTCAGCATTCCTGACAGGCTTCCATTTGTTTATTCTATCTTTGAACTTCCATGGTGATTGAAAGGTCTTGATATTTGATTATTTATCTTTGAAAATTGACAAAGGATTGTGTAACCTTTTATTAGAAGATATTTACAGGGAGGCGTGTGATTAAATGTTTACTGCTACTGATGCAATCAGTAATGAAGATTTGAAGATTGAGGATGTTCCGCTACCGGATGCAGAATGGGAGGATATTCAGCAATTCGCTCTCACATTCAATGCATATAAGTACTGGGGTTCAAAAGAGAAATATACTGATATAGCCAATAATCGTCGACATGATACCCTTGCTGAGCTAAGGACATGTCTTGATTTCGAACAGCGCCGTTGGTGGCGTTTTGATGAACAGATAGACGAAGTTTCCATGGTTTACATGCGCGAATTAATCGAGAAGATTCGTCAGGAATTGGTAAAATGAGGTGCAGCCTATAAGACCTCAGCCAGGGCTGCCAGTGTTGTGTCGATATCCTCAGAAGTAATGCCGTAGTGAGTAACCACGCGAAAACAGGTTTGCGCTCTGTGCATCACTTTGATTCCTTTTTGTTCAAGCCGGAGCAAGAACTCGTCCACGGTCAGTCGGCTGCTTTCGAGATTGAAGTAAACGATGTTTGTCTTTACTCGATCGATATCAATGGATAATCCGTTAATCCGGGCAATGCCACTGGCCAGTCGATATGCATTTCTGTGATCTTCTTCAATGCGATCCACCATCTGTTCAAGAGCTACAATGCCCGCTGCAGAAATGATCCCGCACTGGCGCATACCACCCCCTAATATCTTGCGCATCCGTCGTGCTTCTGAGATAAACTCGCCGGAGCCACAGATTATTGAACCTACCGGTGTTGAAAGTCCCTTGGAAAGACAAAAGGTCAGAGAATCAACGTTACAGGTTAAATCCTTTACATCAACCCCGAGGGCAACAGCTGCATTGAATATCCGGGCGCCGTCCATGTGAACCATGAGACCGTAACTTTTGGCCAGTCTTGACACTGAATCGGTGTACTCCGGTGTGAGGGGAGATCCGTTGCAGGTGTTATGGGTGTTTTCAAGGCAGATCAAACGGGTACGTGGAAAATGTATATTGTCAGCACGGATGGCTGCTTCTATATCCTCCACAGGCATTGTACCGTCAGGCTGATTTGTAACGGTGTGCGGATGTATTCCGCCCAGGGCTGACATGCCACCTGCTTCATAAACAAAGGTATGTGAAAGATTGCCCAGGATTACTTCATCACCTCGACTGCAGTGAGTGAGCAGACACACCAGGTTGCCCATCGTGCCGCTGGGAACTAACAGGGCCGCTTCTTTTCCCATGCGATCGGCAGCCATTTGCTCAAGGCGGTTTGTCGTTGGGTCCTCGCCATATACGTCATCTCCCAGATCGGCGCTATATATGGCTTCTCGCATCGCTGGTGATGGCAGAGTTACGGTGTCACTGCGCAAATCAATAATTTTCATTGGCTTCCTTACAACTCAATCGATCTTCTTGAACATGCTTCCCTTTGTATTACAGACAGGACAACTTCCAGGGGGCTCTTTCTCAGCCGTGTATCCGCAGACCGGGCAGATAAAATAGGGAAATTCTTCCTGTATTGATTCGAGGTTATCAAACATATCCTGATATAGCCGGGCATGGATCTTCTCCACCTCGAAGGCATATTGAAAGGATCGTTCTGCCTCTTTGTTTCCTTCCGATTTTGCCGACTCGATCATTCCCGGATACATACTTTCAAATTCATATGTTTCACCGGAAATAGCCTCAACAAGATTCTCCTTCGTACTATGTATGCCGTTCAGTGCCCTCAAATGATTATGGGCATGTACTGTTTCGGCTTCTGCTGCTGCCCTGAAGAGTCGTGCAGCCTGGGTATAACCTTCTTTCTTTGCCTTTTCGGAAAATGCTAAATATTTTCGGTTGGCCTGTGATTCCCCGGCAAATGCTTCTTTCAAAAAATCTTCTGTTTTTGACATGATCTACCTCCTTTTTTTCTTTAACCTACAAATTTGATGAACTCGCAAAAAGTCAGATTTTCCCTCCCCTGGCGAGAGGGGATATCTGTACTATAAGTATTTCTGTTTATCTTTTCAAGATGAAGATCTGATATCAGAGATAAAATCTTTCATTTTCTGGAGCAGTGGTTTTTTGAAGCGAACTTTCAGGTAAAGGTCGCCCGGCGTTCCCCCACCTTTTCCGTCTTCACCCATTTCTGAGAGCCTGATTTTCTGCCCGTCTCTCACTCCCGGGGGGATTTTGACGACAAGTTTCTTTGACTTTTCCCTCAGATAGTATGGATACGATCCTCCCTGTCTGGCCTGTTCCGGGTTCAGGCGAATAACGTCGTTGATGTTTCTTCCGTCTTCAGGTAATTCAATACCACTAATCTTTTTAAGAATATATCGGGGTAATTTGCCCAGTTTTTCCAAACCGGGAAATTGCGTTGTATTGTGACTGTTACGTCCGGAAGGGAAGGTAAAAACAAACCCTCTGCCTGTAAGGCCATCTTTATTAAATTCAAAATTCTGGTGTCCCTGGCCGTAAAATTCTTTAAATATTTCGTCAAAACCCCGTAATCCGAATGACCTGGCCATTTCTTCAAAAATACGATTGATGTCTGAACCACTGAAAATATCCTGTTCAGAATATGTTTGCCTGAACTGACTGTAGGCAGATGATCCGAATCGCTGCCTCATCAAATCATATTCCTGTCTTTTCTGAGGGTCTGAAAGGACGGCATACGCTTCATTAACGGCCTTCATTTTTTCGCCGGATTCCGGGTCTCCATGGTTTCGATCAGGATGGTACTGTAAAGCCAGTTTCCGATACGCGTCCTTGATTTGTTTCGAGGTTGCGTCCTGTTCTACGCCTAAAATCTGGTAGTACTCTTGTTGTTCCAATCTGGTTTGTCTTCCTTTTTTCAATACGGGACTAATATAATCATTATATGCCGAACATCAAGGAAAATAATTCGCGGAGCATCGCCACGCAATCGTTGAAGAGATTGAGACCTTTGCAAAACGCCCCCTTTCGCCCAATTTCGGCGTCAGGCTCAAACTTTAATCCTTTTTCCTCCTTCCTTATTACAAGGGATCCACCCTATAAGGATCGACAGTGACAGGATTCGGATAATATTTTAACTTACATGCATATACATATATACACTTGACATAGGTAATATATCCTCATATACTGGTTGTAATAAACCAGAATAAAAGGAGGATTTTCTCATGAAGACGGTAAATGCGCTTAAGATTAGAAACAACCTGGGAGAGGTTTTGGATATGCTTACGAGAACTTCCGAACCTATTTTTGTAAGCAAGGGGAGGGAAATCAAAGCCGTGCTCATTACCCCGGAACAATTCAAAAAAAGGTTTTTGGACTATCAGGCGGAGGAACGGAGAAACCAACTGCTTGAAATCATCGAAGGCATGAAGGCCGACAGTCTTGAGGCAAAAGACAGCGTTCAGGTGCTTCGGGAATTGCGGGGTTATGGAAAATGATCTGGATTGTCGATGCTTCCGTAGCTGTTCGCTGGTTTCTGGAGAATGAAAGTCACCCTCATGCCGATGCCGTTCTTCGGAACCTGATTGATAATCCTGAATATTTTGCCGTTCCGGAATTATTTTGTTTTGAGGTATATGCGGTATTGTGCCGCGTTCATCCGAAGGGCCACGACGTTTTCCTCAAGGCGATGCTTCCAATTATAAATGGAGGCATTTTCAGGCAGCCCATGACTGAAAACCTGGCCATTCATGCGACCCGTTTTGTAAAAAAAGGGTTGACGGGATACGATGCCTGTTATGCTTCTCTGGCGAGGGAAATGAAGGGGACATGGCTTACCTTTGACGAAAAGGCACATAAATGTCTGACTAAGGAGCGAATTTCACATCTTCTGACGAAGGGTATGCCGAAAAACTGGTCATAAACGGCAATGTTGCAATGGTTGAGCAAATCGGAACAGACCTGACATACGAAGGGGAAAATCAGGGGTATCTTCCGGCAAAGAAAATGATTGCCCTGCCTGGGGGATTTGAAAAGATTAATTCCTGCTGGCGATCAGCTTTTTCGCTTCAAGTTCGGCGAAACCGCGATCGAGATCTGTTTTGGCGGTCATAAAGCGTTGCAGTTCCTCTCCCGCGAGTACTCGACCGGGAGGACATTTCACGCTGGCCGGGTTTATCTTTTGTCCTCGATGATGCACTTCGTAGTGAAGGTGTGGCCCTGTTGCAAGACCGGTGCAGCCCACGTAGCCGATGATCTCACCCTGCTTGATTCGTTTGCCTGTGCGTATACCCCGTGCAAAGCTGTTCAGGTGAGCATAGGCTGTGGCATATTGATTAGCATGACGGATGCGGATGTACTTGCCATAATCTCCTTTGCGTCCGGTACAGGCCACCACGCCGCTGCCCGATGCTATAATGGGGGTGCCGGTAGGGGCGGCAAAATCTACGCCGAGATGCACTCTGCTGAAACCGAGTATGGGATGTTTGCGCTTTCCGTAACCGGAAGTCAATCGCGCACCGTTAATGGGTGTCCTGAGCAATGTTTTTCGTACCGTCTGACCTTTTTCATTATAGTAATCGATCTTGCCTTCTATGGATGTATGCCGGTAGATACGCAAAGTTGTGTTCCCCAGGGTGAGGGCGGCATGAAGTACCGGACCCTCTCGGACGACCTTTCCGTTTTTGTTCAGGTGACGCTCGAACAAAACCTCAAAGCTGTCTCCGGTTCGGATGTCACGCTGAAAATCCACGTCAAAAGAAAAGTGGTAAATGAATTGCATTAATACAGGAATGGGCAGCCCCTCCTGGATAGCCGATTCATAAAGGCTGGAACGGATAACACCGGATGAGCAAGATCGCCTGGTTTCAAGTTCTATCTTCACTTGATCAACGACAAAATCGCCATCGTTATTGCGTTTGGCCATGATGTCGAGATCGGAATCTGCCCTTATGCTGAAACCATGAAACAGAGAGCTCTCCTCATCTCCCGGAGGATAATTGTAGAATACAGTGACTTCCTGGCCTGGCCTTAAGTCACGGGGATCGTAAACTTTACGGAGGGCGGAAATTGCCGCGTGAGCCTCACCGCGATCTATTCCCTCCCGCTTGAGCATGTTCAATAATGTGTCTCCCCTTGTTACCGCAAGGGAGTGCTCCACTGTGGCAAATTCGGGGATTTGATCGGTGTCTGTAATTTCCGGGGTCTGACCGGTATCTTCAGCGATCTGACTTGTGTCAGCTCGATCGGTTAGAAGTAACAGCGTTTTGTGGGCAACGACTCCCATGAAGGAAAAAGCAAAAAACCCCAGAACCAGAGTAACAGTTGTAAACCAGAGTAAACGCTTTTTCACAAAACCGCGATTATTCGAACTGAAAAAGTCCTTCCTCACAAGTTTCCACCATATTCATGAAAAGATTTTGTGTCATATATCATTAAGTTTCGTCGAAAACAAGATTATCTTTAATTATATCGCATATTTTTACTTTTCCCGTGAGAAAAATGATGAAGAATCCCTGATTCTAAGGAGCAAGGTAAAAGAAGGAGCAAGGTAAAAGGTAAAAGGTGGGTGGCATGGATCCGCCTCAGGCGGATTACTTTGCCATCGAATCAGGTGTATCGTAAAATACAGTTAGAAGGTAAATGAGAAGCTTATCGAACCGAATGTGTGCTCGTTTCCCTGGCCTCTAAACTCCTTTGTCCGGAAGACCTGGGCGTAGGATAGCTTGAAACGGTAGTAAATAAGACAGACACCTGCGGCAATATCTGCCACAAAATGTTTCTTGTCGATGCTGTGACTGTCAGTGAACGTATTCCCGTCCAGAAAGATATCCCTCAGAACGGCTCGGCCGTCTGCTGAAGCAAAGAAATGGAGGCTGAAGCCTCGAGTCCCGAAGAAGCGGGGATCCTGTTCATCTACAGGGGCATTCGTGTCGCCGGCAGGTCTTATTAAAGAGACACCAAAGTCCCGGGGGATATTCCAGCCGAAGCGGGCTTCGATTCCTGTATTGGCATAGGTAGATATATTACCCACTGAACCGCCCAGGTGTGTGATGGTATCAAAACCAAGACCCTGCCTGGCTTCTATAAGACGCCATTTGCGCTCGTAGATAATGTTCAGACCCGGTTCGTTCTTTAGCTGATTATCCCATCCTTTCGGTTCGTCTAATCTCCGTGTACTGTGGACAAATTTCTGTGTCTGTTCCGCGTATGATTCGGGTCCTACGATACCCATCTGGAATTCTATGGAATCCAGTCGCCGGTCGTCCTTGCTGTGGAAAGAAATACCAAAATAGGTCCATCCCGCATACGGACGATCATCTTCAATCAGATCCTCACGAGAAGTGTCCTTTGGAGTATACATGTTCTGGCCGATAGACAGAGCGATATTGCGCTGCAGGCCAGGTTTGTTGATAAACGGGAGACGGCGAATCAGCGGCAGGCTCCAGTCAGGCAACTTGTTGCTTTCTTTATAGCTGGTCAGATCAGGAGAAATCCAGGATAATTTTGTGCCGTTTGTATAGTGTTTGTCTGTGTGCGTAAAGAGATCGTTTTCAAAGTAAACACTGAATGTCCAGGCCTTTTGCGCTTCGGGAGTTTCCTGGCCCTTTGCTTCAAAAACAAAAGTAATACTGATCATGATAATCAATATCAGGCATTTCGTGAAAAAAGTGTTTATATTTATCATCAGTTGAAACATTTGGATTCAATAAGTGCCATGCGTCCCGGGGCATAAATTTACATTAAATACCGGACAGGTATTCTGAATATCGGGCCAGGCTTGTCAAAGCTTTTACTGCCTGGTTGATTGAGTGAAAGGCAACGAGTTGTCTCTTGCCCAATTCTTCGACGGCTTCTTCATTTTCGTAACCTCCCGAACAGAGAATAACAGGTTTGTGGTATTTCTCTAACAGGTTCTCCATAACGGGGAGAATTTCTTCTACCGGTGTCATTTCCTTGCCGGCAACCCACATTACCAATATCATGTCTATGGCGGAGCAAGCCGCCAGCACCTCAAGACAGCCGCGCAATTCAAAAGAGGCGCCTGTATCTACAGGATTGTTGCGGCTCCACCACCAGGGTAAAAACTTATCTAATTCTCCTAAAGTTTCCTCAGGAAGCTTGACAACCTCTAATCCCGCCTTGACACAGGCATCAGTGGCCACGACTCCCCATCCCCCTCCGACGGCAAGAATGCCCACTCTCTTGCCTTTAGGCAACGGTTGGCGTAAGAAGGAGGCGCCAATGCTGTAAATTTCTTCTATATCATCCACCCTGATTATGCCTGACTCCTGACATGCTCTCTGGTAAAGGGATTCCTGTCCTTCGTAGGAAGCTGCAGTATGATAATGGGCGGCCTTCGCTCCTTCCTCGCTGACTCCTGACATTAACATGATAATGGGCTTCTCCCGGCTTACTCTCTTTGTAATTTTCAGGAATCTTTCACCATCCTTTATGCCTTCTGTATAGCCCAGAATCACTTCTGTTTTGTCATCTTCGCCGTAATATTCAATATAGTCTTCAATATGTAAATCGGCTTCGTTGCCGTTGGAAACAAAGCGGCTGAAGCCAATTTTACGCTTGATGCATATTCCTGCCACAGTCGTTCCCACGCTCCCGCTACGTGATGTTATTGATATAGATCCCTGATGAGCCAGTCCAAGTCGCTTGGACATTAACACGCAGAGACTTGATGGTGAACTGGCTATGCCGTTGCTGTTGGGTCCTGCTAATACCATATTCCCATTTCTTGCTATCTCCACTATTTCCTGCTCTATTTTTTCTTCCTCTTTTCGAGCAAGTTCGGCAAATCCGGCGGTTATGACCAGGCAGGCCTTAGCTCTCTTTCTGACGCACTCCCTCACTACGTCGGGCACCGTAGCCTGAGGCGTAACAATAACAGCCAGGTCGGGGGATTCAGGGATAGCAGAAACATTTGGGAAGGGTTTTAATCCCAGTATGCTTTCTCTTTCGGTGGGATTTACGGCATAAATCCTTCCTTTGTATCCGTTGTGAAGAAGCTGAGATAAAATAAGATTACCCCATTTCTTTCGATTGGATGTAGCGCCGATAAAGGCAATACTTTGCGGCTCAAATAGCGGTCTGATCTTGTTAAATGTCTTGTTCATTTGAGCAGTTCCCCCTAAGGTGGCAAAGCCGCAAGGACTGAGCAATGAGCAATGAGGACTGAAGACTAAAGGTTTTTCCTTCAGCCTTTCGCCTTTCAATATCTGCGCAAAAAACGCAGTTGTTGTGAACAAAGACTCTAAACTATCAACCTCATGGTTTCTTACACACAAGGTTGAAAAAAGTCCATAGGAATTAACGGAAATATTTAGTACGATAAAATCTCGATGGGCTCACAAAAAGTCGAATTTCCCCCTCACCCTAACCCTCTCCCATCAAGGGAGAGGGAACATTTTCGACTTTTTACGAAGGCATCAACCATTATGAATTATTTTTAAAATTTGCCCTTTTAGTTTCGATTTGTTAAAAATCATATTTCTTACAGCACTTAAATCTGCCTGGAGAGGAGAAGGTTATGGCAATTTCCAAGAAAATCGAAGGTTTTATATCCCAGTCTTCCTGGATCAGAAAGATGTTTGAAGACGGCATAAGATTAAAAAAGGAATACGGTGCGGAAAATGTGTTTGACTTTAGTCTCGGAAATCCCAATGTGGAGCCACCGGCGAAATTCAAGGAATTGTTGGTAGAAGTTGCCAGAGAAGATATTCCGCGGATACATGGATACATGCCGAATGCCGGCTTTCAGGATACAAGATCAGCCGTAGCTGCGCAACTCAGCAGGGAACACTCCACCAGCGTTTCATGGGAGCATATAATCATGACATGCGGGGCAGGGGGGGCACTGAATGTGGCTTTAAAAACCCTTCTTGATCCGGAAGATGAAGTTATTATTCCAACCCCGTTTTTTGTTGAATATAGATTTTATGTGGATAATCATGGTGGTGTTTCAAAACTCGTTGATACGAATGACGATTTTTCCCTCAATCTTCAGGCAATCGAAAATGCCATCACAGGAAAGACGAAAGTCATTCTGATCAATTCACCAAATAATCCGACAGGCAAGGTGTATGATGAAGAAACGATAAGAGGCCTTGGGGCTCTGCTTGAAAAAAAAGAAAAAGAACTGGGACGAGAAATATACCTGCTGTCCGACGAACCATACAGGGAAATCGTCTATGATGGTGTGAAAGTACCCAGCATTTTACGGGCATATAAAAACAGTATCATCGCCACATCTTATTCCAAGAGTATATCCCTCGCCGGTGAAAGGATAGGATATCTTGCTCTGAATCCCGTTATGTCCGGTCTTGAAGTATTAACCGGCGGCATGATCCTCTGCAACAGGATAATCGGATTCGTCAATGCCCCGGCTTTCATGCAGAGGATTATAGGAAAGATGCAGGGCACGACGGTTGCCGTTGAAGAATATAAAAGAAAACGGGATCTGCTCTGTGATGGCCTCTCTTCCCTGGGTTACCAATTTGAAAAGCCCGAGGGTGCCTTTTATCTTTTCCCACGATTACCGATGGAAGACGATGTAGAATTTGTAAGGGTTTTACAGGAGAAAAAAGTCCTCACCGTTCCGGGAAGCGGTTTCGGGAAGTCAGGACACATCCGGATTTCCTATTGCGTTGATGATTCCACGATAATCAATTCAATGAAGGGATTCGAAGAGGCAATAAAGAAGTATTTATAAACAATATTGAGACACTAAAGGATTAAATCCGAATATCGAAATTCGAAATACGAAACAAATCCGAATATCGTTCGACTGAGCGCTCACGTCGAAGTCAAATAACAAATTTTCGAAACGGTTTTGGACATTCGAATTTAAGGTTTTGATATTGTTTCGAATTTCGTACTTTGGATTTCGAATTTATTTTCTGCTAGATCTTCATGAGTGTGATCGAGATAACGGTTAGCACAATTCCGGCGATCCGCAGGAAGTTCAATCTTTCTCTGTAGATCAAACCGGAAAGAACGATTGCAATAATAAAATACATTCCTGTTATTGAAATGATGACCGACAGGGGTCCCACGGAAAGTGCCTTCAAAAGGGCATAAAAGCCGATAAAGTTCACAAGTCCCATGCCAAGACCGATGATTAATGCATCCCTGTGATTCAGATTTACATTTTTTTGTTGAAGCCTTTTTTGTAATCCCAGAGAGAAGAGTGTACTCAATGCATAGGATATGGCAATGAATCCCAGGAGATTTGTGTGGATAGCTGCAAATTTGCTGGAAATTGCCGCAACTGCACCTGAAAAAAGGGCAACAAAAATCAATGCAAAACCGACTTTAATATTTTTATCGGGCATTTCTTCAACAGCATTGTTGCTGTATCTTGTTAAAATCAAAATAACGGAAATAGCCATTATTATACCTGCAATCTGGTAAGCGGATAAACTGTCATTGAAATACAGGATTGAGAAGATGACAACTATGCCTGTATTGAGCCGGATGATCGGATATGCGATTGTAATTGATATATGCTTTAAGGCTTCTATCGTTGTGATTGTGCCTGCCAGGAAAGATACGCTGTTGATAAGTGAAATAAAGAGCAAGAAAGAAAGGTTTGATACAGTTTCATGAAGTGTAAAAAACAAAATCGTGCTCAGGATGGTAACTGTTCCCATAAATGAAAAAGTGGTCCAGGCGGTGTTGCACTTCTTTTCGGCGGAGACTTTGTATAAAAATCTTTGAATGCCGAAAGAGAGAAGGGCAATTATTGTAAAAAGATACCAGTCCATAGTTGAAGTAATTTCTAAGAGACCTTTGCATAACGTCCCCTTTTGCCCAATTTCTGCGTCAGGCTCAAATTTTAATCCTCGAAATATCCGATATATTCCTGTGGTTAAAATTTTCGCCTTCCGTGAACTTGAGCAAAATTGAACATTCTGCAAAGGTCTCTCTACGTTGAATTGAACCGAATTTCATGACAGACCCTTAATATCTGACGGTAAAATCGGTAAATTTTCCAATCAAGGGCTCCTCAATAATTTCAATGTCTGTGACTGAGGCAAGGGGAGGCCCTTTCTTGCACCATCCTATCATTTGATAGATGTTATCTTCTTTTCCTTCAAAGACTGCTTCAACCCTGCCGTCTCGAAGGTTTCTGACCCAGCCTTTCAGATTCAAATCTCTGGCGTAATACCAGGTTTCTGCTCTGAAGCAGACCCCGTGAACCCTGCCGGAAATGAAAATATGTATTCTTTTCATAAAGAGTCAGTTACCCCGCATCAACCGGTTTGTGATTGATATTCCTTTACCAGTTCGAGAAACTCTTCCTCACTGAGTATGGTTATATCCAGCTCTTGAGCTTTATTGAGTTTAGAGCCCGGTGATTCTCCGACGATAACATAGTCAGTGTCCCTGGTTACGGAAGACAGAACATTACCCCCCAGGGATTCGACAATTTCTCTGGCTTTGCTCCTCGTAAAGCTTTGAAGAGATCCTGTGAAAAGAAATGATTTTCCTGAAAGATCAGAGGATTTTTTGGGGACTGCGTCTCGAGGTTTGACCCCTGCCTCTCTGAGCTTTTGTATCATCTTCAGATTGGAAGGAAGGTGGAAATATTTGGTAATACTTGCTGCAACTTCAGGTCCAATCTCCTTTATGGATATCAGTTCCTCTTCCGTTGCATTCATGAGATTATCAAGTGCAGGAAACTTTTGAGTGAGTATTCGGGATATATGTTCTCCTGTGTGTCTGATTCCAAGGGCAAAGATGAATTTTTCCAGAGGCGGGTTTTTTGATTGGTCCAGTGCAGCCAGGAGATTCTCCGCAGATTTATCTGCCAGCCGTTCCAGCCCTGTTAAATCCTCTTTAGTAAGATAATAAAGATCTGCGGGGTCCTTAATAACTTTTCCATCAAGCATCTGGGATATTATTTTTTCACCCAGCCCCTCGATATCCATGGCACCTCTGGATGCAAAATGTTTGATGTTTTCCCTGATCTGCGCCGGACAATCAAAGTCAATACATCTGTGTGCTGACTCACCCTCAAACCGTACCACTTTCGAACCGCATGCGGGACAGGTTTCGGGTATTCGGAACGCCTTTTCGTTTCCGGTGCGTCGGGATTCTATCACTTTCACAACTTCCGGGATAACATCACCGGCTCTCTGTACGATCACCGTGTCACCGACGCGGATATCTTTTTTATCTATTTCATCCTGGTTGTGCAATGTTGCGCTGCTTACTGTGACTCCTCCAATCCGGACTGGTTTCATCTTGGCTACTGGAGTGAGTACACCTGTTCGGCCGACCTGGACGATAATGTCTTCAATTTGTGTCGTGGCCTGAGACGGCGGAAATTTACTGGCAATAGCCCAGCGCGGGCTTCTCGAAACAGCACCAAGACGAGACTGAATGCTCAGTGAATCCACCTTTATAACAATACCATCAATTTCATAGGGCAGCTCTTTCCTCAAAAGAGTCATATCATGATAGTATTGAATACATTCGTTTATGTCCTTTGCCTGTTTCACCCGGGGATTAACCTGAAAACCCCATCGCGCAAGAGTTTGAAGAATTTCCCATTGACTTTGGAAAGCTCTCCCTTCTGCTAAACCAATAGCATAGCAGAAAATATCGAGGGGTCTTTTTGCCGTTATCTTTGAGTCAAGCTGGCGCAGTGATCCGGCCGCTGCATTTCTCGGATTCGCGAATGGAGTCTCTCCCTCGTCAACTCTCCCTTTATTGAGGTTCTTAAACGCTTCATTTCTTATAAATACTTCACCCCTTATTTCAATTCTTTCGGGCACATCTGAAGCTTCTTTTACTCGTAAAGGAATGGAATAGATTGTCTTAAGGTTCTGAGTAACATCTTCACCAACTGTTCCGTCACCCCGCGTTGATCCAACTGTAAATGAACCATTTTCGTATAGGAGGTTAACCGCCACACCATCGAGTTTCGGTTCGACAACAAACGAGATATCTTCTTCGTTACCCAGGAATCGTTTTATTCGCTCATTAAAATCCAGGATGTCCTCTTCAGAAAAGGCATTGGCAAGACTCAGCATGGGCGTAAAGTGGGTGAATGTGTCAAATTTATCAAGAGGGGCTGCACCGACACGCCGGGTAGGTGAATCGGTTAAATCTATATGATCAGAGTATTGCTTCTCAAGTTGAATCAGTTCCAACATCAACTGATCATATTCAGCATCAGATATTTCCGGATCATCAAGTTGATAGTAGCGCTTATTGTGATAGGTAATTTGCTCTCGAAGTTCTTCTATTCTCTTGAGGGCTGATTCTTTTTCGATCATTTGACGAGTTTCAGATGTGGCGGCTTTCCGTCTTGAGCTTTTTTGTTCCCGGATTCATTTTCCTGACGATGTCTTATCTGTTCATTGAAGATATGATTTTTTACCCTTACAGAATTTATAATGAAAAATATAATAACCGCCTTTTCCCATTCTTTAGAGGTATCGAACTTCTCCATTTTACCTTTATATTTTTCCCATAAACCGGCAAGAGACGATTCATCAAGGGCAAGTATCTTCTCTGCTATATTTTCTAACGCTTTTTCAAGCATTGTTAAACTCCTTTTACGTTCTCCTGGTTCCTCTTATATTATGACCGAAAGGACACATTTATACTATCTTCACATATATGAAATGTCAAACCAAAAGCAAGGATGCTCTTTCCTAAAATAATTCTTGTGTTTTTAATATAGATATAATAAAAATTTCCGAGGTGTTTTGTAATGAAGATAGGAGTAATTTCAGATACTCACCTCAAGGGTCATGACATATGGCTTGAGAGGGTTGTTGAAAAGTATTTTTCAGATGTGGAACTGATCCTCCATGCGGGAGATATTGTTGAGCTCAGTGTCCTTGATATTTTCAGAGGAAAAGAAGTTTACGCCGTCTGCGGTAATATGGATTTAGCTTCAGCAAGGAGATCATTTCCAGAGAAGTTAACCCTTGAAGTCGAGGGACATAAAATAGGTCTTATTCATGGATGGGGAATGCCTTATGGTATGGAAGATAAGCTCATCAAGGAATTTGAAGGTATAGAATGTCTCGTATACGGACATACCCACCAGGCTGCTAATAAAATGAAGGATAACGTACTTTTTTTCAATCCCGGGTCGCCTACGGACCGGGTATTTGTACGACGAAATACGTTAGGTATAATAGAAATTGGCGAGACAATAACGGGAAAAATAATAGAAATCGAAAATTGACTTTTTACAAAGCCATCAAAATTAGAGATAATGTATGGATCATATTAAATCCCCCGGAAGAATGGAGTATTTAAGGAGCAAAAAGCCGGAGGGGTGCATTTTTTGTAAAGAGTCAATCAGGGAAGAGGGGCTTGTACTCTTTGAAGGTAAATCGTGCTATGTCATCATGAACAAATATCCCTATAATTCCGGACATTTAATGATAGTACCTTTCAGACATATATCTGAAATAGAAGATATGTCCATGGAAGAAAAGATAGAAATGATAGAGCTTACAGATATGTCTGTAAGAATCATGAAAGAAGTGATGAGTCCCGAAGGTTTTAACATTGGAATGAATGTGGGCAGGGCCGGGGGTGCGGGAGTGCTGGGTCATCTGCATTTTCATATAGTACCGCGATGGCAGGGGGATACCAATTTCGCCACTGTTTTAGGTGATGTCAGGGTACTTCCGGAAGATGTAGAAAAAACTCGAGATAATTTATTACCTTTTTTTCAAAAAAACAAGGAGGTCTAGGATGAAACTTCTCTACACCATTATTGGTATGTTGGTTGTACTGTTCATTATTACTTTTTCGCTGACGAATACAGGTCCTGTTCAACTTAAATATTACGATATTATAGATATCAGTGTGCCCGGTTATATGCTTATTTTTATATCATTTGGTGTAGGGCTGTTATTCGCGGGTTTTTTGGACATAGGGGAACGATACAGGCTGTCAAGAAAAGTCTCCAAATTGAATAAAAGAATAAAAGTGTTAGAAAAAAGTGGGAAGGAGACAGAAGTACTACTACCGAAGGAAGAGGAAACGCCAACAACGTATATATAAAAAATATTCCCCATTTTAAATCATTTATTGATATGGGACAAATTAAATTCTTGACAGACAGGAATCTGGGGAAACTGACGAAGTGGCTTCGTATAATCGGTTATGATACCGTTTACTATGCGGGAAACATTGACAGAAGTTTTTTGAAAAGGGGTGCGAAAGAGAGAAGGGTTGTCCTGACAAGAAGAAGGGATATGGCCGGGAGAAGTTTCCTGGGCCGGATGTTCATTGTCTGTTCCGATAGAGTCTCAGATCAGTTGAGTGAAATTATTAAAGAGTTTTCCCTTGAGCTTAATCCTGAAAAGTTTCTTACCATCTGCCTTACATGTAATGAAAAGTTGGAAGATATCCCGAAGAGGGATGTTGAAAGTCGTGTGCCCCCATATGTCTTTCAGACTCAGAAAAACTTTCGAATATGTCCACAGTGCGAAAAGATATTCTGGCCCGGCACTCATAAAGATAATGTGTTGCTGTACCTTAAACGGCACAATCTGATTCATCACCCTTGATTTTCTCGATTGTGTGTTTCAATGCGGGCAGGATAACAGATAAATTTTCTTTTACAGCTCCTGGGCTTCCGGGAAGATTAACTATTAACGATTGTTTTCTTATCCCGACGACAGCACGTGATATCATGCCGTAGGGTGTCTTTGACGTGCTTTCCCTCCGCATGGCCTCTGCCATACCGGGAACTTCCTTTTCTATTACCTTCAATGTGGCATCAGGAGTAACATCACGCGGACTTACACCGGTGCCTCCTGTTGTTATAACGAGGTCGATTTTTTTCTTATCAACCAATTCTATCAGCTTCCGGAATATAATATCTGTTTCATCAGGAATGATTTCATATTCAATAACCGTAGCGGGAATATCCTTTATCAGCCGGATTATTTCTTTACCGCTGATATCCTCTCTTTCCCCGCGCGCCCCTTTGTCGCTGATCGTTATAACCCCTGCGGTTATCAAAATCTGATTATTCCTCTTCCTTTTTCGATTCGGCGATGATCTTCTCCGCGATTTGAGCAGGGACTTCTTCGTAGTGAGAATGCTCGAATGAGAATGTGCCTCTACCGCTTGTAATCGATCTCAGTTCAGGTGCATATGTCAGGATTTCTGCTAATGGGACCTGCCCCTTTATAAGCTGGTTGGATCCTTTGGTGTCCATGCCCAGAACCCTCCCGCGCCTGCTGTTCAAATCTCCAATTACATCCCCCATATACTCATCAGGAATTTCTATATCGAGATTAACAATAGGTTCCAGAAGGGTTGGCTGGCATTGCAGAACCCCTTTTTTAAATCCCATCGATCCGGCTATCTTAAAAGCCATTTCAGACGAATCCACTGTGTGGAAAGAACCATCATAGAGAGAAACTTTGACGTCTACGACCGGATAACCTGCCACAACTCCTTCGGTCATAGCCTCCACAATACCTTTTTCTACTGCAGGTATATACTGTTTAGGGATAACGCCGCCTACAATCTTGTTCGCGAATTCGAAACCTTCTCCCTTGGGAAGAGGCTCTATCTCAATCCACGTGTCCCCAAACTGACCTCTTCCACCGGACTGCTTTTTGTATTTTCCCTGAACCTGTGTTTTCCCCTTAATCGTTTCTTTATAGGGAACTTTGGGCGTACGCAACTCGACCTCTACACCAAACTTCCGCTTCATCTTTTCAATCGTCACTTCTATGTGGACCTGTCCCATACCGGAGAGTATCATTTCTTTTGTCTGCTCATCTCTGCGAACAGAAAGTGTTGGATCTTCTTCAACAAGCCTGTTAAGGGAAGTGACAATTTTTTCTTCGTCACCTTTTGACTTTGGATTTATTGCAAAAGACATGAGACCGGGAACAAGGGAAACCTCTTCAAATATAATCTGCGATTTCTCATCGCAGATTGTGTTGCCGGTAGCCGTCTCTTTTAATTTCGCTACAGCCGCTATATCACCGGGAACAAGTGATTCTGCCGGTTTTTGGCTTTTACCTTCAAGATAAAAAATATTCCCAAATTTCTCACTGACTTTTCTTGATGTGTTATAAAAACTGGAATCCGAGTTTGCAGTTCCTGAAAACACTCTGAATAAAGTGAGTTTGCCGGCATAGGGATCTGCTATCGTTTTAAAAACCATAGCTGAAAATGGAGAAGTTGTGTCAGGGGTTCTCTCTTCAACTTCATCAGAATCCGGTTTCTTACCTTTGACGGATCCTGTATCCACGGGTGAGGGAAGGTAACCGACAATCATGTCCATGAGTGGGATGATTCCTATATTCTTAATAGCTGAACCACATGTCAACGGGATCAGTTCACCCGAGACTACCCCTTTTCTCAATCCATTTTTCAGATCATCGACACTCAGTTCACCTTCTTCCAGGTATTTATTCATCAATTCTTCATCACATTCAGCAATATCTTCAACCAGTGTTTCTCTGTATGTCTCTGCTTCATCCAGCATGTCGGATGGAATATCTTCTCTTTTAAATTTGCCTTTTGGATCATCAAAGATAAAGGCCTTCATATTGATGAGATCGACCAATCCTTTAAATTCCTCTTCTGCGCCTATGGGCAGATAACATGGTGTGACCTTTCTTCCCAAACGTTCCTTTATGTTATTTAAAACTTTAAAGAAATCGGCACGTTCTCTGTCCATCTTATTGATGTAAACTATCCGGGGAAGGGACAGCTCGTCAGAAAATTCCCATACCTTTTCTGTCTGGAATTCCACACCCCCTACGGCATCAATTACAACGACGGCACCGTCAGCAACACGCAGGCAATTTCTGGTGTCCATAAAAAAGTTTGCATCGCCGGGTGTATCGAGAATATTAACTTTATGTTTATCCCAGTCAAAAAAGCCTGTCGCAGCGCTGATTGATATGTGCCTTTTCTGCTCTTCCGGTTCGAAATCCAGATTGGATGTTCCATCATCAACTCTTCCAAATCTGTCCGACTTGCCACTGACAAAAAGGAAGGATTCGCCGAGGGAAGTTTTTCCCGTTCCTCCATGACCTATGATTGCAACGTTTCTCAAAGAAGTAGATTCATACTTTGCCATTTGAACTCCTTTCTTAAAGACAAAGAAAATACGCAGAATTTAATTTGTCTAGCCTATTCCAACTTCCCAAGTCAAGACAAATTATGATCTCAGGTATTTAATTGACGTTTAATGCTAAACGTGGTATGTAAAGTGATTCAAGTAATTATAATTAGTATGCGAGGTGAGGGTAGTACCATGTTTAAAATTGGTGACTTGGCTGTCTATCCGGCACATGGTGTTGGGATCATTGAAGCCATAGAAAGTAAGGAAATTATGGGATGTAAGCAGCCATTTTACGTAATCAAGATTTTGGGTAATAACATGACAATCATGATTCCACAGAATGGCGCTAAATCTGTTGGTTTGAGAGGCTTAATTTCAAAGGAAGAAATTCCCCGGGTTTATGATATACTGAAAGAGCGGGATGTTATACTTGACCGGCAAACATGGAATAAAAGGTACAAGGAATACTGGGAAAAAATTAAAACTGGATCAGCTTATGAAATAGCCAAGGTTTTACGGGATCTCCTGAGGTTAAAAGTTGACAAGGATTTATCTTTCGGCGAAAGAAAAATGATGGATACTGCGAAGAATCTTTTGATAAAAGAAATATCCATAGCCAGTGATCTTGAAGAAACAAAAATAGAAAAAGATCTTAATGCTATATTTTCCGTATAAGAGAGTTAAATTTTTTAGTTAATTTCTTATTTTTTACTCATATAGTATTTTTTAATTTATAAAAAAGCTCTTTGAAAAATTAATAAGTAACAGAATTAGAGAGTATTATTACAGGAAAGGAGAAAAAATGTTTCAAGTAATTATGAGGCTCTTTCTGATTGTTGCTTGTTCGATAAGTGGTTATTTTATTATACAATATAATTATCCATCTTTATCAATAATCGGTTTAATATCAGGATTAATAATAGCATTATTAGTCATTCAAATCGAACAAGCCATAAGGAAGCTGTCTCTACGGGTTATCTTTGGCGGTGTGATCGGTACCATCGTCGGCCTCTTGATTGCCATCCTCTTTGCCTATGGTCTCAGGTTTATTCCGGCCATGGAGAAACAGGACATTGTTCCATTGGAAATAGTATACTTTGTGCTTACCATAAGCCTTGGATATCTGGGCCTCGTTCTCGGATCGAAAAAAAGTGAAGAATTTCAACTTCCTGGGTCTTCCCAATCAAAAGGTTCCTTAAGGGGAGTTTCAGATCATAAAATTCTGGATACAAGCGTTATTATTGACGGAAGAATAATGGATGTTTGCGATACCGGTTTTGTGGAAGGTAGTTTGGTCGTTCCTCGATTTGTACTGGATGAGTTACAACTTATTGCGGATTCATCAGACTCAATGAAACGTTCCCGTGGTCGAAGAGGATTGGATATTCTTAACAAGATGCAAAAAAGTGGTAGCGTACAAATCAATATCGTAGATCAGGATTTTCCAAAGCTAAAGGGTGTTGATGCCAAACTTGTTGCCTTGGCAAAGAAGAGAAATTGTAAACTTGTTACGAATGATTTTAATCTGAACAAGGTTGCCGAGCTGCAGGGTGTAAAAATTTTAAATGTAAATGAACTCGCAAATGCATTAAAACCTGTGGTGTTGCCGGGTGAGGCTATAACGGTTAAGGTCATTAAAGAGGGCAAGGAACCGGGTCAAGGCGTGGCATATCTTGAAGATGGAACGATGGTGGTTATTGATCATGCTGATAAATCTTTAGGCCAGACAGTTCAGGTGGTTGTAACCAGCGTACTTCAGACGACAGCGGGGAGAATGATATTTTCTAATATGAAAGAAGTTGTGGTTGAGCAGAGGCGTGCAGGTCAGAACTCGTAGGTCAGTTTAAGCTGAAGGCCCGGAAAGTATTCCGGGCCTTTTATGTTTGAAGTGGAGTGAATGTGAAGGTTGTTGCAATTATTGTAGCTGGAGGTTCGGGAAAGAGGATGGGGAACAGTCGTTCCAAGCAGTATCTCTTACTGGGTGGTGTGCCCATTCTTGTCCACACATTACGAACTTTTGAAAGGGCCTCGGTTATTGATCATATCGTGCTCGTTGTTCCGGAAAATGATATTGATTACACGAGGCATTCAATCGTTGAACAATACCAGATTTCAAAAGTAAAATATGTAGTTGCCGGTGGCAGTAAAAGACAGGATTCTGTCAGAAACGGCCTTGATATTGTAAGTGATGAAAACGAAATAATAGTTATTCATGACGGAGTACGGCCCTTTATTCCAGAGGAACTCATAAATGTTTCTGTTCAGAAGGCATTCGAAGAAGGTGCGGTAACGGTTGGTGTGGCAGTAAAAGACACGGTGAAATCTGTTGACAGGGATGGATTGATCAAAGAAACCCTTAAGAGAGATATTCTGTGGCTTACTCAAACACCTCAGGCCTTTAGGAGAGAAATTATCAAAAGAGCGTATCAGAGAGCTCATGAAGATAATATTTACTGCACCGATGATGCTTCGCTTGTTGAACGGATTAATATAAAGGTAAGGATGATTAACGGTTCTTATGATAACATCAAGATTACAACTCCCGAAGACCTTGAATTGGGCGAGTATTTATTGAGAAAAAGTGCCGGGACGCCAGGACACAAAGAAGAAACAGATTAATATTTCAAAAGCTTTGTGCCATAATGTTTTAATGGCCGACTCAAAGAGGAAAAAAGATGAAAATTGGTGTCGGATATGACAGCCACAGGCTGGTCAAAGGAAGAAGTCTCATCCTGGGAGGTGTGGAAATACCCCATGAAAAAGGACTTCTTGGGCATTCCGATGCGGATGTTCTTTTACATGCCATATGCGATGCCATTCTCGGTGCCTTGGGGATGGGTGATATAGGGAAACATTTTCCAGACACCGATCCTTCCTATAAAGACATGTCAAGTCTTAATCTTCTCTTTAAGGTTAAGGATTTGGCGATCCGGGAGGATTATAAAATAAACAACATAGATTCTACAATAATTCTGGAAAATCCCAGGTTAAAAGAGCACATATATGAAATGGTACAAAATATCTCAGAAGTTTTAGATATAAACGCGGATAAGGTGAACATTAAAGCAACGACTAATGAGGGGATGGGCTTTACAGGTCGTGGTGAGGGCATCGCCGCCTTTGCCGTCGTATCGATAAAAAAAGAGGCCATGTAACAGATGTCAAAAAAACCAAGAGTAAGATTCGCTCCTTCTCCCACGGGTGAACTCCATGTGGGAAATGCCAGGACTGCTCTTTTTAACTGGCTGTTTTCTCGACATTATGGTGGGGAATTTATCCTTCGGATTGAAGATACTGACAGGGAGAGGACTTCAAAGGATTTTGAAGACGGAATTCTGAAAGAACTTCAGTGGCTTCATATTGATTGGGACGAAGGACCTGGAAAAGATGGGGCCTTCGGTCCGTATCATCAGTTCGAGCGGCTTGATATCTATAAAAAATATCTCGATAAACTGATTAAAGAGGATAAAGTATATCCGTGCTATTGCACTGAAGAAGAGCTGAAGGAAGAGAGGGCAAGGCTCATTTCAATGAGGCAGAGGCCCAGATATATGGGAAAATGCAGAAATCTTACCGCCGACCAAAGGGCAGAATTTGAAAATAAAGGGAGAAATCCTGCCTTCCGCTTTAAGGTCGAAAAAGGAATCGTAGAGTTCAAAGACCAGATCCGCGGGGCCATGAGATTTGATTGTGATTCCATTGGAGATTTTATTATTATGCGTTCCAACGGGATTCCCGCATACAATTTTGCAGTTGTTATCGATGATCATTACATGGAAATAAGCCATGTCATAAGAGGAGAAGATCATCTCTCCAATACGGCATTGCAAATGCTTCTCTATAGGGCATTGGGATTTGAACCCCCGTTCTTTGCGCACCATTCTCTGATTCTGGGAAAGGATCGGACAAAATTGAGCAAAAGACACGGCTCTGTTTCTGTGAGGGAATTCAGGGAAAAGGGAATTCTGCCGGAGGTATTCCTGAATTATCTTTCCCTTCTTGGAAGCTCTTTTGGCGGGGGAAAAGAAGTCTGTTCGATTAAAGAAATAATCGAAGTATTTTCCTTGCAAAGAGCGGGTAAAAGCGGTGCAATTTTTGATGAAAGTAAATTGAAGTGGTTAAATGGTATTTATATTAGAAATTACAACCTGGAAAAACTAACAAGACAACTGATTCCTTTTATTAATAATGCCGGATATAATTGTTCTTCTCTCGATGAGATGTGGCTTTTTTCAGTCGTAGAGGCTATCAGGGATAACCTGACCGCTCTCTCCGACATTGGGGAATGTATTGATATGTTTTTTGATGCAAAGTATGAACTGTCTCCTGATGCCCAGTCTCTTTTGAAAGAAAAGGAAGCTCTTGGGGTTGTCAGGCTGGTTCGTGATTCACTGGCCCATATAAACAGCCACAGCAATGATGTATATAGTTTAGTTATCAATACCGTACGCGAGAATACAGACCTGAAAGGGCGGAAATTATTTATGCCCATAAGAGCTGCTGTAACAGGGAAACTTGCTGGCCCGGAGCTTGAAAAAATATTTGCTATTCTGGGGAGAGATTCAATTCTCAAGCGAGTGGAAAGGGCTATGGAAATTGTAGGGATTAAGGATTAATCCTCTTTGGCAATAATAGGGCCAGTTTTCGATCATGTCGAATACTGGCCCTTCATTTTTGAACTTGAAACTTGAAACCTGAAACTCGAAACTTAATTTACAGCGGAATGTTGTTGTGTTTTTTGGGAGGCCTTACCTCCGATTTATCCTTGAGGGCATCCAGAAGAGTGGCTACCCGTTTTCTTGTCTCTCTCGGTGCGATGACCTCTTCAATTATTCCCATGCGTGCTGCGAAATAGGGATTATTGAACTGCTCTTCATAGGCAGCAACTAATTCTTTCCTTTTGGCTGCGGGATCTTCAGCGGCTGCGATTTCACGACGGTAGATGATGTTGCAGGCCCCTTCTGCGCCCATAACTGCGATTTCGGCTGTCGGCCACGCCATCACATAGTCAGCACCCAGCTGCTTACTGCACATGCCAATATAAGCTCCACCATAATCTTTACGGGTTACAACTGTAATCTTTGGCACAGTAGCTTCGGCATATACATGAAGAAGCTTGGCTCCGTGGCTGATAATCCCGGCCCACTCCTGGGTAGTCCCCGGCATGTATCCAGGAACATCGGCAAAGGTTAAAAGGGGAATATTAAATGCGTCGCAGAACCGGATAAAGCGTGATGCTTTGTCGGATGCCTTGTAATCCAGGACACCTGCATTGCCCTTCGGGTTATTTGCAATGACACCAACGGTTTGTCCATTGATCCTGATAAAGGCTACGATAATACTTATTGCCCAAAGTGCATGGGGTTCGAATATCTCGTTGTTATCTGCAATGGCCTCTATCACCTTCCTCATATCATAAGCACGGGTCGTCCTGTCAGGAACAATAGTGTCAAGTTCTGGACATTCCCTGTCCGGGCTGTCGGTACATTCCACAATGGGAAGGGGACTGTGACAGCTGTCCGGCAGATAGGATAACAGCGTCTTGATCCCGTTGATGCAGTCTTCGTCACTCTCTGTGGCGAAATGGCAGACCCCGCTTTTCGTTGCGTGTGCAATGGCTCCACCGAGATCATCATGGGTAACTTCCTCTCCGATGACGGCCTTGATAACATCTGGTCCCGTTATATACATGTAACTGCTTTCTTTAACCATAAATACCCAGTCCGTAAGTGCCGGTGAATACACCGCTCCTCCGGCCGTAGGTCCCATGATTGCCGTAATCTGAGGGATGTATCCCGATCCGATGGTGTTGCGATAGAAGATCCCACCGTACCCGTCAAGAGACGGAACCCCTTCCTGAATACGCGCACCGCCTGAATCATTAAAGGAGACAAATGGTTTCCTGGCATCCATTGCCATATCCATAACTTTCCATATCTTTTTTGCGTGCATTTCTCCAAGACTCCCGCCGGCACTTGTGAAATCCTGGAATGACGCAAAAACCGTGCGGCCGTTTACCTTCCCAAAACCGGTAATAACGCCATCTGCCTTGATGTCCTTCTCTCCCAATCCGAAAAGGGTTGAACGAGTTTTTACAAATAACTGGGTTTCCTGAAATGTTCCATCATCGAAGAAGATCTTGATTCTTTTACGGGCGGTGAGTTTTCCCAGACTATGCTGTTTCTCGATCATCTTTTCTCCGCCCATCGTCAATAAACTGTCTCTTTTTTCTTCGAAGGCCTTTAGTTTGTCTGCTGTAGCTCCCATGTTTTTACTCCCTCTTATGTAGATTAACTTAACTGTTCATAAATCGGCGCTTAATAACATGTCTGTCCCTTAAATGCAATACAATTTGCTCCCGATTTCCCCCTTGACCTGAATATGATGGTAATATATATAAGCGAGGCACTATTTTTGCAATATCTTTAAGAAAATCAATTAAAAGTGAAATATGGGAGGACGCATGAAATATATTGATCAAATCAATCTTAAAGGAAAAAAGGTTCTCTGCAGGTTTGATTTTAATGTTCCTATGGATGAAAATTCTAATGTTATTGATGACAGGAGAATTCGGGCCGCACTCCCGACCATTAACCATGCCCTGGATGAAAAGGGAAAGATTATTATTATTTCTCATCTGGGAAGACCCCAGGGAAAATTCGTTGACAGGCTTAGCCTCAATCCCGTAGCGAGAAGGCTGTCACGCCTTCTCAACAAGGAAGTCATTCTGGCTAAAGACTGTATCGGTAGTGAGGTAAAAAATCTTATTGATAATTTGAAGCCGGGATGTGTTATCATGCTGGAGAACCTGCGATTTCACAAGGAGGAAACAGAGAACTCTGACGGATTTGCAAGGGAATTGGCAAGCTTTGCGGATGTGTATATAGATGATGCCTTTGGTAATGCACACAGAGTTCATGCATCTAATGTAGGCATTACCAAGTATGCAAAAGAGTGTGGTATCGGTTTTCTTATGAAAAAAGAGTTGAATTATTTCAAAAAAGCTCTCGAAAACCCCTTCAGACCATATGTGGCTATTGTTGGTGGCGCAAAGGTGTCCGACAAGTTGCAGGTCCTGATCAACCTTATTGAGAAAGTTGATAAAATGATAATTGGTGGAGGGATGGCATTCACCTTTCTCAAGGCAATGGGACATGAAGTAGGAACTTCCATTGTCGAAGAAGATCTTATAAATACGGCTCGCAGGGGTATTGAAATAGCGAGGAATTTAGGGGTAAAATTGTATCTTCCCGTTGATTGCGTTATAGCGGAGAAAGCTGATCCAAAAGCGGTGACGAAAATCGTTCCGGTACAGGAAATAGACCCAAACTGGATGGGTCTGGATATTGGTCCTGCCACGATCGCTCTTTTTACCGAGGTTCTGCATGATGCGAAAACAGTCATATGGAACGGTCCCATGGGTGTTTTTGAGATTGACGCATTCAGCAGGGGAACGCTCGCCATGGCACATGCCGTCGCAAGTTCGCACGCTCTCACAATTGTAGGGGGAGGTGATACGGATGTTGCCATTCACCAAGCTGGTGAGAGTGATTACATTACTTATATATCAACTGGCGGCGGTGCATCTCTCAATCTTCTGGAAGGAAAAAAACTTCCTGCCATTGAAGCCTTGAATAAGACGGACGGTGAGTGATGAGCGATGAGAAATCAGCATCCAGCATCCAGTAACCAGCATCCGGCATCATGAGAAATATCAAGATCATTGTCGAATATGACGGTACCTGTTATCATGGATGGCAATGGCAACCAAATGGCATTACGATTCAGCAGGTTTTAGAAGAAAAGATCAGTACGATTACTCAGGAAAAAATAAAAGTCATCGGCTCCGGAAGGACAGATGCAGGTGTTCACGCAATAAATCAGGTCGCAAACTTCAAAACAAAATCCCTGATTGGGGTTTCAAATCTCTTAAGAGGAATAAACAGCCTTCTTCCAAAGGATATCGTTGTTAAAGAGTTATCAGAGGTAGACGATGGATTTCACGCAAGGTATGATGCCAGAAGCAAGGTATATTCCTTCAATATATATAACAGCTGTATCAGATCTGCACTTTACAGAAATTACTCGTGGAATATTTATGATCCCCTTAACATAAATGCTATGAGAGAGGCGATCATTCTGCTCAAGGGAACCCATGACTTCTCCTCCTTTTGCGGGGCTAATGATGATGCTTCAAATCATATCAGAACTGTTATTGATGTCAGCATTGAAACAAAAGGAGATCATATGATAAGCATTACTATAGAAGCGAATGGTTTCTTGCGCCATATGGTCAGGAACATTGTAGGCACTCTCGTTGATGCAGGTAAAGGGAAGCTCACATCAGCGGAGTTTTTCGAAATCATGAAACGTAAAGATAGAACGAAGGCCGGTATTACGGCGCCGCCCCAGGGCCTTTTTTTAAAGGAAGTGAGGTACTGATGAAGATTCTGGTTTTGGGAAATATGGGAATGCTTGGTACTGATATTGTCGGTAAACTGAGCGCATCGTATGATGTTATCGGAAAAGATATTGACGATTTCGACATTACGGATAAACAGGATTGTCGCCGTGTGATCGTTGAGTCCGACGCCGAGATTGTCATAAATGCAGCAGCATACACGAATGTCGACGACTGTGAAGACAATCAAGAGACATGCTTTGCTGTTAATGCAGAAGGTGTGAAAAATGTGGTTCGGTCATGCACGGAACAGGGAATTAAAATTGTCCATTTCAGCACCGATTATGTTTTTGACGGTACGCAGAATACTCCTTATACGGAAGACTTCCCCTATAATCCAATAAACGTTTATGGTCAGTCTAAACTCCAGGGTGAATTGTACCTGAGAGAATATTCGAATAATTACATATTAATACGGACTGCCTGGCTGTATGGTAAGAACGGAAAGAATTTTGTCGATACAATTATTGACAAGGCACACATTGAACGGTCTCTCCAGGTGGTAGACGATCAGATCGGTTCGCCCACGTACACTGTCGATTTAGCATCTGCCGTTAAGGTACTTATAGAGGGTAACCACACAGGCATATTTCATGTTACGAACAGGGGGACCTGCAGCTGGTATGAATTTGCCTTGAAAATATTGGAATATGCGGACGTGAAAAATGTAGAGGTAAAACCTGTCACATCCGATACATTTCCACGCAAGGCACTTCGACCACATTATTCGGTTTTGAGCTGCAAGAAGTTTTCTCACGCCACACAAAGAACAATGAGGTACTGGCAGATAGCATTGAAAGATTATATCAACAGGATCAATTGAGATAGTCATTTTTTTCAAGGAATTACTTTATTTAACCTTGACACCCTCTTCTTTTTTTTGAATAATGTTTAAATTGTTATTCATTCTAATAAAAATCCCCGTCGTATTTTTAAATAATGCATCTTTAAAGTGAAAGGGATATATAGTGAAAAAGATCACAATACTTATTCCCATTTTGTTTTTTTCACTTGTTGCAGTGGTATCATCTCCCGCAAAAAATTTAATTATATCACAGGGAACATCATCCATTCATGACAATCGAATTGATATTGCAAGGGATAAGGCATTGGACCATGCCTTGCGAAATGTAATTGAAAAATCGGTTGGGGTAATGATTTCCAGTACAACAGAGGTTGAAAATTACGAGGTTAAATTAGATCAAATTCTGTCAGAATCCAGGGGCTTCATAAATTCTTATGAGGTGCTCTCCGAAGTGAGAGAAGGCAATCTTTTCAGGATAACAATCGAAGCCGACGTTGGTATTGGAAAACTAAACAGTAGAATGGAAGCTGTTAATCTCATTATGACGCGAAAATCAAAGCCTCGTTTGATGATCATATTTAACAAGAAGGACCAGGCGAACCTGATTGCCGAATCTGCTATGGCAAAATATTTTATATCGAAAGGTTTTAAGGTAATTGATGCGGAAACTGCTAAAAACAATATGAGACACGAACGCCTTCAGGGGTTAGCTTTTGATAAGAAGGCTATAAGGAGGGTTGGCCACCGTTACGGTGCGGAAGTTATGATTATTGGTGGTGTGGAATCTTCCAGCAGATCCGTCAAGGTGGATGATGTCGAAATGCAGTTTAATAAAGCCATTGCATCTGTTAAAGCCGTAAAGGTTGACACAGGTGAAGTCATCGCTACCGATAGTGATACCCGGTCAGCGCCTGGAATGGGGGATGCGGAAAAATCGATTATTGAAGAAATAGGAAATAACCTGGCAGAAAACATGATGGATCAGATAGTAGATCGATGGTCCTCAGAATTGACAAACATAGTTACGGTCAAATTGCTTGCCTCGGGCCTTAAATCGTATGAAGATCTTACAAAATTTAAGGAAATCGTCGCAAACAGAGTAAGGGGCGTTAAACAATTGTTCCAGCGTTCTTATGCAGGTGGACGTGTTGAACTGGATGTAGAGATCAGGGGAAACACGCAGAGCCTGGCTGATGATATTGCTGCGATGAAAATGGGTAACCGGAAGATTAAAATAGTAGAGATGACCCAAAACAAACTGGAAATTAAAATATTACCGTAATAAATATCTTGGGAGTGAATAAAATGAAGTTCATGAAAAGAAACTGGATGGCATTGATAGGCTTGCTTGCGCTGATTGTTGTTTTCGGATGTGCCGGTATGGAAAGTTACAAAGTGGGTGAACAACTAAGTAAAAGTAATCGATGGGATGAAGCTATCGTTTATTATGAAAAAGCTGTAAAGGAAAATCCCGAAAGTAAACAATACCGGCAGAAGTTGACACTGGCTAAACAAGAAGCCGCCAAGGTACATTATGCAAGGGCAAAGCAGATATTATCTTCAACCCCGGAGTTAAACCTGCTTTCCCTGGAGCAGGTTTTGAAGGAAGCCGGGCGTGCTTACGATCTGGATTCCCAGAATAAAACCATATCAGCCTTTCATAATGAATTAAATGAAAAAAGAAGGAAGCTTGTCTTTGAAATAAAGGCACTATATCATGATGCCGAGTCGGATCTGGTTGAGGGAAATTGGATGGATGCCATTACAAAATTAAGGCGAATTAACGAGATCTTTCCCGGATATGAGGATACGGGTGATAAACTCGCCAGGGCTGAAGAGCAGGGTGCCAAGTTTTATTACAAGCAGGGCATTGTCTTCGGAAAACAGGAGGATTGGAAAATGGCATCCCGGTCCCTTAAAGCAACAATGGATATCAACCCCGATTTTCTTGATGTTGAAAAATTATATGAAGATGCCAGATCTAAAGATAACATCAATTATTACATCAAGGGAGGTAACGGAGCTTTACGTGAAAACAATTGGGAACAGGCTCTCATATTTTACGAAAAAGCCCTGGAATACAAACCAGACGACCAGACTCTCTTGAAAAAAGTTGAATCTCTGAAAACAAAAGTGGGTAAAATTTACTTTGATCAAGCCGTAAAATTAACCCAACAGGGGGAACTTTATCAAGCCTGCAAAAAGATAGAATTGACCAGAATGTGTTATCCATCTATTCAGGATCATCTCCTGTTCAACAAGCTGATCAATAACCTTTCCCAAAAACTGGTACTAAGGGCCGAAGAGTACTCGAAACAAAAGAAATGGGGCAATGCTCTGGTATGGCTTCAAAAAGTGGAAGTGCTGAATCCAAATTATCAAGATCTCTTTTACAAAACTCTGGAAGTCAGGGATGCCATAACAAAAAGGATTAAGAAATCGATTGCTGTTTTTGATTTCGGCAGTCCCAGTAATTATAAAGATGCAGGCAAAATAGTGTCTAACAAACTCATAGCATTTCTTCACACAAATGCCAGTGGAGATGTAAAGATCATCGAACGAGAGAACTTGAAATCTCTCTTAAAAGAGGTGCAGTTGGGACAAACGGGGTTGGTTGACCCCGAAACTGTCCGGACGGCAAAGATGAAGGGAATTGACACTTTTATTTTAGGTGACGTCCTTCAGTATTCCGTCAAAACTGACACTCATATGAGTTCAAATCAGGTTAAGGTCCTGATAGATACCGAAATGGTTCCCAACCCTGATTTCATGTTATGGCTGATGCAACATCGTACACCAACCCAGGAAGACTGGAAACATGCGCCCCCGAAGGAAAGAGAAAAGAAAAATTACCAGTTGGTTTCCTATAAAACAGGTGTAAACAAAATCAGTTCCCTGATAGAGATCTCCTATAAGCTGGTGGATACCAAAACAGGTGAAAATCTTTCAACCGACACTGTGTCCGGGAAACTGGTCAAAGAGGATAAATATCGAGATGAGGTCCCCATGGCCAATATTTCCTATGATCCCCTGGATCTTCCTTCGGAATTGGAGGTTTTAGACGAATTATCCAATGCCAAGGTGTCTGAAGTTGGTCAGAGAGTACTCAAACATTTCCAAAGCCTCGAAGTTGAATATTTCAATGAAGCCCATGTACAGCTTAAACGCCGGCGGTATGAGGATGCGATTGAGAGATATATGGATGCCCTTTTTGATGAAAACTTAAAGAGTATTTCAACTCCTGTTTCGCAACAATCCCTTGATATGATTGATAAGCTGATTCAGAACAGGTAAATTGCTCAAAAGCCCGCTGGTTTTACCGCGGGCTTTCTTTATGGAGTATTGCGCATGTTAAAGAAAAAATATTTTATTCTGTTAGCATTTCTTTCACTCCTTTTTTTCTTTCCAGTAATAGCCGATGCCAATCCTGCGGTTAAGATTTCTGTCTTTAATTTTAGTACCTTTAATATGGAAGCCGCCGGTTATGGTACGACTGTTACTAACATGCTCTTGACTTCGCTTGAATCATCGGCACATTTTGATGTGATGGGTCGCAAAAAACTGGAAGCCTTCCTTAGATTAAATGATCTTCAGCAAAATGATAATCTTAAAAATGTCGTCTGCATTGGGAACCGATTGGGGCTTTATGCAATCGTAGTTGGTACTGTTGCAAAAAAAGGATCTATTATTACCATAAAATGCAAAGTCATCCGGATTGACCAGAAGAAGGTGATCCTTAATACCCGATCGAAGTCCATCGGCGATGCTGGATTGATATCTGAAACCGGCAAGCTGAGCGAGCTCATTACTCAAGCTATTACAAGCAGTCTCAACCAGCAGGTAAAGATAAAAAAACGTGGTCTGCAAAAGCCGGTAAATATAGAAGGAAGATCCAGTGGAAGCAGTAGAATATATCTTTCGTGGAAGAACCCTCCAGGTCGTAAAGCTGCAGGATACAAAATTTTCAGAAGTCTATCGGAAAAAGGGCCATTTGCCAGGATTGCCCAGGTGAAAGAACCGGAATATCTTGATCAGTATCTGGAAACCAGAACAACCTACTATTATAAGATGATATCATATGACGCTAAGGGACGTCAGAGCAGTTTTTCAGATATTATATCTGTTGAAACCTCACCAACCCCGAATCCGCCCATTATTTTAAGTACCGATCCTCATATAAAGAGTATAGAAATTACCTGGGCACCCTCTCCTGCAAAAAGTGAAGACCCATTTAAGTTGAAGGGATACAAACTTTATCGAGCGAAGGTGGAAGGAGGACCGTATCATCAAGTTGCCAATATCCTGGGCAGGGGTGTCGGGCCAGGAAAACAGGGGAAGCCATTTTATGAGTTGTTAAAAGTCAGTTATGTCGACAAGGGTCTTGCTGATGGAGAAGACTACTATTACAAGGTTACGGCTTATAATGTTAAAGACCTGGAAAGCGATTTTTCGACTCCCGTTAAAGGAACAAGCATTCCCATTATTCATAATCTTTCAGCCAGGGGAGGGATGATCAGGGAAATAGAACTTGTCTGGGATCAGTCAAGTTCGTCTCATATAAAAGGTTATTATGTTTATCGAAGTACTAATGAAAATAAGGGGTTTAATAAAATAAAAAAGATCGATAAACCACTTGCCGGCGAGAAAAAACAGATTCATTTTATAGACGATCAAGGGCTTGGTGATAAAATTACTTATTATTATCATGTGACAGCGTTTGAAGAGAAAGCTGTAGAGACTTCTCCCTCCGTAACGGTTTCAGGTGTAACCAGGGGAAAACCCCCTGTTCCTGAAGGCCTGCAGGCAAAAAGCGGTATGGCAAGAGAGGTGGCGCTTACCTGGAAGGCAAATGACGAGGAGGAAGTCAAAGGTTACAGACTGCACCGCAGTCATGATGTCAAAGGACCTTTGTCAATTATTAAGGACCTGGCGGGACGGGGGAAAAATCGATTTGTCGATACGAAACTCGAAGACAATACCGCGTACTGTTACAGGGTTACTTCATACAATAAGGTCAACGTTGAAAGTATCATGTCTAATACCGCCTGTGCCACGACCAAGCCAAGGCCTAAAAAACCAGAGGGACTTAAAGGTGTCAAGTTACAAGTCAGGAAGACGCCGCTTAAATGGACGTCAAACCCTGAGAAAGATATAGTTCTTTATTATATCTATCGTAGTTCTGACAAAGGTCAAAAATTTCCCCGGATAGCTAAAATAAGCGGAAAAACAAATTATATTGATGAAGGTCTCGAAAACGGACATGAATATCAATACAAGATTCAAGCAGAGGACAAAGATAAACTGACAAGTGATTTCTCTAATATTATAACTATCAGGACCAAGCCGAAGCCGAAAGCCCCTGGAGGATTAGAAATAAAATCTGAAGGGGGGCGAATAGAACTCATATGGATAAAAAATACAGACGCAGATATATCTCATTATATTATTTATGAAAAGGTTTTATTTTTTCCGAAAAAAGTCAAAACCGTCACGTCAAACAGCTTTACCATATCCGGTTTATCTCCCGGAAAGAAAAAAACCTATGTTGTCACGGCAGTAGATAAAGATGGACTTGAAAGTGAGCCGAGCCGGGAAATTCAAGTGGTCGTAAAATGAATTATGATGAAACCGGAAGAAATATTTATGGTTCATCCTATCGCAAATACAGGGTTTTCCAGGACCTATATTATTGAGGGTCGCAGTTCACTGATGGTCGTAGACGTGGGAAGTGTTGGAGCTGCAAGGGATATTGAAGAATACATAACCGGTAAACTTGGAAGAAGCCTGAAAGATTTACAGTATATTACAGCAACTCATTTCCATATCGATCATATTGGAGGAATTGGTCATCTCATTGACAAATGTGAATCTACGACGAAGGTTCTTTTTAATTACAGGGTTGCAGATTACCTGAGCGGTAAGAAAAAGATATCTCTTATAAGGAACTGGTTTTCAGGGCTCATGCCTGCATCTGTTGCCAGTGCCCGCTATGTAAGAAGGTTGTCGCATCTCGGGTTTATGAACCTTGCCGGAATTCCACTTCCGGGATTCAGAAACTTCGTCAAACTCCCATTCGGAAAGGAAAGAATCTGTTATATTGAAGGTAATGGCAAAAGGAGATATATGCTTGGTTTCGAGAAATGGGAGGTTTTAGAGACACCGGGACATACGGAGGATTCTGTTTCTTTTTTTAGTGAAAAAACGGGAGAGTTAATATGTGGTGATCTGATTATCAATATATCAAAAGGTGGACCTGGGAGATTAAACCGTTTTTACTGGAGAAAGGATATTATACAAGACTCATTCAATTATTTGTGTGATACCATTAAACCTGTCATTATATACCCTGGTCATGGCGATATTATAAGGGATAGGGGGAATGCCCTTCTGGGTGTGGATACGTTTTGATAGAAAAACGGGCTAAAGGCTGAAAGCTGAAACGTGAAAGCAAAAAACAACCCTGATCTATGAACCTTTATCCCTTTCACCTTTGACCTTTGATCTTGCGGCTTTGCCGCCTTAGTCCCTTAATTGTGAAGTTCTTGCAAAAATGGCAAAAGAATTTCTTTATGGCTGATAAGTCCTTGCAAAACTTAACCCCGAATATCGAATTTCGAAACTCGAAACAATATCGAATGACAAAAATACAAATATCTAAACGGGAAAGAGTTAAACTTTTGACAATAGAGTTAATGCCACTTCTGTGGCGGTGATGTTTTGAACATTTGAATATTAGAAATTCGGGGTTGTTTCGCATTTAGTGCTTCGAATTTCGAATTTTCAGTTTATCTGGGTTAGGGAGGTTTTTTATGAAAAGAAACTTTATGAAATTTGCCTTCATTCTTGTCATGCTCCTTTTGTTTTTTTCCGTTCAGGGTTGTGTGGTTGCCACAAAGCAGACTGCAATAAGCCCCCAGATTAAGACTTTATTTGAGGGAACATATAAGGTAGATCCCTATATGGAAAAGCATAAACCCCGTACCGTGGCAATACTTCCTTTTGTGGATGAATCCAGAAGTAAAAAAGGTACGGATACAGTTCGAAAACACTTCTACAATCACTTCAGTTCTCTTCCTTTCAAAGACATGGAACTCTACCGTGTTGATCACCTACTGAGGAAGGCAGGCCTTAATGATCCGGAAGGGATAAAGAATATGCCACCCGAAGAGCTAGGAAAGATCCTGAATGTTGACGCTGTAATTTTCGGATCTATCTCTAATTTTGATAAGATCTTTGCCGTTGTCTACTCTCAGGTTTCTGTTGGTGCGGAAATGGAAATGTATGAAACGAAAACGGGTCATTTCCTTTGGAGTGGTAAACATGTGGCAAGAATACAGGAAGGGGGTATTGCTACAACGCCAATAGGTATTATTGCTACTCTTATCGCCACTTCTTTGAATATGAGAGACATCCAGCTGTTAAGGGCATGTGACGATCTCTTTCGTGACATGGTGAAGACGATTCCTGCGCCGTCGATTTCAGAGGTTGCCCGCCCACCTGTAATTACCATTCTTACACAGGATACACAGGGACTTCCCAAAAAGGCCGGAGATGAAATTAAAGTTGTCATGAAAGGTACTCCAAAGGTGCAGGCCTACTTCGATATCGGTGATTATAAAAAGGGTATAGACATGAAAGAGGTAGAGCCGGGGGGATATCTGGGGATTTACAGGGTTGTGCCAGGAGACAATATTGCGAAGGCCGTTATAACGGGTCATCTGACGGATGATACAGGTAATACGGCTCTCTGGATTGATGCGGTTGGCACGGTATCTCTTGATACCGTACCCCCTGAAAAGCCGAGGAATTTGGAAACAGTGGGGCGAGACACTTTTGTTCTCCTCGATTGGGATAAAAACGCTGAATCTGATCTTGCAGGATATCAAATTTATCGCAGCTTAACACCACTCAGTGGATTTAATAAAATTGCGAAGATCGAATTCAATAGATACAGAGATGAGGGTCTTGAAAATTCTCGGAAATACTTTTACAAAGTGTCAGCCATGGATCTGGCCGGCAACGAAAGTGAGAAGAGAGATACTCTCCCGGGGATGCCGGTGGCGCCAGGTCCAACCCCCGTATCGGGAAATATCGATGAAGATGCTGTCTGGTATGCCGGTGCAAGTCCTTATATTATTGAGGATACGATTGTTATTAAGGATAAAACGCTGTTAACTATTGAACCCGGCACAGTAATCAAATCAAAAGGCGCAGCGTTGGTAACCGAAGGACGTCTGAACGCTGTGGGTGATGAGAAACATCTTATTCATTTTGAGGGATCAGACGGGGTAAATTGGGAGGGTCTTCTCTTTAACGACGTGAGAGAAAAAGAAAACCTCATCAGATTTTGCGCAATTAAGGATGCAAAGACAGGAATTGTCTGCCAGTCATCTTCTCCCAGAATTGAGGATTGCGAACTTACGGCTAACATAGTGGGGATGAAAGTCACAGGGGCATTTTCCAGGCCGTACATCGTGAGGAACGCAGTGCACAAAAATGATTCAACGGGTATATTAATTGATGGCGGATCGCAGCCAACTCTTATCCAAAATAAGATAAGGAATAATACCGGGGGTGGAATAAAAATAAGCAACGCTGAACCGGTTATCAAACAAAACACGATCATTCAAAACAGTGGTTCAGGAGTCAAGGTTCATTACAGTCAGGCATCAATTACGGAAAACAATATTTACGACAATAATCCTTTTGATATGGCGGGAGCCATGACGGGTGACGCGGTAAAGGCGCGTGATAACTGGTGGGGCAATACCAATGGTCTTGATATCTTATCCAAAATCAAGGGAAAAATTGACATTCGTTCCGTACTGAATGGTGCATACCCGGAAGGAAAATCACTTGATCTTCCCATCCTGGACCCTGGTTTAGGTGGCATGATAAGCTCAGATTCATATCTTACCCTGTCGAACAGTCCGTACAAGGTAATAAAAGATCTTCTTGTAGATAATGGTTCCATACTTTACATTGAGCCTGGGGTAAAGATTACCTTTGATCAGAATACTTCCATTATAACCAGAGATGGAGCTGTCGTTGCCAGGGGAACAAAAGATAATCCCATTTTGTTCGGTGCGTCAGGATCATCTCCTTCGCCGGGATTTTACACAAATACCGTGCGGTTTACAGGAAAAGAAACCAAAGCAAACAGTTTCTTTGAATACTGTATCGTAAAATATGCAAAGACCGCCTTTGATGTTGAATATGGCGCACCCGAAATTTCCTACTGTTACATAGCGAGCAACTCCCAGGGTGGCATATACTGCCGTAATGATGCAGCGCCAAAGATTTTTTACAATACCTTTGCCGATAATCAAGGCGCGGGCGCTATACGGTGTGTGGGCATGTCAAAACCTGTTATTCATTACAATAACTTTATGGAAAATTCTATTGCTGTTCAGGCACTTTCATCTATTCATATTGACGCGCGTCACAACTGGTGGGGAGCCGACCCACCCGACAAGGATCTCATATTTGGAGATAATATTAATATTGATCCGTGGTTAAGTGCTCCTGAGGAAAAGGCATTTATCCGGAAAGAATAACGATAATGGAGAGAAGATCGTTTCTGCATTTGCTGGGTAAAGGATTGTTTGTTTCTTCTTTCATGGGCATGTATCCTGCTGTATTGTGGGGGGAGACGGCATTCGACCATGCAATTGCGGGGCAAAATTTCATCCAGAAGGGTGAGCATGACAAGGCTGTAGAATCATTAAAAAAAGCAGTCGCTTTAGATCCATCGAGCGATTGGGCGTATGGTCTTTTGGGTCGTTCATACCGGGGCCTTGGCAAGAAAGCAGAGGCCGTGGAAGCGTTCAGATGTGCAGTAAGACTCAATCCTGAAGATGTCTATTCCCGCATGATGATAGAGATCATGACGCAAAAGCCGATACCCGGGCTTAAGAAGAAAAAACAGCCTCTTTCTCCTCTTGAAATTGCAGCGCATGAAGAAGAGGCGCAGATGCTGAAATCTCTCCAATTTGAAGATGGGCTAACATATCAGGTAAACCGTGTCGTCATCGATGCAGGTCATGGGGGTTTTGATTCCGGGGCCGTAGGCTATGCGGGGTTAAAGGAAAAAGATGTTACCCTTGATCTGGCAACAAGGCTTCATCAAAGGTTTATTTATCACGGAAAGATAAAACCATTTTTGACCAGAACAGGCGACTATTACATTTCTCTTAGTGACCGAACTGCCATAGCCAATCAATATCAGGCTGATCTTTTCATCAGTATTCATGTCAATGCAAGCAAAAAACGCAGTTCAAGTGGATCCGAAACATATTACTGTTCGTTAACTGCATCGAATAAGGAAGCTGCCAGGGTGGCTTCCTACGAAAACGCTGTTTTAAAATACGATGATCCCTTAAAGAAACGAAAAGATTATATTGATGTTGAGGAAATATTATTTCGATTTGAGCAGAAACTTAACTGGAGAGAAAGCGGTAAATTCGCGGCAAAATTTCAAAAACGATTCGAGCAAAAACTGCCCCTGGTGAGCCGCGGTGTCAATTCTGCTAATTTCTTTGTCCTGCGCAGGGCTAAAATGCCATCCATACTGCTGGAGATGGGATTTATATCCAACCCGGGAGATGAGGCCAGGTTGAACCAGACAGCCTTTCGTGAAAGGGTTGCAGATTCAATTTTCCGGGGGTTATTGTGAACAGGCAGCTGAAGACTGTAAGGATCATTTTACTCATTGCTTTCTTTGCCATTTTCTTTTTTAGACATGATATTGCCCATTGTACTGATATAAATGATATTATCTTCCAGGGAGCTGATAATCATTATAAGGGCAGGCTGGATGAAGCTGTTTCAAAATTTAAGATGGCAGTTCAACTTGATCCCAATAACGAATACGCCCACAACCAGCTGGGAATAATCTACGCGAAGAAGGGGCGTTTTGATGAAGCCTTTCAGGAATTTTCCAGAGTTGTTCAAATTGATCGCCAAAACACATATGCCCTTTTGTGGCTTGGTATACTTTATCTTCGCCAGGATGATCTTGACAGGGCCTTTAAAAAGTTTCAGGAAATTATAAGAATTGATCCGGACAATGCCGATGCCTATTATTTTATCGGCTCTATTTATAATTTCAGACATAATCCATTGAAGGCCATAGAATATCTGAAAAAGGCCCGGGATGCCGATTCAGGTGAGCCGGATACGCATTATCGCCTCGGCAGGGCTTTCCATAATGTGGGCATGGTCAATAATGCCTTCCTGGAATATTACAGGGCATTGCAACTGAAGCCGGCCTATACGAAAGCCATCAACGAAATTGGCTGGATTTACTATAATCAGGGAATTTATGAGTCGGCCATCCATGAATGGATGAAGATACTGAAGATTAATCCTAAAGATAGGGATGCTGTCTCAAATTTGGCAAAAGCATATAATGATTTGGCATTTACTGCTTTCTCAAAAGGTGAAAGACGGGAAGCCATCTCTTTCTGGAAGAAAACTTTATTCGTTATGCCGAAGAATAAAGAAGCCATATATTATCTTAAAAAATATGGCAAATAAGGCACTTAAATGATAAATAACAATCACTGTTAAATACATTCTTGCAACGGTGCTTACAGTTTGCTATCCTAGCGGTCAAGATATTTGGAAAAAAGCTGTCCAGTTGGTAAGCAATAGTATTTAAAGAATAATAAGGAGGATGTTATGAAGAGAAGCTTTTTTGTTTTGATGACAATTATCATCAGTATATTTTTCCTGGCCGGAGTAACATGCGTTTCTGCTCAGCAAGGTCCTGCAGCAGGGCAGGGACAGTTTGTCGAGAATGTAGGTTCCTCGGGAGCTATAAACTGGTCTACAGGTATTATTGAAGCTGTCGGTATCGGGGCTCCCCCGGAGAAATTTTACGGGAAACCTCAGGCCCGCCCGATGGCGATGAGAGCGGCACAAGTCGACGCATATAGAAAACTGCTAGAAGTGGCGAATGGAGTTCGGGTCGATGCTACAACCACAGTGAGAGATTATGCAGTAGAAAGTGATGTTATAAGAACCCAGGTTGAAGGGCTGGTACGGGGGGCTCGCATAGTAAAGACGGAATATCTTTCTGACGGAACGGTTGAGGTTACCGTAAATATGCCCATGAGTGGTGCCAGCAGTGGACTTGCTCAAGCGATTTACCCCCGAATGTCGGGGTTTGGCGGATTTCCTGCAGCACCTCCTGCCATGTATCCTGCAGCACCTCCTGCCGGGTATCCTGCGACACCTCCTGCCGGGTATCCGACAACACCAGCCGTTCCCGAAACACCGGCTGTTCCTGCTACACCAGGAGTTCAAGAACCTGCAGCAATTGTACCATCAGCTGTTTATACCGGACTGGTAGTGGATGCTCGAGGCATACAGGCTCGCCCTGCCATGTCTCCCAAGATCATTGATGAAAACGGTGAAGAGGTATACGGTTCTATGCATGTAGACCGTGAATATGCCGTTCAGCAGGGTATGACCGGTTATGCCAGGGATCTGACGGCCGCGCAGAGTAATTCCAGGGTAACAAATAATCCCTTTACCGTTAAAGGACTGAAATCTGACGGACCGGGTAAATCGAATATTGTCATCAGCAATGCCGATGCCGGTCATTTAAGGGCCGCCTCTGAAAACCTGACCTTTATGAAAAAATGCCGTGTCATGGTTGTTCTGGATTAACTATCCACGGATTACACGGATTGAATTTGAAGATTTGCAGAGAATGACTCAAAAAATACCTTGAATCCTTGAGGCCTTTGCAGAATGTTCAATTTTGTTCAAGTTCAAGGAAGGCTAAATTTTTAACCACAGGAATATATTGGATATTTCGAGGATTAAAATTTGAGCCTGACACAGAAATTGGTCAAAAGGGGACGTTATGCAAAGGTCTCTCCTTTTGACCGCAGTTGCCCGGAGGTGACTGCGGTTTTCCGTATTTAACCCGGATTTTGCATTTGTCAAAGGTCTCAACAAAGGGAGGATTTACTTTGAGGCGACGAATCATTGTTATGGCCGAAGAGTTATCCAGCAAAATAGCGGCGGGTGAGATAGTAGAAAGACCTGCCTCTATTGTCAAAGAACTCGTTGAAAATTCCCTTGATGCAGCGGCAACGGACATTCTTGTTGAACTTGAAAATGGGGGGAAAAAATCTATAAGAATAACTGATAATGGAGAGGGTATGGATCGGGATGATGCTGCCCTGGCTTTCGAAAGATACGCTACGAGCAAGATACACGAATTCGAAGATATTTATGACATACGATCTTTTGGTTTCAGGGGTGAGGCTCTCCCCAGTATTGCTTCCATCTCTAAGCTTGAAATGCTGACAAAAAGAAAGGAGTCCATATCAGGAACACGGATATCTCTTGAGGGTGGCAGATTCAAAGAAATTATTGACGCAGGCTGTCCTGTTGGCACTTCAATGTTTGTAAATGATATATTTTACTCGACACCGGCTCGACGCAAGTTTCTCAAGAAAGATTCCACCGAGCAGGCTCACTGTATTGATGCTGTCATAAGACTGGCCCTTGCACATCCTGAAGTCAGGATAAGAGTTCTCACAAATAAAAGAGAGGTTTTGAATCTACCGAAGACAGCGGATATATATGAGCGCATTTCGTTCGTTCTTGGTGATGATTTCAAAAAAAATACACTGCCGGTTGAAGCAACAGATGAAAATGTTCGACTTGCAGGGTTTATTTCGAAGCCGTCTTTTACAAGGTCAAATACAAAAGGAATATTTTGTTATGTAAATGGCAGATTCGTAAGAGACAGTTTCTTGAATAATGCCACTTTGACACCTTACAGAAGGCTTATTGAAGCTAAAAGATTTCCTTCAGCCGTAATCTTCATAGATTTGCCGCCGTCTGATGTAGATGTTAATGTTCACCCCGCCAAAATGGAGGTACGTTTCAAAAATCCATGGAACATATATAAGGTAATTGTAAACGGCCTTACTTCTTCGCTGGCTGATGTCGCACATTTATCCGAAGTATCTGCTTTCTACCCGTCAGGTAATACAAAAGCAGGCTTCGAAAATTATGGGAAAAGGGTACAAGAGTCCCTTAAGAGATATACAATTTTGTCAGGTGAAGGAAAGTCTCACTTTAAAGACAGAACATACGATACGATACGCTTTCAAAGCCTCTTTGAGGAAAGCACTTTGAGTAAGCATAAGGTAATATTCTCATCCCTCCGTTATTTATACCAGATTGCCGGTACGTACCTTCTCTTTTCAGCCCCCGATGGCATAGTCCTTGTGGATCAGCACGCTGCTCATGAGCGGGTTCTCTTCGAAAAACTGAAGAATGTGTCTTATGAAAAGAAATTTGATAAGCAGGTGTTGTTGATCCCAGAGATCATAAATCTTGCCCCGTCTGATTTTACTCTCTTGAGCGATCATTTTGAGTTTTTGAATGATATCTGTTTTGAGGTAGAAGACTATGGTGGAAATTCTGTTTCAATAAAGTCTGTTCCCTCTATCTTATCCAATATTGATCTTAAGACAATAATCTTCGATATTATTGAAGAAGCAGTAAAAACAGGCGGATCTACAAGTATACAGGAGGTGGAGGATAAAATATTGACCCTCCTGGCATGCAAAAGTGCTGTTAAGGCAAATCATAAACTGACAGAACCCGAGGTTGAAAGTTTGTGTAAGGACCTTGATTCAATTAAATTCGCGTCAACATGTCCCCATGGCAGGCCTACTTATGTAAAAATAGGCATACAAGAGATGGAGAAGATGTTTAAACGGAGATGATCTCGTAGCTTGTTACTGGATACTGGATACTGGATACTGGATGATCAATTGATAAGAATTGATATTTGGACGTTATTTGACATTGGGATTTTGTCATTTGGCATTGAAATGGCGAATCGTTTTTGAAAAAATTGAACTATCGATTAACGGAATTTTTACTTAAATATGGTGATTGAAAATAACAGGCCCCGCCTCATCATTATCCTTGGTCCTACCGGTGTCGGTAAAACCGAAATGGCGATCAAGCTTGCCGCTGTTTACGGAGGGGAGATTATTAGTGCCGATTCAATGCAGGTATACAGATATATGGATATTGGAACGGCAAAGCCTACATCTGAAGAGAGGCTTTCTGTAAGACATCATCTCATCGATCTGGTTAATCCTGATGATGAATTTAATGCAGCCATATTTATTAAGGAAGCGGGCAAAATAATCGAAAAACTGAACAGGGAGGGTAAAAATATATTTGTTGTTGGTGGTACAGGTCTTTACATAAAAGCCCTTCTGGGAGGACTCTTTGATGGACTCGGTGCCGACAGGGATTTACGCGATTCCTATAAAGATGATCTGAAAAAGTATGGTGTTAATTATCTCTTTGAAAGATTAAAAAACCTGGATAAAGCGGCAGCCGGGAAAATTCATCCCAATGATGCCGTCAGAATAATAAGAGCTCTCGAAATTATTGAATGTACCGGTGAATCAATCGTAAAGAAACAGGAAGAGCATCAATTTGGACACAGGTTTTATGACTGCATAAAGATTGGTCTTGTTCTCGACAGGGACCGGCTTTACGATAAGATTAACATGAGAACGGATAAAATGATAAAAGATGGGCTTATCGAAGAAGTGGAAGATCTTCTGAGAAGAGGTTTTGATGAATTCCTGAAGCCAATGCGGTCAATGTGCTATAAACATATCGTTGATTATATAAAGGACAAACATGATATTAAGGAAGCTGTAAGATTGATCGATCGTGACACGAGGCATTATGCAAAGAGACAGATGACATGGTTTAATAGAGAAAATGATATCAGGTGGTATCATCCCAAGAGCATAGACCCTGTAAAAGATGAGATTGAGAATTTCCTGGATGTCTGATATCCTCATATTCAGAGTTGCAGAGTCGGTGAAATTGCTTGACTTCAGCAGTTTATAAATATATTTATTTTAACCAGTAACATATAATAAAATTTTTGCATAATATGCAAAGGTTTCAAAATCCATCATTAATGGATTTTACAAGTATTTGATTATTAAAAATATTTCACGGGGAGTCTGAGGGGTATCCCCTCAGAGTGAGACCTTATGCAAGGTCTCATGATATGTTGCAAAAAGCGTTGCAGTTTTTATAAGAAAAGGAGGATGTGATGAAGTATCGTAAATTTATGGTGTTGTTGATAATGGTAACAATAGGTGCTTTTATCTTTTCCTGTGCGCCAAAAGAAAGAAAACCCTTGAGCCGTCTGGATACTCCTGAACATCATACCTTCACCGGTATAAAATTGATGGATCAGGGAAAATATGATGATGCGGAAAGAGAATTTCAACTTGCCCTTCAACTGGACCCCAAATTTTCCAGGGCTTACGCGGGAAGCGGTCTGGTTAAAGCCTACCAGGGTGATTTCAAAGGTGCATTCAAATTGATGAAGAAGGCAAAAAGCTATGCCAAAACAGACAAAGAAAAGGTTTTTTATCACGTAGGCAAATTAAGACTTTATACTATGAGCAAAGCGGATGATGATTGGCTGGAAGAGGGGGAAGATGAATTTGAGGATGCCATTAAGCTCGATCCGAAATCATCGGCAGCCTATTATTTTATGGGTGTAGCATATAAAGTGGGACTGGAATTCGGCAAAGCGGCTGATATGTTTGCCAAGGTGCTTGATCTGAAGGATGAATACGTTGGCGTTGCTGATAAGGAATGGAAATTAGTTCAGAAGATTCAAAGAGCCATGCCGGGGACCGTCACGGGCAAGAAGATCGCCCTTGTCGAGAGTATAACCAGGGCAGACATTGCCGCGCTCTTCATGGAAGAGTTGAGGATCGATGTGCTCTACGAAAAACGTGGTGTAAAAACCTATGATACTTCTTTTAAAGATCCTGAAAAATTCAAAGCCGTTAAGGAAAAACCTCCCCTTACCGCAGCAGACATTTCTGATCATGTCTTGAGGAGCGATATTGAAGGTATTCTGCGAATCGGTGTCCGTGGCCTGGAAGTCTATCCTGATGGAGCCTTTCATCCGGACGATCTCATCAATAGAGCAGCCTATGCCATGATGCTGGAAGACATACTGATAAAGGTAACCGGTGATCAAGATTTATCGACGAAATTTATAGGAACAACGTCTCCTTTTCCGGATCTGAGAAATGACCTTCCTTATTTTAATGCAGTAATGGTCGTAACCTCACGGGGCATCATGAAATCAAAGGATTTTGCTTCAGGCGAGTTTACTCCCCTGAGCTCAGTATCGGGTGCCGATGCCCTGTTAATTATCAGAAATTTCAAAGAAGAGCTCCGGTTTTTTTAAATATTTCAAGTAGTCAGTGAGTATGAGGTTAAGACCTGAGGGTTTCGACTGAGCGTCTCGGCGGCTCGTTGCAGGCTTGACGAGGTCTACGTAATTTGTCTTCATTCTTATGAATTGAAGGACTTAGAGTCTTTACTCACAGCAACTGCGTTTTTTGCGGAGATGTTGGCGGAAAGTAAATTCGAAATCCGAAGTACGAAATTCGAAACAATATAAAAACCTCAAACTCGAATGTCCAAAACTGTTTCGAAAATTTGTTATTTAATATTAGGATTTGTTCCGTATTTCGATATTCGAATTTCGGATTTGCGGCTTTGCCGCTTTAGACATTAAATTTTATGACGGGGGCCTGATGGGAAAAAAAGTATTGAATAAGGGATATGATCCTCATGAGATAGAGACAAAATGGTACAGATATACCCTCGATCACGGCTTTTTCAGGGCCGACGACAAGAGTGAAAAGGAACAGTTTTCCATAGTTATTCCGCCGCCCAATGTTACGGGAATGCTCCATATGGGGCATGCATTAAACAACACTATCCAGGACGTTATGATCCGTTATAAAAGGATGCAGGGTTACAATGCCCTCTGGATGCCTGGAACAGACCATGCCGGCATAGCAACGCAAAACGTGGTTGAACAGGAACTTGCCAGAGGGGGCGTAACAAGGCACGATCTGGGCAGAGATGCGTTTATTGAAAAAATATGGGAGTGGAAAGACAAATATGGTGGAATCATCACAAACCAGCTTCAGAAAATGGGGTGTACCTGTGACTGGGAGAGAGAACGTTTCACCATGGATGAGGGCCTTTCCAGGGCTGTGAGAGAGGTTTTTGTCAGACTGTATAATGATGGTCTTATCTATCAGGGAGATTACATAGTTAACTGGTGCCCCAGATGTCATACGGCTATTTCCGATCTTGAGGTTGAATATACCGAGGAAAAGGGTGGCTTCTGGCATATCAGATACCCCTTTGCAGAAGGTGAGGGCAGCATTGAAGTAGCAACGACACGTCCGGAGACAATGCTGGGTGATACGGCAGTCGCAGTCAATCCTCGTGATGAAAGATACAAGGATGTCATTGGGAAAGAAGTAATACTTCCCCTTGTCAATAAGAAAATACCAATTATCGCAGATGATTATGTGTCGGTGGAATTTGGTACCGGTGCAGTAAAGATAACCCCTTCCTGTGATCCGAATGACTTTGAAATGGCCCAGAGACACGATATTGAAGTCATCATTATTATGGATGGCAATGCTGTCATCAATGAAAATGGTGGCGTTTATCAGGGTCAGGACCGTTTTACATGCAGAGAAAACGTTATCAAAGATCTGGAAGAAGGTGGCTATCTGGTCAAAGAAGAACCTTACACTCACAACGTGGGACAATGTTACAGATGTAAGACAATTATAGAACCTGCTGTTTCAAAGCAATGGTTCGTTGACATAAAACCCCTGGCAAGAGCGGCGGTCTCTGCCGTTGTAAAGGGTAAGACAAAAATCATTCCATCCATGTGGGAGGGAACCTATTTTGACTGGTTGGATAATATTCGGGATTGGTGTATTTCCAGACAGATATGGTGGGGCCACAGGATTCCCGTCTGGTATTGCAATGAATGCGGGAAGATTATAGTCGCCACCGATGAACCAAAAGAATGTCCCGGTTGTGAAGGAACTTCTTTGAGACAGGAAGAGGATGTTTTAGATACGTGGTTTAGTTCTGCCCTCTGGCCGTTCTCAACACTTGGATGGCCTGACAAGACAGATGCCTTAAAAACATTTTATCCTACATCCCTTCTCGTTACAGGATTTGACATTCTCTTTTTCTGGGTGGCGAGAATGATGATGATGGGTCTTTACATAATGAAAGATGTTCCTTTTAAAGAGGTTTATCTCCATGCCCTTGTGCGGGATGAAAAAGGGGATAAAATGAGTAAATCAAAGGGAAATATTATTGATCCATTAGAAATGATCGATAAATATGGTGCCGATGCGTTACGTTTTACTTTAGCCGCATTCACGGCTCAGGGCAGAGATATCAGAATGTCGGAGGAGCGCATCCAGGGATATCGGTTCTTCGTCAACAAGATATGGAATGCAGCCAGATTCTGTTTAATGAATCTTGAAGATTGTCCTGAAGAAGATGTTACACTCAAGGCGGATGATTATTCAATATGTGATCGCTGGATCAAAGACAGACTGAACCAGACAGTGGCAGATCTGACAAGATTCCTTGATGAATACAGGTTTAATGATGCGGCAGGAAGACTCTACCAGTTTATCTGGCATGAATTCTGTGACTGGTACCTGGAACTCGTAAAACCTGTACTTTACAGTACAAATTCCCCACAGGGCAAACTTGCAGCCCAGCATACGTTATTGACAGTATTAAAATCAACCATGCAGCTCCTTAACCCCTTCATGCCCTTTGTAACTGAAGAAATATGGTGCCAGCTTCCAAAGTGCGAGGGAACCGTCATGGAAAGCAAATTTCCATCAGAGGATGAGATCCTCAGAGATGGGGATGCCGTAAAGCAGATGAGCATCATCATGGATGTGATCACCCGAATCAGGAACATAAGGGGTGAAATGAATATACCACCCTCTAAAAAATTAAAGGTCATCCTTTCAATTCCTGATGAACAGTTAATTGCCATACTAAAAAATGGGAAAGATTACGTTATTGATATGGCAAATCTTCAGGAACTATCCGTTGAAGGCGAGGTAAAGGAAGAACCGAAGGGTGTGGCGACAGGAATAGCCGGTTCCATAAAGGTATACGTGTTTCTTGAGGGAATGATAGATATAGCAGCTGAAATCGCAAGACTTGAAAAGGAAATGAACAAGGTAACCAGGGATCTTGGCATTGTTTCTAAAAAGCTTGCCAATCAGGATTTCAGGAAAAAGGCCTCTGAAACCGTGATTCAAAAAGAGATATTAAAATCCAAAGAACTGAAAGAAAAGGGCATCATTCTGGAAAATGCCTTAAATAAACTTCACCAACTTGAGGGATAGGTCATAGTGATCCAAAAGTTTCGGTTAGACAGGATTATCATCGATGCCCTTGATGAAGATATTGGATCCGGAGATGTAACTACTTTGGCTGTTTTGACAGGTAATGAAGTCGGAACGGCAGAAGTTCTTGCGAAAGATGATATCATTGTAGCGGGAGTTGATGTTTTTAAGGAGGTGTTTGTCCTTTACGATAAGGATATAAATTTTTTCGTAAAAGTTAAAGATGGCCAATCCGCCGGGAGGGGAGATATACTTGCAGAAATATCGGGGAAATTGAAAAATATCCTTACGGCGGAAAGGGTGGCACTAAACTTTCTTCAGAGAATGTGCGGCATAGCCACCCTGACGCGAAAATATGTCGACAGGATCAGCGGAACAAAGGCAAAGATTCTGGACACGAGAAAGACCTTGCCATGCCATAGAGACCTTGACAAATATGCAGTTAAAATCGGCGGTGGCTTAAATCACAGATTGGGTCTTTATGGCGGTGTAATGATAAAAGACAATCATATAAAAGCCGCGGGCGGTATCCTGAAAGCGGTTAAAATGATTTCAAGCCATGTTCCCCCAACCTTAAAGATTGAAGTCGAGGTGAAAAACCTGGGTGAGGTTGAGGAAGCCTTATCTTCCGGGGTGGATATCATAATGCTGGATAACATGAATGTTGGAGATATGGAAAAGGCCGTATCTGTAATTAATGGGAGGGCTTTGATTGAGGCTTCTGGTAATGTTACACTTGCTAACGTAAGGGACATTGCCGAAACAGGAGTGGATTTTATTTCGGTGGGAGCTATTACCCATTCAGCCCCTGCAGCAGATATATCCTTACTTATAAAATAATTTACATTTGGCACTTTTGTAATTACATGGATTTTAACGAACGTAAGCTTGCGAACCGCCTCTCAGGAGAGTTTATAGGGAACACGGTACATTTTTTCGAGGAACTCGATTCGACAAACATGTACGCGTCCCAAATTGCCCGAAACGGAACTCCTGAAGGTACTGTTGTGATAGCTGACTGCCAGACAAGTGGAAAAGGTCGTCTGAACCGGGTCTGGCAATCTCCTCCCAGAAAAAACATTTACACATCAGTCATTTTAAAACCATCAATAAAACCTTCTGTTGCACCCCAATTAACCCTTACTGCCGGAGTCGCTGTAGCTGAGTTCCTTTCCCTGTACTGTCCCGGAGCTGTTACGCTGAAATGGCCCAACGATATACAGGTAAGAAAAAACAAAATATGCGGTATCCTTACCGAAATGAGAACGACTGGAGGAACAATTGATTTTGTCATCATCGGGATCGGTATTAATATCAACATGAGAAAAGAAGAGTTTGACGAGGAGTTTCGGGAATCTTCGACCTCCCTGAGGGAAGAAACGGGGAATGATATTTCGCGAGTCGATTTTACAGTCGGATTATATCAATCCCTGGAAAAATGGTATGAAATTTACAAATCGGAGGGTTTTGCTTCCATAAAAGACAGATGGCTTGAATATTCGGAAATTCTGGATAAACAAATCCAGATAAATTATAAAGATAACATTCAAAAAGGTAAAGTACTGGGCATTGATGAATGCGGAGCCCTTCTTCTTTTTGATGAAGAAGGAAAAACAAAACCGGTCCTGGCTGGTGATGTTTCCCTGATTGGAGATAAATAATGCTTTTGGCCATTGATGTAGGAAATTCAAATACAGTTCTCGGCTTATATGATGGGGACAAACTTTTACATGACTGGCGGATTCGGACTGAAGTTGACAACACCGTGGACGAATACGGTATGTTAATCCTGAATCTCTATAGAACAGCCAGGATTAGCTCAAAATCTGTAAAGTCGGTAAATGGTATTATTATTTCCTGTGTTGCTCCGCCTATGTTAAATATCCTCGAACCTCTGTGCGAAAAATATTTTAAGATTAAACCCTTGATTGTGGGTCCTGGAATCAAAACAGGAATGCCAATCTACTACGACAATCCAAAAGAGGTAGGCGCTGACCGGATCGTCAATGCTGTGGCGGCCCGTGAAAAGTATAAGGGCGATCTTATCATTGTTGATTTTGGTACGGCCACAACATTTGATTACGTGACAAGTAATGGAGAATATATGGGGGGCTGTATCGCACCCGGAATTATTATATCATCGGAGGCACTTTTTGAGAGGGCATCAAAGCTTCCGAGGGTTGAATTCAGCAAGCCAAAATCAATTATTGCCAAAGATACGATCAGCAGTATGCAGGCAGGTATAATGTATGGTTATGCGGGTCTCGTAGATGGTATTGTCAAACGCATAATGGCGGAGTCAAAATCAACCCCCACAGTCGTGGCAACGGGAGGACTGGCAAGAATTATTGCACCCGAAACAAAAAGCATTAATGTAGTAGATGATATGCTCACTCTTGACGGACTCAGAATTATCTATTCGAGGAACAGATAATTCCAGTCAGGTATGTGATTTTATAAACAAAAAAATGGTTGAAGATTTAAGGATTGAACATATTATTCCGATAATATGTTCATCTCGATATTTAATGTTTCTTTGAACAATTACTAACCATTATAGTTTGTGTATCAATAAGTGAAATGTTCAATTATGGAATATGAATATAAATCTGTGAGAAAATCGGGGTTTACCCTTGTTGAACTGACAGTAGTCATAGTAATCATTGGAATTATCATCTCCATTATAGCATCGGTTTTACCCTCCCTGATCAAATCCGCAAAAATCAAAAAGACTCAGGCTATTTTAGAAAAGGTGGATTATGCCATCCGTGGCAAACTCATCTCGGATCAAAAACTGCCTTATGCAGATTCAGATAAAGACGGTGTTGCCGATGACGGTGTTTACTTCGGCTGGCTGCCATATAAGGATCTTGGACTTTCTTCAGGTGACGATACCTGGGGTCAGCGGCTCAAGTACGGGGTGTATGAAGATGTGGTTGCCACTGACCTTTGCAGTATTACCTTTCCAACGACAGTTGATACCACCAAACTTTACACGGTTAATCATAATGATGCCAGTCAAACCCAGCAGCTTTATGTCATAATCAGCGGGGGTGATCCGACAGGTGCATTCGAACAAAAAAACGCGGACGATAACGCCGAGTACGATGATCCCAACCGAATAGTAGAATACAACAACGGTACAGTTGTTTACAACGACCTGATGGTGGCAGGAGATATAAATACATTAAAGGGTATTGTCTGTTCCGGTGGTGGTGGCGGCGGAGGCGGTGCCGGTTGCGATGGAGTTGAAAGTGTTTATTGTGGCAACTGCGACGATGGTTTAGACAACGATGGCGATGGCCTGCCTGATTGCCTTGATCCGGACTGTGCCACATATACGAAATGTGCCAATCCGACATGTGAGATTGTAACAGCGAGCCCACTGCCTTCCGGGTATCTAAATGGTGATTATTCGGTCAATTTCACAAAATCTGCCGGGTGCATCTGTCCCTGTGAGTGGGAACTTCTTGATAATGGCGGATTTAACGACTTTTATCTGCACACCTATACAGGAAAGCTGTCCGGTACACTTTCCCAATGTCCCGGCACATATACTATCAAGGCAGGGCTTACTGACTCCGATACGGATAATGATCCGGATCCTGAAAAGGAATTTACAATCGAGGTAACGAAGAACCTGTCCGTTGCACGAACGAGTGGAGACGGATCTACCAACATCACCTGGAACAGCACCGGTCAGGAGGAAGCCTTTGAAGTTCAAGGGGGGCATCTTGGAGATATTAGCTGGGTGTTGGATACTGGCGGGGCTTCCGGATTTGCTTATGGAAGTTCAGGGGATACAACATACATTAAGAAAGACGGAATAACTGCTGCAGGAACCTATACCTTTACACTTACGGCTACAGACAGCGATTGTGCCGTCAATACTGCAAATATCATCCTGACGGTTGATGTTACAGCAAGTGGTGCTCCTGCACCTTACACCGAGGGCATGGAATCGGAATGGCGGTTCGATGAATGTACGACATGGGATGGTTCAAGCTATGATGTAGTTGATTCACTCGGGAACAGTAATCATTACGGCAAAGCATCGGGCGGAGTTGCTGCCGTCCATTCAGGTAAAATATGCCGGGCTGCATCATTTGACGGTAGCGACGATAAGATTATGAGTGATGTTCTTACCGGTGCTGACATAATAACCTTTAATGATCAGGTTACATTGGCATGCTGGTTCAAATCACCTGGAGGCGGCGGTTCCAATCCCAGGTTGATTGAGTTTTCTGATTCAGCCGGCAGTTCAAGTTGGAGTACCGCCATATGCTACGATACGGATGGCTCACTGCGTGCATGGGTCAGCGATGAAACCTCAGGGACGCGCGGCGGTGAGATAGATTATAGCAGTGAACTTTACAATGACAACGAATGGCACCACGTAGTCTATACATATAGCGCGGCAAATGGCGGAAATCTTTATGTTGATAATGTTTTGAAGAAAACAGCTACAGACGATCCAACCAGTAATATTCACGATGCAGAAACTTTTGTTATCGGCGGCTCTTATCCCAGTACGAGCAATGGCTTCAAGGGGTTAATTGATGAGGTGATGGTTTACCACCGTGAGTTAACCGCAGCTGAAGTGAGCGATCTTTACGACCTTACCCGATCCACATGTACGGGTAGTTGTTATACAGATACGGTGGCAGAATACCGTATGGAAAATTATGCATGGAACGGCACGGCAGGCGAAGTGGTTGATTCCGGTTCGGGTGGCAGCAACGGGGTGGCGGCATCAGGCGGTTCCGGGGTTCTACCATCGCAAACTACCCCCTCCGGCGGCAAGGTGTGCAGGGCCGGGGTATTCACACAGATTGACGCGAGTAACGGTGGATATCTGGACCTGGGTGATCCCGCTGACGGTGATCTTGATCCGGATACTGACCCCTGGACCATCTCTGCCTGGATAAAGTGGGACGGGTCATCAGGAGACAATATTATATTCAACAAGGAAAACCTTTATGAGACGAGGGTAAATGGAGGATATGTCAGTTATGCATGGCAGCCCCACTGGGCATGGGATGGCGGAACAACCTTTCCTGTAACGGCAAATGAATGGACATATGTAACTACGGTATATGACGGCTCCCAGCAGATTCTTTATAAGAATGGAGTCGAGGTTTATTCCAGGACCCAGGCAGGGGCAATGGGCAGCAATGGGAGTAAGTTGCTGATTGGCGCCCGTGGCAATACTTCCCCCATAAATTTCTTCGGTGGCATGATCGATGAGGTAAAGATATACAATCGTGCCCTGGCTGAAAATGAGATAACGGCAGATAAGGATAAAACGAGGGACTGTGCGGCAGACAGCGTTGTTATTACCACGACTTCCCTTAGTAATGGTGTCATAAACAGCTCTTACAGCTACACCATTGCCGCGACAGGCGGCACAACGCCTTATGGCTGGGAGCTCCTGTCTTCAGGAATTTCCGGCCTGTCTATAGTTCCCAATACCGGAGAATTACATGGAACCATAGATGAATGCGCCGGCACATACAGTATCGCAGTTAGAGTAACAGATGCGGCAAGCAGGACGGATGAACGGACATTTACCCTTACAGTTGTCAACGGCACTCTTACTATTTCCCCATCGGCACCCAGAACTTTTAATTCTACCACATCTGATTTTTACCGTGATTTCACTGTATCCGGCTCCCGTCTTGGCGCCCTTGAAAACTGGGCTGTTACCTGGCTTGGAACCAATCCCAGCGGATTTGAGGTGGTCAAAACCGGAGACGCAACTGCCAAGTTCAGAAAGACTTCGACCTCAACGGCCGGGACTGGCTATCAATTCAAACTGACGGCTAACGATAGTACCTGCACGGACAACACGATTGATTCAGGTTATTACACCCTGAACATCAGCGGCGATGGGGCAGACACACCGTACTATGCCGGACATGTGGGTGAGTGGTGGCTGGATGAATCCAGCGGAACAATAGAGGATCATTCAGATCAAAACAACGATGGAACGGCTTATGGTACAGTGACGTATGGGGAGCAGGGAAAGGTATG